>ERZ773150.1221-NODE-1221-length-23420-cov-20.135288_pt1 | contig 23420 bp, 18 predicted proteins | sample MGYA00580845_ERZ773150 | MGnify/ENA primary metagenome ERZ773150 (study PRJEB29015, sample SAMEA2737848) | human gut metagenome | biome: human gut; feature: human-associated habitat; material: faeces | place: China | collected 2012 ...
ACTGCACCATCACCTGCGCATGCGGCAACGTCATCAAGACTCGTTCCACCAAGCCTGAGATCCACGTCGAAGTTTGCTCCAAGTGCCATCCTTTCTACACTGGCAAGCAGAAGCTGGTTGACACCGGCGGACGTGTTGAGCGCTTCAACAAGCGTTTCGGCCGTAAGTAATTATGGTTTTTCGCGCTGTCTCCTTCGGGAGGCAGCGTTTTTTGTTTTGTCGGCAGAAGAAAGCACTGCTTTTTATAATTCTTAAGAAATCTTTTTGCATTGCCGCACAGGATTGACTTAGAAATTACACATTTTCCATCTAAAATATACCAGCATGAATCCGAAAGCTGTTTTGCGCCCGGGGCTGCTCCGGCGGGAAAGGCGGCTTTCCGAAACGAAGGAGCGTTTGCTGTGATCGAAATTTCTCATCTGAGCAAAAAATACGGCACCCGCCCAGCCATTGAAGATCTGTCCTTCACGGTGGGGGATGGGCAGATTTTTGGTCTGCTGGGGCCAAATGGTGCGGGCAAATCCACCATCATGAACATCCTCACCGGCTACCTTGCGCCCACCTCGGGTGAGGTGAAGGTGGCGGGCTTCAGCCTGCCGGAAGAAGCCCAGCAGGCCAAGGCCTGTGTGGGCTACCTACCCGAGCAGCCGCCGCTTTACCCGGAGATGACCGTGCAGGAATATCTGGATTTTGCAGCGGAACTGAAGGGCGTCAAAAAGAAGGCTGAGCGCAAAGAACAGGTGCTGAAAGCTGCCCGCCGCACCGGGCTGGAAGATGTGCTGCCCCGGCTCATCCGCAGCCTGTCCAAGGGTTATCGCCAGCGCGTGGGCATTGCGCAGGCGCTGCTGGGCAGCCCGAAGCTCATCATTCTGGATGAGCCCACCGTTGGCCTGGACCCGGCGCAGGTCATCGGCATCCGCAAGCTGATCCAGGAACTGGGCCGGACCCACACGGTCATCCTGTCCAGCCACATCCTCAGCGAAGTGCAGGCCGTGTGCAGCCAGGTGCTGATCCTTTCCATGGGCCGTCTGGTGGCTGTGGGTGCCCCGGATGCGCTGGGGGACAGCTTCGACACCGGCAGTTGCCTGCGGGTCACGGTGCTGGGTGACGGCAAGGCGGTGCTGCGGGCCGTGGGTGCTGTGCCGGGCATCTGCAAGGCAGAGATCGTGAGCGAAAGCGATGGCCAGGTGACCTTCACGGCCGAGAGCAGGGATTCGACCGACCACCGCGCCGCTGTGTCCCGCGCCCTCACGAAGGCGGGCTGCACGGTGCTGGAGCTGACGACCGAGAGCCGCTCGCTGGAGGACGTGTTCCTTGCCCTGACCGAGCGCGGCCCCGCCCAGACGACAGAAGGGGAGGAAGAAGACGAATGATCGCGATTTTCAAACGTGAGGTCCGCAGCTGCTTCCACGGCATGATCGGTTTTGTGCTCACAGCCTTCATGCTGGCGGCTGCGGCCATCTATTTTGTGGCACTGAACCTGGGCTACGGCCTGACGGACTTTGGCTATTATACGCTGTGCCGAACCATCTTTGTGCTGCTTTTGTATATCCCGGTGCTGACGATGCGCTCCTTTGCTGAGGAGCGCCGCACCCGCACCGATCAGCTTCTGCTCACGAGTCCGGTGTCCGTGTGGGGCATCGTGCTGGGCAAATTCTTTGCGCTGTGCGTCATCTTTGCGCTGCCCTGCATCGCAGACGCCGTCATGATCCTTGTGTTGGCGGCGCTGGGTGCCACCGGCACAGCGACGCTGGCAAACTTTGCAGCGCTGCTGTGCTATTACCTTATGGGCTGCGCGGCCATCGCCATCGGCGTGTTCCTGTCCAGCCTGACCGAGAACCAGATCATTGCAGCCGTGGCAGGCATTGCCGCCCTGCTGGTGGCCTACATGATGCCCAGCCTGCGCAACCTGTTCACGACGGGCAGCGCCGTGGCGCTGGCGCTGTTCACGGTCATTGCGGCTGTGCTCAGCGTGGCGGCCGGGCTGCGCACCCGCAGCTTCACGCTGGGGTGCCTGCTGTTCGCGGGCTGCTGCGTGGCGCTGACAGCACTGTTCCTGCTGCAGAGCAGCTGGCTGACCGAGGCCTTCAGCGCCGTGCTCAGCGGGCTGTGCCTGTTCAGTCCCTTTGAGGAATTCGTCAACAGCAGTTTTTCCATCCCGACGCTGGTCTACTATCTGACCGTTACGGTTCTGTTCCTGTTCTTCACGGCACAGGGGCTGGAAAAGCGCCGCTGGAACTGAGAGGAGGGAACCAACATGAAAAAGTTTAAGCTGACTTCCTCTGCAAACGGCAAGGTGTTCCGCAGCGGCGTGTACTCCACGGCCATTCTGGCAGCGGCCATCGTGCTGGCGGTACTGCTGAACCTGCTGGTGGGTGCACTGCCGAAAAAATATACCGAGTTCGATCTTTCCGAAGCCAAGATGTATACTCTCGGCGACAGCTCCAAAAAGCTGGTGCAGAGCCTTGACCAGGACGTGACGGTCTACTATCTGTGCGAGACCGGCAGCGAGGACGCCATCCTGACCAAGCTGCTGGACCACTACGCCGACGAGAGCAGCCACTTCCGCTGGGAGCAGAAGGACCCGGCCATCTACCCGACCTTTGCGGCCCAGTATGGTGCATCCGATGTCTCCACCGGCAGCCTGATCGTGGTGAGCGGGGAGAACAACGTGGTGCTGGACGCTGCCGACCTCTACGAATATGACTACTCCGATTACTACACCACCGGTTCTGCCAACGTGACCTTCGGCGGCGAAAAGCAGATCACCTCGGCCATCTACAAGCTGACGGCAGCCGAGGAGACCTACGCCTACTACACCACGAACCACGGCGAACAGGCGCTGACTTCCTCGCTGACCGAAGCGCTGGAAGCCCAGAACATCACGGCCCAGCCGCTGGACCTGCTCACCAGCACCATCCCCGACGACTGCGACCTGCTCATCATCAATGATCCCACCTCGGATTTTGCCTCTGACGGCCTGGTGGATGAGATTTCCCAGCTGCAGACCTACCTGGAGAACGGCGGCAGGGTGCTGCTCACCACCAACGGCTACGACGAGACGCCGAATCTGGACGCCGTTATGGCGCAGTTCGGCCTTGCCCGGGAAGCGGGCCTTGTGGTGGAAGGCGACAGCAGCCATGCCCTGTACGGCTACCCGTACTCGCTGTTCCCGGACTACGGCACCACCGACGAAAGCACCGCGCTGGACGGCGTGAACCGCAGTACCCATGTGATGCTGTCGGTGGCGCAGGGCATCACCGTCACCGAGACCGACGGTGTGACGGCCGAATCCCTGCTGAACACCTCGGAGGACGCTTACAGCAAGCTGAATTTCGACACCAGTTCCACCACCGCAAAAGAGGACGGCGACACCGACGGCCCCTTCTCGCTGGCAGTGTGGGCCCGCAAGGATGACACCGGTGCCGAGGTGATCTGGATCGGCTGCCCCAACATGGACAACGAACAGCTGTATCAATCCATCCCGGGCAACCTGACCTTCCTGCAGGGCTGCGCGGCTTCCATGGTGGGGCAGGATATCCTCATCGACACCAAGGCACTGGAGGCTTCGCCCATCACCATTCCGGCTTCCACCGCCACGACGCTGGGGCTGGTGTTCGTCTTTGTGCTGCCCGCGGCAGTGCTCATTGCGGGCGCCGTGGTGGTGTTGCTGCGCCGCCGCAAGTAAGGAGGCAGCCGCATGAAAACAAAACAGCGCACCCTTGCCGTTCTTCTGCTGCTGGCGCTTCTCCTCGGCGGGCTGCTATGGCTCGTCACCCGCAGCAATGCTGCGGAAGAAGCCGCGTCCAGTGCCGCCGCAGAAGGCACCATCCCGCTTTCCAACTTTGCCATCGGGGACCTGGAACAGCTGCAGTATATCTACGGCGGTGAGACCATCACCCTGAACTACGACTCCGGCAGCTGGACGCTGGCCGACGACCCGGACTATCATCTGGACGCTTCCGCCTGCAACACCATGGCGACGGCGCTGGCATCGCTGAACGCCAAACGCCAGCTCACGGCTGAGACTGGCGAGGATTATGGTCTGACCGACCCGGCCGTTACCGTGACGGTTACCGCAAACGGCCAGACCAGCACGTTTGCGTTTGGCACCGAGAACCCGGTCACCGGGGATATGTATGTGCAAAAGGAAGGCGACGACGCCATCTACACCGTGTCCGGCAACAAGGCTGCCTGTTTTGAGCTGACCAAAGCGGACCTGTTCGGGGCCTTCAACCCGGCGGGGCTGACCGCCTCGGCACTGGAAAGTGTCTCCATTACCACGGACAGCGGCATCCTCTCGCTGAACGCCATCTCGGAGCCGGTGGAGACAGAAAGTGATTCGGAAGATGCTTCCTCCGAAAGCTCTGCGGACTCGACGGAGTATCAGACTGTCTGGCGTCTCGCGGATGAGCCGGATGCAGCTCTGGATGACAGTGCCGTGCAGAGCATCCTTTCGGCCCTCAGCAGCTATGTCTCGGCACAGGTGACGAACGCCGACCCGTCGGCCTACGGCTTTAATGCACCGCTTGCCACCGTGCAGGCCGCCACCGCCGACGGCACCGTGACCCTGCGCTATGCCAGCAATGCCGACGGCTGCTGGCTGATGACAGAAGGGGACAGCTCCGTGTATGCAGTGGACCTCAGCACCGTGCAGGCCCTGCTGATAACTGCCGACCAGCTCAAAACGGAATAAAATGCCAACATGCGCCGCATGCGGAAAGCCCGCTGCGGCGCATGTTTTTTTTGTTGCTTTGCGTAAAGTTTCGGCAAACATCGGCAGAGTGATTGACATTTCAGCAAAGATTGATTAAGATAGACGAGACAGGGCAGAATAACTGCGCAATATTTTACGGTCGTCATGGATGTTGTGCGGGGCTGGGTCACCCTGATGCGGGAGAAGGATGGGGCAAAGACCCTGTCTTTTTTCGTATCTGAGTTACAAGGAGGATATAGTAAAAAATGGACAACTCGGTGATCGTTTCACTGCGGGATATCGTGGTGGAATTTGATGGTCAGCGCATTCTGGATGGGCTGACCCTTGACATCCATGACAAAGAGTTTGTGACGCTGCTGGGTTCCTCCGGCTGCGGCAAAACCACCACCCTGCGCCTGATCGCAGGTTTTTTGGAGCCGAACTCCGGCAAGGTGCTGCTGAAAGGCGAAGACATCACCGGCGTGCCGCCCTACAAGCGCCCGGTGAATACCGTCTTCCAGAAGTATGCACTGTTCCCGCACCTGAACGTGTTCGAGAACGTGGCCTTCGGCCTGCGCCTGAAGAAGATGGACGAAGAAACCATCCGCCGCAAGGTGCGCGACATGCTGGAAGTCGTGGGCCTGAAGGGGTTCGAGCGCCGCAGCATCAGCCAGATGTCCGGCGGCCAGCAGCAGCGCGTGGCCATCGCCCGCAGTCTGGTCAACGAGCCGGAGATCCTGTTGCTGGATGAGCCCCTGGGTGCTTTGGACCTGAAGCTGCGCAAGGAGATGCAGCTGGAGCTCAAACGTCTGCAGCGCGAGATGAACATCACCTTTATCTATGTCACCCACGATCAGGAAGAAGCCCTGACCATGTCCGACACGGTCGTGGTCATGAACGGCGGCAAGGTGCAGCAGATCGGCACGCCCGAGGACATCTACAACGAGCCGAAGAATGCCTTCGTGGCCGACTTCATCGGCGATTCCAACATCGTGGACGGCGTGATGCACAAGGACTTCCTGGTGTCCTTCTCCGGTGTGGACTTTCCCTGTGTGGACCGCGGCTTTGCCCGCGAGCAGAGCGTGCAGGTCGTCGTGCGCCCGGAGGATATCGAGGTGGTCTCTCCGGTAGAGGGCCAGCTGGTGGGCGTCGTGAACGACGTCATTTTCAAGGGTGTCCACTTCGAGATGCATGTGGACTGCGAGGGCCGCGAGTGGCTCATCCACTCCACCCGCGCCTGCACGCCCGGTGAGACCATTGGTATGCGCATCGGCCCCAACGAGATCCATATCATGGCGCGTTCGGAGGGGTGAGCCGCGATGATGAAGATTTATGATAAGAAGCTGGCCTATCCCTACTTTGTATGGATGGTGCTGTTCACGGTGGTGCCGCTCATCATCGTGGTGTACTATGCCTTCACCGATGGCAACGGTGCCTTCACGCTGGATAACCTCACCTCCATCAGCGGCTACGGCTCGGTGTTTGCCCGCAGCCTGCTGCTGGCCCTCATTGCCACGGTCATCTGTCTGGTCATTGCGTTCCCGGTGGGCTATTTTCTTTCCCGCCTGCGGGTGAACAAGCAGCACATCATGCTCATGCTGGTCATGCTGCCCATGTGGATGAACTTTCTGCTGCGCACTTATGCCTGGATGGGCCTGCTCAGCATCAATGGCCCGGTGAACGCCGTGCTGGGCTTCTTTGGTCTCGGACCCTATTCCATGCTGAACACCTCCGGCGCGGTGGTGCTGGGCATGGTGTACAACTATGTGCCCTATATGATCCTGCCGCTCTACACCAGCATGACCAAGATCGACCAGAGCCTTGTGGAAGCGGCGCAGGATCTGGGCGCTTCCACCACCAAGACCCTTGTCCGGGTGCTCATCCCCATGAGCGTGCCCGGCATCAGCACCGGCATCACGATGGTGTTCGTCCCGGCGGTGTCCACCTTCGTCATCAGCCGTATGCTGGGCGGCGGCTCCAACCTGCTCATCGGCGACCTGATCGAGATGCAGTTCCTGGGCAACAGCTACAACCTGAACGTGGGTTCCGCCATGAGCCTTGTGCTGATGATCATCGTGCTGCTGTGCATGAGCTTCACGTCCAGCTTTGATGAAGATGAAATGGAGGGCGTGTCCTGATGAAAACCAAACATCTGCGCCTGATGCAGCGCGTCTACATCATCCTGTTCTTCTGCTTCATGTACCTGCCCATTGCGTATATGATCGTGTTCAGCTTCAACCAGTCCAAGGGTTACTCGCTGTTCACCGGCTTCACCCTCAAGTGGTATTCCAGCCTGCTGCACAATTCCTCCATCCTGAGTGCGCTGCGCGTCTCGCTGGAAGTGGCCCTGCTGTCGGCGGTCGTCGCCACGGTGCTGGGCACGGCGGCGTCTCTGGGCATCGCGTCCATGGGCCGCAAGAGCCGCCTTGTGGTCACCAATATCACCTATATCCCGGTGGTCAACCCGGAGATCATCACCGGCATTTCGCTCATGCTGCTGTTCGTGGCTTACCAGCGCTTTGCCGATGGCGTTTCCTGGCTGCCGGACACCATCATAGGCTTTCCGACGCTGCTCATTGCGCACATCGCGTTCAATGTGCCTTACGTTATTTTTAACGTCAGCCCCAAGCTCAAGCAGCTGGATATCAAGCTGTATGAGGCAGCGCTCGACCTGGGCTGCGACCCGAAGCAGGCATTCTTCAAGGTCATCCTGCCGGAGATCAGCCCGGCCATCCTGTCGGCCTTCCTGATCTGCCTGACTTATTCCATCGACGATTTCATGATCTCCTATTTCAACTGCGGTACCGTGGAGACCCTGCCCATCGCCATCTACTCCATGACCCGCAAGAAGGTCAGTCCGGAGATCTATGCTCTGTCCACCATCATGTTCGTGGTGATCCTGTGCATCATCCTGATCTCCAATGCGATGGAGAGCCGCAATTACCGCCGCGACCAGAAGGCACTGAGAGGGGAGGGCGTGTGATGAAACGTTTTGCTGTTTTGCTGCTCACGCTGGCTTTGGCGGTGTGCTGCACTCTGCCTGCATTCGCAGCCGGGACCATTGAGGTCAACGAAGATATCTCGGTGTCGGCTGATTATGACTGGACCCGCTTCAAGGGCCAGAATATCACCCTGAACGTCTACAACTGGGGCGAGTATATCTCCAACGGTTCGGACGACAGCGTGGATGTGGTGGCTGCCTTTGAGCAGCTCACGGGCATCAAGGTGAATTACACCACCTTCGATTCCAACGAGTCCATGTATGCCAAGCTCAAATCCGGTGCGGCCGACTATGATGTGGTCATCCCGTCGGATTACATGGTGGCAAAGATGATCAGCGAAGGGATGCTCATGCCCCTGAACTACGACAACATCCCCAATGCCCAGAAGATCGACGAGGAATACCGCAACGCGGACTATGACCCGGAAAATGCCTACACGGTGCCGTACACCCTGTGCACCACCGGCATCATCTACAACACCAAAATGGTGGACAAAGCGCCCACCAGCTGGGCCGACCTGTGGGATGAACAGTACGCGGACAACATCCTGATGTTCAACAACAGCCGCGACGCCTACGCCATTGCTGCGTTCAAGAGCGGCCACGACATCAACCCCCAGTCTGCTGAGGAAGTGGACGAAGTGGTGGAGGAGCTCAAAGCGCAGAAACCGCTGGTGCAGGCCTACGTCATGGACGAGATCTTTGATAAGATGATCGGCGGCGAGGCAGCCGTCGGCGTGTACTACTCTGGCGACGCCATCACCATGATCGACGATAACCCCGATCTGGCCTGGGTCTTCCCGGAGGAAGGCAGTGTGCTTTCGGTGGACTGCATGACCATCCCGGCCACCAGTGAGCACGAGGAAGCCGCCGAGATGTTCATCAACTTCATGTGCGAGACGGACGTCGGCAAGGCGAACATTGAGTACATCGGCTACACCACCCCCATGCACGATGTGTGGGAGGTGCTGGATGAAGACCTGAAGTACAGCGAGATCGCCTATCCTTCGGAAGAAGATGCGGCCAAAGAGAAGATCTTCACCGCACTGAGCGACGATGTGAACAGCGAACTGGACGTGAAGTGGAGCGAGATGAAAAGCTACGACGAGGGCGGCAGCAGCTATCTGTTCCTGATGCTTCTGCTGGCCATGCTGGCGCTGGCCTGCTTCAACATCTGGCGCAAGGTGCGCAAGCGCAACCGCAACCAGTATTAAATGCAACGGAGGCTGCTGCACAGAACAAGGTGCAACAGTCTCTTTTTATCGAAAGGAAACATCATGGAACAGTTTTTTTACACCGAGACCATGACCGTCATGAACGCCGACGCCGATTTCCGCAGCCTGCTCAAGCCCAGCGCCCTGCTGCGCTATGTGGAGCAGGTGTCGGCAGATCATGCCCGGACCTTTGGCATGACCGACCAGTTCTTCAAGGATCACGGCGTAGCCTTTCTGGTGGGCAAACAGGCGCTCAAGTTTGACCGCGTGCCCCAGCGTGCGGAGAAGCTCACCCTGCTCACCCGGGCCGAAGCCAGCAGGCGCGGCTCTGTCAAACGCATCACCACCGTGACCGACGCCGAAGGCAAACAGGTGGCCATGGTGGACTGCCGCTGGATCGTGGTCAGCCTTGCCGAGGGCCGCATCCTGCGGGAGCCGGGCTGGACGGTGGAAGGCTTCTGGAACGAAACGGTGGAAGGCGAGCTGCCCCTGCAGCTGCACAAGTGCCGTGAAGGGCTCGCCAGCGCAGGGGAGTGGACGGTGCGCTACTCCCAGTGTGACCTGAACGGCCATTTGAACAACGCCTTTTACCTCGATCTCGTCTGCGACGCGCTGCCGCTGGACGTGGTGCGCAAAGGCCCGGTGACCTTTGCCTCCATCAACTACCATCGCGAGGTGCCGATGGGTGAAACGGTGGAAGTATTCTATGCACCCTCGGCAGAGGGCTGGTACATCATCGGCAAGCATAACGGCCAGACCAGCTTTGAATCTTATCTGGAACTGGGTGAGTAAAAGATGCCTGCCGATGCTTGTCCACAAAAAGTTCAAAAATTATTACAAAGAAATTACAAAAAAGCTATTGCAAAACGATTCCAAAAGAGTTACAATATGGTTACAGCAAGGGCAAGCGGCCCTGCTGAGTGTGAAATCTTTTTCTTCTTGTTTTTAGGGATATCGGGCACGGGGTTCTCCTCCTCCGACTGTTCTCCTTCACAGTTCGTGATCCTGCGTGCCGCACAGGCGGTATCCCGCTTCGTGTGCAAAAAAGCTCGTCCTTTCCGGGACGAGCTTTTTTGCATCTTCTGCCGCCCGGAAAAGGCGAAAAATCGGCTTCCCATGCGGAAAAGTATGACCTTGCGCAATTTTGCTGGGCATTTTGCCTGTTTTTCTGCAAAGGACATTTACAAAGTTTGGCGGGGCGGGGGTTTGTATTCCGGCGGGCTTTGTGGTACAGTATATACAATCAATTTATAAGTAACAAACATGAATCCGATTGATGTTGATGCGTTAAGAGAAAAGGAGTTTGAACATGGCTTATTTCTATGAAGAACCTTCCCGCACTTTCGGTGAATACCTGCTGGTCCCCGGCTATTCCTCCGCTGAGAACGTGCCCACTGCCGTCAGCCTGAAGACCCCGCTGGTCAAGTACCGCAAGGGCGAGGAGGAATGCCCCCTGCAGATGAACATCCCCATGATCAGCGCCATCATGCAGGCTGTTTCCGGCGACAAACTGGCCATCGCGCTGGCACGTCAGGGCGGCGTTTCCTTCATTTATGGCTCGCAGAGCATCGAGAGCGAGGCCGCCATGGTGCGCCGCGTCAAGAGCTACAAAGCCGGTTACGTCGTGTCCGACTCCAATCTGGCACCCACTGCCACCCTGCACGATGTGCTGGAGCTGAAGGCCCGCACCGGCCACTCCACCATTGCCATCACTGCCGACGGCACTCCGGGCGGCAAGCTGCTGGGCATCGTGGCCTCCCGCGATTACCGTGTCAACCACACCCCCGACGACGCACCGGTCACCACCTTCATGACCCCCATCGAAAAGCTGGTCACCGCCCCGGAGAACACCTCTCTGCACGATTGCAACAACATCATCTGGGATAACAAGATCAACACCCTGCCGCTGGTGGATGCCGAGGGCAACCTGAAGTATATCGTCTTCCGCAAGGACTACGACTCCCACAAGAAGAATGTCAACGAGCTGCTGGACAAGAACAAGAGCTATGTCGTCGGTGCCGGCATCAACACCCGTGACTATGCCGAGCGCGTGCCTGCACTGGTGGATGCCGGTGTGGATGTGCTGTGCATCGACTCCTCCGAGGGTTACTCCGAGTGGCAGAGCCGCACCATCAACTGGATCCGCGAGCACTACGGCGACACCGTCAAGGTCGGTGCCGGCAACGTCGTGGATGCCGAAGGCTTCCGCTTCCTGGCCGAGGCTGGCGCCGACTTCGTGAAGATCGGCATCGGCGGCGGTTCCATCTGCATCACCCGCGAGACCAAGGGCATCGGCCGCGGCCAGGCCACCGCTGTCATCGAGGTGGCAAAGGCCCGCGACGAGTACTACAAGGAGACCGGCATCTATGTGCCCATCTGCTCCGACGGCGGCATCGTCCACGATTACCACATCACCCTGGCGCTGGCCATGGGTGCCGACTTCGTCATGCTGGGCCGCTACTTCGCCCGCTTCGACGAGAGCCCCACGAACAAGGTGCGCATCAACGGCCAGTATATGAAGGAGTACTGGGGCGAAGGCTCCAACCGTGCCCGCAACTGGCAGCGCTACGATCTGGGCGGTTCCAGCAAGCTGAGCTTTGAGGAAGGCGTGGACAGCTACGTCCCGTATGCAGGCCCTCTGGCCGACGGCGTGCAGACCACCCTGTACAAGGTCAAGAGCACCATGTGCAACTGCGGTGCGCTCTCCATCCCCGAGCTGCAGCAGAAGGCAAAGCTGACCGTCGTGTCCTCCACCTCCATCGTGGAGGGCGGCAGCCACGATGTCGTGCTGAAAAATGCCACCCCGAACATCATCAACGGTTAAACTGTAACACTGAGAGCCGCCTGTGCCGCCGTGCATGGGCGGCTTTTTTGTCACCAGAATTTTACTTAAACCACTTGAACCGGGCGTCAAATGGTGATATCATGAGGGAAACGCACTGTCAAGACAGAGACGGTGCGCTTCCGACGGAACATCTCCGGTGCGGAAGTCAGACGGCAGGGGAGGAGAAACTCCTGCCGGGTGCAAAAAAGAGAGGATACTATTCATGGACGAAATCAAGGTTGTGCCCTACATTCCGGATGAGGACTACGACAACCCCGCAATGGTCGTTGATTTTTATGAATTCACCATGGCCAACTGCCTGTTCCTGCACGGGTTCAAGGACACGACCCTGGTGTTCGATATGTTCTTCCGCAAGAACCCGGATGATCAGGGCTATTCCATCAGTGCAGGCCAGCGCAAACTGACCCGCTTTCTGCTGAACTATCACTTTAATGCACAGGATATCTGGTGGCTGCGCACCAAGGGCATGAGCGAGGAGTTCTGCGATTACCTGCGCACCTATCAGTGGAAGGGCGATATGTATGCGCTGCCGGAAGGCACTGTGGCCTATCCGCATGTGCAGATGGTGCGCATTGAGTGCGACCTGGTGGGTGCGATCCTGATCGAGACCTATCTGCTGCAGACCATGAACTTCCATAGCCTGATCGCTACCAAGGCCACCCGTGTCACTGGCCTGAACACCCATACGCCCCGCAGCGTCATGGAGTTCGGCACCCGTCGCGCACAGGGCGAGAGCGCCGGCAACGATGGTGCTTATGCGGCCGTTCTGGGCGGCTGCATCGGCACGGCCAACTGCCTGGCCGAGATGAAGTTTGGCGCAGACGTCAAGGCCGTGGGCACCGTAGCACACAGCTTCATCGAGTTCTTCCCGACCGAGTTCGACGCCTTCAAGGCCTTTGCGGATACCTACCCGGATTCGGTCAGCCTGCTGCTGGATACCTATAATATTATGGAGAGCGGCCTGCCCAACCTCATCAAGCTGGACGACTACCTCATTGAGAAATACCCCAACGACCCCAACCGCCGCGTCAAGAGTGCCCGCATCGACTCCGGCGACCTGGCCCGCGGCTCCAAGCGCCTGCGCAAGGCACTGGATGCAGCCGGCAAGCCCTACATCAAGCTGGTGGCGTCCAATGGTCTGGACGAAAAGAAGATCGCTAACATGGAGCTGTACGAGCACGCACACTTCGACTCCTACGGCGTGGGTGAGAACCTCATCACCTCCGCTTCCGATCCCGTGTTCGGCGGCGTGTACAAACTGGTGGCGGTCAAGCAGCCGGACGGCACCTATACCCCCAAGATGAAGTGCTCGGATTCTGCCAGCAAGGCCATCATCCCGGGCAAGAAGATGCCGTGGCGTCTCTACGACGAAAACGGCCAGGCCCAGTGCGATTTGATCGCCATGGACGGCGAGGAGATCGAAGCCGGCAAGCCCATTACGATGGTCAACCTGGATTCGGACGCCATCGAGCGCACCGTGACCATCACCCCCACCAAGGTGAAAAAGCTGCTGGTGCCGCACATTCTCGGTGGCCAGCTGGCCATTGAGCTGCCCTCTATTGCAGAGAAGAAAGCCTATATCGCAAAGCAGCTCACCGAGGAGACCTGGGAGAGCGAGCTGCGCCTGGAGTGCCCGCACAAGCACTATGTGAACATGACCCCGGCTGTGGCTGAGTGCCGCGCCAAGATGTACGCAGAACTGCACGGCGGCAAGGTGTAAAAGCTTTTTCTTGACAAAAAACAAGGCGTATTGTATTATAAGAACTGCCGTTTGAAAAGACGGCAGTTCTTTCTGTGCCGCTGTGGTGAAATTGGCAGACACGAGGGACTTAAAATCCCTTTCTGGAGACAGAGTACGGGTTCGACCCCCGTCGGCGGCATAAAAAATCCCTCAAGCCTGCGCTTGGGGGATTTTTTATTTGCGCCGGACGCTGGATCGAAGAGCACGGTCGCTCGCAGACGGCAATTGGCCCGGTGGGCTGTTGCTTAGTGCGTGGGGAATGTCTATAGGGGTTACTGGTGTCCGGTGCGCCCAGACATTAAAGAGGTAACCTTGAAAACATATTGAAGGGTAATTTTGTTATGGTATAATAAAAATTAAATAAATTGTAGAAAGGAAAGTGATGAGATTGACTGGAGAGAGTGCAAGAGCTAAAGAATTGTATGAAGAAGGCGAATTTATACTCGCAAAAACGGATTTAACGATGGCAGCAACGCCCAAGCAGCTATATGATCGATGGCAGAGAGCTGTGAAAAAAGGCTACAAACAAAAAATTAACATTGATGAGTATTGGGAAGGGCTTATCATAGGTACTGCAATTGATTTGAAGGAAAAAATAAAGAAAACATCAAGTATAGATAAAAGAAATCGACTAGTTGCAAGATGGAGAGAGGATTTTGATGCGTATCTTCTGAGATCTGATTGTTCATTAAAAATACAGCAATTATTGGAAAATAAGACCTCGGAGCTGAAGGATATTGCAAAAATAAACTACATTGCTATTGAAGAAATTTAGAGTAACAGACTATAGGAGAAGCAAAATGTCTTTATTCGGTAAAAAGGAAAAGGAAGAAATTGCGCGGCTGAATGCGGAAATGCAGAGCCTGCTGGATGCAATGCCATCTGAGAGCCGCACACTGGACGACATCAATCGTGAAATCAAAGCTTCGCGTGAAGAACTCGCTCGTGTCCAAGAAAACCTTGAAAGCCGCAACAGCGAGTTGAAAGATGCCTTGGAAGAACTTCAACAGGCAAAAGACCAGCTCATTGAAACGAATGAAGAAGTTCTGATGCAGAGCTTTGGTCTTTATACTCCTCAGTACTCTTTTATGAATGCAGACGAGTATAAGGCGCACCTTTTGGAAATTCGCGCGAAGCAGAAGGACATGATCAAAAATAAAACGGCCGTTAGTGGCAATATGAACTGGACAGTCAATGGAAATGCGTCTAAAGGCAAGAAGATGGTCTCTGACATGCAGAAACTTCTCCTTCGGGCATTCAATTCCGAATGTGATGATGTGATCGAACACGTTAAGTATAGCAATATTGATGCCAGTGAAAAGAGAATCACGGCTTCGCGGGATGCGATTTCCAAATTGGGTACAATTATGGAGGTCAGCATTCAGCCGAAATATTACCGGCTGAAAATTGAAGAACTTCATCTCGCCTTTGAATATGCTCAGAAAAAGCAGCAGGAAAAGGAAGAACAGAAGGAAGCACGTGCCAGAATGCGCGAGGAAGCCAAACTGGCAAAGGAAATTGAGGAGGAACGCAAAAAGCTGGAAAAAGAGCAGCAGCATTACCAGAACGCATTGCAGCGTATCAATGCACAGCTTGAAGCGGCATCGGATGCTGATCGTGCGGCCATTGAGGAGAAAAAGGCAGAGCTTGTGGCACAGCTTGATAAGATCGATAAAGAATTTGCGGATGTTGATTACCGCGAAGCAAACCAGCGTGCCGGTTATGTGTATGTCATTTCCAACATTGGTGCCTTTGGCGAAAACGTCTACAAAATCGGCATGACACGTCGTCTTGACCCGCAGGATCGTGTGGATGAACTGGGTGATGCATCGGTGCCGTTTAACTTCGATGTACATGCGATGATCTTCTCCAACGATGCCCCCAAACTGGAGGCTGCGCTTCATAACGCCTTTGCTGATCGTAAATTGAACTTTGTCAACCAGCGCCGCGAGTTCTTCAACGTCTCTTTGGACGAAATCAAACAGGTGATTAAGGATAACTATGATAAGTCGGTTGAGTTCGTAGAGCTCGCCCCGGCGGAACAGTATCGTGAATCCCTGAAGCTCAAAGAACAAATGAAGAAAAAGTGTATTAAATAAAATAGAACGCCAGAGTCCGTCTCTTTCCGTGCGGTTCACGATTCATTTGTAAAAAGTGCTTTTTCTTTCCATGGTTTCATGGTATAATGGTTTGCAGATGCAGCCTTTGGGCCGCAGCCGTGCAGTCAAGCGCACGGCAGGAGAGGGCAGAGGGGACGGTGTACCGCTCTGCCGGGGCAGTGCCCGCAAGATAGGGCGGGCGGGAAAATCAAAAAGAGAGGCGAATCGAGATGTTGGATATGATCAAATGCAGCACCGGCGGCGCATACTATGCCCGCGGCGAGTGGGTGCCCGCAGACGGCAATGCAGACGCAGCCCTGGCCGCAAAGGGCTTTGATGCAGCAGCCATCGCAAATGCAAAGACCGGCACTATGGCCTACAGCATTCTGCAGGCCCACAACACCAGCGGCGATGCCGAAAATCTGAAGATCAAGTTTGACGCCATGGCCAGCCATGACATCACCTTTGTGGGCATCATTCAGACGGCCCGCGCGTCTGGTCTGGAGAAATTCCCCATTCCGTATGTGCTCACCAACTGCCACAACAGCCTGTGCGCTGTGGGCGGCACCATCAATGAGGACGACCACCGCTTCGGCCTGTCCGCTGCCAAGAAATACGGCGGCATCTTTGTGCCCCCGCATCTGGCTGTCATCCACCAGTACATGCGTGAAAAGTTTGCCGGCTGCGGCAAAATGATCCTTGGCTCGGACTCTCACACCCGCTACGGCGCACTGGGTACCATGGCCATCGGTGAGGGCGGCGGTGAGCTGGCAAAGCAGCTGCTGGACCGCACCTATGATGTGGCCCGCCCGGGTGTCGTTGCCATTTACCTCACCGGTTCTCTGCCCGCAGGCTGCGGCCCCCACGATGTGGCCATTGCGCTGGTGGGCAAGCTGTTCAAGAGCGGCTATGTCAAGAACAAGGTCATGGAGTTCGTCGGCCCTGGCATCGCGTCCCTGCGTCAGGATACCCGCAACGCCATCGACGCCATGACCACCGAGACCACCTGCCTTTCTTCCATCTGGGAGACGGACGAGACCACCCAGCGTTTCCTCGCTGTGCATGGCCGTGCTGCTGACTACAAGAAGCTTGCCCCGGCAGACCTCGCATATTACGACGGCGTGGTGGAAGTGGATCTGTCTGCCATCCGGCCCATGATTGCACTGCCCATGCACCCGTCCAACGCCTTTACCATCGAAGAACTGAACGCGAACCTCGAAGACATCCTCCACGCCTGCGAGCAGGATGTGCAGAAGCTGATCGGCCGCAAGGACGTCAGCCTTGACCTGTGCAGCAAGATCGAAAACGGCAAGCTGCGGGTGGATCAGGGCGTTATTGCAGGCTGCGCAGGCGGTCTGTACGACAGCATTTACGAGGCGGCATCCATCCTCAAGGGCCACACCGGCGGCTGCGGCGACTACGCTCTCAGCGTCTACCCCGGCAGCCAGCCCATCATGATGGAACTGGTGCGCACCGGTGTCATCCACGACCTGATGGCCAGCGGTGCCACCATCCGCACGGCCTTCTGCGGCCCCTGCTTCGGCGCAGGCGACGTGCCTGCCAACGGTGCGCTGTCCATCCGCCACACTACCCGCAACTTCCCCAGCCGCGAGGGCTCCAAGCCCGGCAACGGCCAGCTTTCCGGCGTCGCTCTGATGGATGCCCGCAGCATCGCGGCCACCACGGCCAACGGCGGCATCCTGACCCCGGCCACTGACATCGACTACGATCCCACCGTGCCCGAGTACCAGTACGATCCTTCCAGCTACGACACCCGTGTGTATCAGGGCTTCGGCAAGGGTGATTATGACGCTCTGCTCAAGCTGGGCCCCAACATCAAGGACTGGCCCGAGATCGCGCCGCTGGGCGACAACCTGCTGCTGAAGGTGGCTTCCTACATCACCGACCCCGTCACCACCACCGACGAGCTGATCCCCTCCGGTGAGACGTCCTCCTTCCGCTCCAACCCGCTTGGTCTGGCCGAGTTCACCCTCAGCCGCAAGGACCCGGAGTACGTCAGCCGTGCCAAGGCCGTGCAGGCCGAAGAAAAGGCCCGCCGCGCAGGCGAGGGCAGTGCTGAGGTGCTGGCTCAGCTGCACAAGGTACCCGGCTATGAGAACCTGACCTGGGACGATGTGCAGATCGCGTCCACCATCTTTGCCGTCAAGCCCGGCGACGGTTCTGCCCGTGAGCAGGCCGCCAGCTGCCAGCGTGTGCTGGGTGCCGGTGCCAACATCGTCACCGAGTACGCCACCAAGCGCTACCGCTCCAACCTCATCAACTGGGGCATGCTGCCGCTGCAGCTGGTGGGTGCAACGCCGTTTGGTCTGGGCGACTATGTGTTCATCCCGGGCGTCCGCGCAGCCCTCAAGGGCGACCTGCAGGATATCAAAGCCTATGTGCTGGGCGACACCGTCAAGGAGTTCAGCCTGTACATGGCCCCGCTCACCGCCGACGAGCGCGAAATTCTGGCCGACGGCTGCCTGATCAATTTCTATAAGCACTAATTGCAATTGCAGACACCCGGCCCTGTTTCTTGACGGGGCCGGGTGTCTTTCATGGAGGTTCAATTTCTATGCCCGGCGATCTTCACAATCACTCTACCTGTTCCGACGGCTCTGTGCCCATCCACCGCCTGCCGCTCATGGCGGCGCGGGTCGGTCTGGACACCATGGCCATTTCCGATCACGACACCCTGCTCAGCGTGAACTACTGCTATGAGCACCCCGTGCAGGACGGCGTGCACCTCATCCCGGCCACCGAGCTGACCGGTTACGACCACGAGCACCGCCACCGGGTACACCTGCTGTGCTATTACCCGGACCCGGAGAGCCGCGCGCTGAAAGAGCACTGCGACATCCTGCGCCAGCGCCGCAACGAGTGCGGTCTGCAGAGTGCGAAGGAGATCGAAGCACTGTATCCGCAGTTCCGCACCGAGCAGGCGCTGGAATACGCGAAAGACAGCGGGGTACTGTTCAAAAGCGGCATTATGGAAGCGCTGCATCAGCTGGGCCTGTGCGATGCCGTGTACGGCAAGCTGTACAGCTATCTGTTTGGCTGGGAGCCGCGGGGTGTGGTGCTGCATCAGGTAAAGTACCCTTCGGTACAGGAGGTGATCGCCACGGCAAAAGCTGCCGGCGCGGTGCTGGTGTTCGCGCACCCCACGGTATACAAAAGTATGCCGCTGGTGCGCCAGCTGGCGAAGGAAGGCATCATTGACGGCATTGAGGTGGACCACCCCCGCAACAGCCCTGAAGACAAGGCCGAGTGTGCCGCCCTGTGCGAGCAGTACGGTCTCATTCACACCGGCGGCACCGACTTCCACGGTGCAAACCACAAGGTGCCGCACCCGGTGGGCACCTGCACCACCGCAGACGATCAGGTGGAGCGCATTCTGGAGCTGGCCCGCAAGCGCCGGGGCATCGAAGTGTGACCCGGTCACGTTGACATTTTGCGCCGGAGCACTATAATAAAAAGAAAGCCCGGGGCCCTGTACGCCCGGGCAGGAGAGGTCAAACAAGAGAGGATTTTGAGATATGAAAGAATTCAGTTTTCCAAACAGCGGCACCTGTTCGAAGCAGACCAACTTTGTGCTGAACGATGACCACACCATCGAGAGCATGGAGGTCATCGGCGGCTGCAACGGCAACCTGAAGGGCATCTGCAGCATCGTGCGCGGCATGAAGGCCGAGCAGGTCATTGAGCGCTTTGAGGGCGTAAAGTGCGGTTTCCGCAACACCAGCTGCCCGGATCAGATCGCAAAGAACCTGAAAAAGGCTCTGGCTGAAATGAACTAAAATCATCCACAAGAAGGGGATACCGGCAGGTATCTCCTTTTTGTTTTCTCATCCCGACACAAACGACTGATTTTTTCGGCTGCTTTGGGGCTATACTTCTTGTGCAATCATTTTAGCAACAAGGAGCATGCAATGAGCATCTGGGAGAAAATGGGCTTTGGCGGCTATAAGGGCTTCTCGCGGGAGTCGGATCATCTGCTGCGCAGTGCAGTGGAACTGGCCGGGGATCTGGGCTGTGAAAAAGCGGATACCGGCCACCTGCTGCTGGCGATCCTGCAGCAGGACCACGGGGCAGCCGCGCGTTTTCTGGCAAACAAGCAAATTCGCGAACCAGACGTGCGCCGTCAGCTGGCCGAGCGCCGCTGCGGTCCGGCCCTGCATCTGGACCGGAATGCCTTTGCGCCGGACCTGCGCCGCACGATGGACTACGCCATCATTGGGGCCCAGAACGCCCATCTGAACCGCGCAGAACCAGAACACCTGCTCTGCGCCATGCTGGAAGATGACGGCTGCACGGCAGGCCTGCTGCTGGCCTCCATGGGCCTGCCGCTCACCGAGGCCGTGCGGGAATGCCGCCAGCTGTCCGGGCAGTTCATTCTGTCGCCCCAGCCGCGCGTTGCGGCCAGTGTGGCCCGGGGCAGCCGCGCCAGCGATAAATACTGCCGCGACCTCACCCGCAAGGCCGCCGACCGGGAGCTGGACCCGGTGTTCTGCCGAGAATCTGAACTGGACCGCATGGTGGAGATCTTATGCCGCCGCCAGAAGAATAACCCCTGTCTCGTGGGCGAGCCGGGCGTGGGCAAGACGGCGCTGGCCGAGGGGCTTGCCCAGCGCATCACCTCGGACCGTGTGCCTCAGGCGCTGAAGGGCCGCCGCCTGCTGGCATTGGATATGGCCAGCCTTGTGGCGGGCACCAAGTACCGCGGCGACTTTGAGGAACGGTTCAAGAACCTTTTGGAAGAACTGGTGCGGGATGGCACGTCCATCCTGTTCGTGGACGAGTTCCACACCATTGTGGGTGCCGGTGCGGCAGAAGGTGCCATCGACGCGGCCAGCATCCTCAAGCCCGTGCTGGCCCGGGGCGAGATACAGGTGATCGGTGCCACCACCAACGAGGAATTCCGCACCCACATCCAGAAAGATGCCGCCCTGGAGCGCCGTTTTGGCCGGGTGCAGGTGGAGGAGCCGACCCCGGAGCAGGCCATGCAGATTCTGGACGGCCTTGCCCCGCGCTATGAGCGCTACCACGGCGTGAAACTGCCGCCGGAAGCACTGCGCGCAGCGGTGGAGCTTTCGGTGCGGTATCTGCCGGGCAAGTGCCTGCCGGATAAGGCCATCGACCTTGTGGACGAAGCTTGCGCGGCGGTGCGCATCCGTGCCGAGCAGTCGGACCGGTCACAGCCGGTGCTCACGCCGGACGACATCGCCCGGGTGGTGGCGCTGGCCAGCGGGGTGCCTGCCGAGCGGGTAGGCGAGCAGGAGCGGGAACGGCTGGATAAGCTGGAAGACCGTCTGAATGCGGAGATCGTCGGGCAGACCCGTGCTGTGGCCGCCGTGGCAGGGGCCATCCGCCGCAGCCGCACCGGCCTTGGCGAGCCGGGCAGGCCCATCGGAGCCATGCTGTTCCTCGGTCCCACCGGCGTGGGCAAGACCGCTCTTGCCCGGGCGCTGGCGGTAAGCTGGTTCGGCAGCGAGAAAGCCCTGCTCAAGTTCGACATGTCCGAGTATCAGGAACAGCACACTGCCGCCCGCCTGTTGGGGGCTCCTCCGGGCTATCTCGGCCACGATGAGGGCGGCCAGCTGACCGAAGCGGTACGCCGCCGCCCCTACAGTGTCGTACTGTTTGACGAGATCGAGAAGGCGCATCCGGATATCCAGAACGTCCTTCTGCAAATTCTGGAAGATGGGCAGCTCACCGATTCCATGGGCCGCAAGGCGGATTTCCGCAACACCATCGTGCTGCTCACCTCGAACCTCGGTGCGCGCTTCCTGGCGGGGCAGAGCGCTCCGCTGGGCTTTGCGGCGGGCAGCGAGGCTGTGTTTGAAAAGCAGTCGGCGCAGGCCATCGAAGAAGCGAAAAAGTGGTTCCGGCCAGAGCTCGTGGGCCGTCTGGACGAAATGATCGTGTTCCGCCCGCTGGCAGAGGAAAGCCTGTGCGCCATCACCGAAAAACTGCTTTGCCAGCTGGAAGCGCGGGCGGCCCGCAGCGGCTACCAGCTGCACCACACCCCGCAGGTGGGCCGGGCACTGGCGGCAAAGGCTCACTCAGCCTACGGTGCCCGGGAGCTGCGCCGGGCGGTGGACCGTGCCGTGGAGCAGGCGCTTGCAGACCGCATCGCCTCCGGCGAAGCCAGCACCGGCCAGCACTGGACGGCAGATTGCTCTGCCGATGGCTCCATCGTCCTGCGGGAGGATGAAACGGTAACGATGTAAGGCCGATGCACCGGTAGCTTTTTTCCTCAGACACGAAATACGGGTTGCGGCACCCAGCATCTGCTTCGCTATCGCTTGCATCTTGCTGGCCGCGGCCCCAACAACAGCTCCCTGTTTCCGCCACTGGCGGTGGTCGCTGTTGTTGCAGGCCATTCCATCGCCCGCCCTATTGCCTTCGGCAACAGGGTCCCACCCCAGCGGACGGTCTTCGGAAAAACTACCGGCGTGTCGACTGGGCAACGGCTTCTCAGGAAAATGGTTGTTTCTCTCCTGCAATTCTGTTATCATAGAAACAACAGAATCGCAGGAGGAATTCCATGCACACTTTATTTCTATTGAATCCCACTGCCGGCAAGACCGACTGCACCCGCACCCTGCCGCAGCAGATCGAAGCGGCGGCTGCCCGCGCGGGCCTTGCCCCGGAAGCATATACCATTCAGGTCACCACCCACGCAGGTCACGCCCGGGAGCTTGCGAATGCGGCTGCCCGGCAGGCCCGGCAGGCAGGGGAGACCCTGCGCATCTATACGGCAGGCGGTGACGGTACGTTCAACGAAGCTCTCACCGGTGCCTATGGGTACGAGAACACGGCTGTCGGCTGTCTGCCCTTTGGCAGCGGCAACGACTTTTTGCGTACCTTCGGCACCAAAGAGGAGTTTCTGGACCTGGATGCCCAGCTGGCCGGCGGGCCGGTGAGCATCGACCTGATGGACACCCGCCTCGGCCTTTCCGCCACCATCTGCGCCGCCGGTCTGGATGCACAGGTGGCCTACGGCATCCCGAAGTTCCGGCGCATTCCCCTGTGCGGCGGTGAGATGGCCTATGCGCTCTCCATCGTGGAGCAGCTGTGCGGCCACATCGGCCGCCGGGTGGAATACACCATTGATGGCGAAACGTTTGCCGTGGACTGCCTGATGTGCGCGGTCTGCAATGGCCGCACCTACGGCGGCGGCTTCTGCGCCGCGCCGGAAGCACAGCCGGACGACGGCTGGCTGGATGTGTATATCATCCGCAAGGTGAGCCGCCTGACCATTGCAAAGCTGCTGGGCATGTACAAAAGCGGAAAGCATTTCCAACATGGCCAGCTCGTCAAGGAGGCCCAGCCGTACTTCATCTACCGCCGGGCAAAGCAGGTGACTCTGCGTACCGTCGATGGCCGCGGGCCCATCGTTGCCACGGCAGATGGTGAGTGTGTGCCTACGGAGCAGGTGGCGGTGCAGCTCCGGCCGCTGGCGGGGCGCATCCTGCTGCCAAAGCCCGCATTCGAGCGCTTTGCGGCGCAAAGGCAGGCAGAGAGTGCAAACTCAATAAGCCTTTGATGCAAAAGAGACGACTCCTTTTCAGAAGGGAGCCGTCTCTTTTTTCGCTGAATCATCAAATTTTCTGCTGTAACAAAATATTCATAAAAATCTGCAAAAAAAGCCTTGATTTTTTGAGCCAAGATGAGTACAATACACTTAGCACTCAGAGAAAAGGAGTGCTAAATGACCGAGAGAGCGGATGAAAGCTCCTCGGTTCCCAGCAATGTTTTAAATTATATTTTACTATAGGAGGGCAAGAACTATGAAGATCATTCCTCTTGCAGACCGTGTTG
>ERZ773150.1227-NODE-1227-length-23332-cov-20.678782_pt1 | contig 23332 bp, 21 predicted proteins | sample MGYA00580845_ERZ773150 | MGnify/ENA primary metagenome ERZ773150 (study PRJEB29015, sample SAMEA2737848) | human gut metagenome | biome: human gut; feature: human-associated habitat; material: faeces | place: China | collected 2012 ...
TGGGCACCATGTTCCCCATCCTGTTCGTCACCGTGGCCTGCGGTGCAGTTTCCGGTTTCCACAGCCTTGTTTCCTCCGGTACTTCCTCCAAGACCGTTGAGAACGAGAAGGATATGCTGAAGGTCGGCTACGGTGCCATGATTCTTGAAAGCCTGTTGGCTGTTCTGGCTCTGTGCGTTGCCGGTGCTGCCGCAGCTGCCGACGGTACTCCTGCTGCCGGTACTCCGTTCCAGATCTTCAGCCGCGGCGTTGCCGGTTTCTTTGAGATGTTCGGTGTGCCCGCCTACGCTGCTACCGTGTTCATGACCATGTGTGTTTCCGCACTGGCACTGACCAGTCTGGATGCCGTGGCCCGCATTGGCCGCATGAGCTTCCAGGAGCTGTTCAGCGTGGACGACATGGAGCACGCTGAGGGCTGGCGCAAGCTGCTGTGCAATGTGTACTTCTCCACCTTCATCACGCTGGTGTTCGGCTTCATCCTGACCAAGATCGGCTACGCCAACATCTGGCCGCTGTTCGGCTCTGCCAACCAGCTGCTGAGCGCACTGGTGCTGGCTACCCTGTGCGTGTTCCTGAAGGTGACCGGCCGCAGCAACAAGATGCTGTTCCCCCCGCTGATCATCATGCTGTGCGTCACCTTTACCGCACTGGTGCAGCGCCTGATCGCTATGGTCAAGGCCATCAGCACCGCCGCTTCTGTTACCATCCCTGCCGGTGAGACCACTTGGGGCGCTGTGTTCATCGCAAACGGCCTGCAGCTGATCCTGGCTGTGCTGCTGATCGTGCTGGGTCTGAACATCGTGTTCCACTCCTTCTCCGCTTACAAGAAGGCTGAGCACAACAGCGAAGCAAAGGCCTGATTGCAGATTTAGGCATCGCTTAACGGAATAAGCACAACGCCGCTGACAGCTTCAAAACTGTCAGCGGCGTTTTTGTTTGCGGTGTTTACGATTTAGAATGCCCTCCGTTTCACTCTGGGCATAACAGATGTATATTTATTTTTAGTTATGTGTTATAGAAACGACTGCGGTCGTTTCTATAACACTTTTTCACGGGAAGGGACCTAAAGGCAAAATTCATTTTTAACGTCAATTGCGATCGATCTTACGGTCTCATTCGCGAAAAGCGACGTAAACGCTGCACAGCATTTGCTGATAGACATGCATCTTCCCGATGGGGCCCCTTCTCGTGAAAATGTGTTTGGAGCGGCCCGCAGGCTGCAACGGCGACGACCGCCGCCAGTGGCGGAAACAGGGAGAAGCTGTTGGGGCAGCGGCCAGCAAGACGTGAGTGCCGTTCAAGGCACGAAACGAATGCTGGGTGCCGCAACTCGTAGACAAATCACGAATTAAAAATAAAATTCAGCTGAAAAGATCAGAGCGAAGCGGAGACAATTCTAAATCGTGTACTTTCCCTTCCCTGCTCCGCAGTAAAGCCCATTCAAACAAAGATGCCACAAACAAAAAAGGAGCCGCAGAGCCCTGTTACGGGTACTGCGGCTCCCAATTCAACCTTGGAAGTTCAATTACTTCACCATGCTTGCAACTTCAGCAGCGAAGTCGTCAGCACGCTTCTCCAGGCCTTCGCCCTTCTGGAAGCGGGTGAACTTGACGATCTTGATGTCGCCGCCCAGGTCCTTTGCGACCTTAGCGGTGTACTGAGCAACAGACAGGTCGCCGTCCTTGACGAACTCCTGATCGACCAGGCAGTTCTCCTTGAAGAACTTCTTGATCTTGCCCTCGATCATCTTCTGCTTCACGTTCTCGGGCTTGTTGGCATTCTTGGGATCCTGGGCCATCTGAGCCAGCATGATCTCCTTCTCCTTGGCCACGACCTCAGCGGGAACAGAAGCCTCGTCGACATAGCCGGGGTTGGCAGCAGCGACCTGCATAGCGATGTCCTTGCCGTAAGCAACGAACTCGTCCTTAGCATCGATGCCGTTGGTGGTCTCGAAGTTGACCAGGATGCCATGGGTGCCGCCGCCGTGGACGTATGCAGAGCAGACGCCCTCGTAACGGACGAAGCGGCGAACCTTGATGTTCTCCTTGATGACCAGGATCAGGTTCTTCAGAGCCTCGTCCACGGTCTCGCCGTTCTCGGTCTTGCAAGCCATCAGAGCCTCGACGTCAGCCGGGTTCTGCTTCATGATGACCTGAGTAGCTTCCTTGACGAAAGCAACGAACTTATCGTTCTTGGCAACGAAGTCGGTCTCAGCGTTGACTTCGATGACAACACCGACCTTGCACTCGGGGCAGTAATCTGCGTAGACCATGCCCTCAGCAGCGGTACGGCTTGCCTTCTTTGCAGCGGTAGCCAGACCACGCTCACGCAGGATCTCGATTGCCTTCTCGAAGTTGCCGTCAGCCTCGGTCAGAGCCTTCTTGCACTCCATCATGCCGCAGTCGGTCTGCTTGCGCAGTTCCATAACGTCCTTTGCAGAAATAGCCATTTTCGTATTCTCCCTTACACGTTATTTTGTTGTTTGTGGGATGGGAAATCAGGCGTTTGCTGCATCCTCAGCGGGAGCGGCCTCCTGGTTGCCCTGCTTGCCTTCCAGCACAGCGTCAGCCATAGCGCCGGCGATCAGCTTGACAGCGCGGATAGCGTCGTCGTTGCCGGGGATGACGTAGTCGATCTCGTCGGGGTTGCAGTTGGTATCAACGATAGCCACGATGGGGATGTTCAGCTTGCGGGCCTCAGCAACAGCGATGCGCTCCTTGTGAGGATCGACGATGAACATAGCCTTCGGCAGGGTCTTCATGTTCTTGACGCCGCCCAGGTACTTGTCCAGCTTCTCCATCTCCAGCTCCAGCTTAGCCACTTCCTTCTTGGGCAGCAGCTCGAAGGTGCCGTTCTCCTTCATCTTAGCCAGCTGATCCATGCGGTCGATGCGCTTGCGGATGGTGCGGAAGTTGGTCAGCATACCGCCCAGCCAGCGAGCGTTGACATAGTGCATGCCGCAGCGCAGAGCCTCGTCACGGATGGACTCCTGAGCCTGCTTCTTGGTGCCGACGAACAGGATGTCGCCGCCCTCAGCTGCAACTTCCTTCACGTAGTTGTAAGCCTCGTCCAGCTTCTTCACGGTCTTCTGCAGATCGATGATATAGATGCCGTTGCGCTCGGTGAAGATGTACTTCTTCATCTTGGGGTTCCAGCGGCGGGTCTGGTGACCGAAGTGCACACCTGCCTCGAGAAGCTGCTTCATAGAAACGACTGCCATAGTAAAAATACCTCCAGATATTGTTTTGCCTCCGCACACCGTGATCCTTGGCCGTATCGGACGGCTTCGGACTGCCCTCCACTCCCTGCGGAGCACAAAAGGGCATAGTGATGCGTGTGTAATGCTTTGTTATAATATCACAAATAAAAGCCGGTTGCAAGAGTTTTTCTCTGTTTTTTACAAAGAAATCGTCTGTTTTTCGCTCATTTGCCTGTATCCACGCCGCTCAGACCCTCAAGACCCATGCGTTTGAGGGCGTACCCCTTGCCGAACATCAGGTCATACTGCAAAAACCACTGCTCATTGCTCCACCGCTGCTGGAACTCGGTAGGCTCGGTGGTGGTCGTGCCGTCCAGGTTCATGGTGGTGCCGCGGGTATTGGTGCGGCTGGCCACCCGCAGCTGCCGGTTCAAAAACTGGAAGTAGAGCGGCTCGTCCAGCCCGAAGATGTCCATCATGACCGGCGAGATGTCATAGGCGGCGATGGTGCCAAGGTCCACCTGCTGCTGGCTGTAGTTGGACCACATCAGCAGCGTGGTCTGGTGCAGGCGCGGGTCAGAGCTGGAATCGCTGGCGTAGCCGGTGGTGGTGTAAACATCGTAGTTGGAGTCGATGGGGTTATAGTGATCGCCCCAGAACACCAGAATGACCGGCTCGTCCACCTGCGAGAAGTATTCGGTCAGCTTGCCCAGCATGGCATCTGCGTCCCGGATGCCGGTGGCGAAGTCTTCCAGCGCGCCCACGGTGCTGGCCGACATGCCCGCCGGATGTTTCAACACCTTCACCCGCTCGTCGTCGGGGTAGTTGTCCTTATTATAATTGGTATGGTTCTGCATGGTGACCGCGTGCAGGAAGATGGGCTCGTTCGAAGAAGCACTCATCTTCTCGTACTGCTGGATGATCTGGTCGGCCATGGAATCGTCGGTGACAAGGCCGCTGGTCCAGTAGTGCTTGCGCACTTTGTTCACGCCGTGCATGTCTTCCAGACTGATGAAATCCTCAAAGCCGAGGTTGGGGTAGGCCTTGTCGCGGCTCCAGTACTTGGCCCAGAAGCAGTGCACCGCCGCCGTCTGGTAGCCTTTGAGCCGCAGGTAATTGGGCAGGGCGAACATGGGTTTGGTGACATGCTGCTGGTAGGGCTTACTGCCGCTGGGCAGGAAGGACACCGAGTAGCCGGTGAGAGCTTCGAACTCCACGTCACAGGTGCCGCCGCCGAAGCTGGGGCTGTAGGCCCGGCCGTAGGCACTGGTCTGCTGCAGGGCGTGCAGGTTGGCGGAAACGTCGGTGTCGAACTCGATGCCGTACTGTTCCAGCTCCGACACATCCCAGTAGGATTCGTCCATCACATAGATGATGGTGGGCTGCTTTTCCTGCTCGTCCTTCGGGGTAGTGGCACTGTAGCTGGTGGAATAGAGCGGGCCGGTGCTGAAGTTCCGGCTCTCGTCCACCTTGTCCAGCAGGTCGTCCACCGTCTCCTCGGAATAGCCCTCCGGCTTGTCGATCTCCAGATTGGTCAGGTTGGTCATAAAGCCGGTGACGACGCCGTAATAGCGGTAATAGCGGTCCTGCATCCAGGCGTCCGGCGTGATGCCCAGCACCTGGGTGACGGCGGGCTGCAGATACACGCCGAACACCAGCAGGCAGATGGCGGCAGCGGTGGCCGCACTGCCCGCCAGACGGGGCAGCCACCGCTGCTTATGCCGCCCGCGGTACAGGAAAAAGCTGCCCACCATCAGCACCAGCACCACGATGATGGTGACGATCATGCTGGTCTGAATTTTGATGCCGGCCGCCGAGGCGACCCCGGCAGCCTCGGACACCTGCATCAGATCCCAGGGCAGGAAGGGCTCACCGCGCAGCTGCAGGGTGTAGAAGTTCACCGCGCAGGGCGCACAGCCCAGCACCGCCATGCCCAGCGTGGACAGCGGTGGAAAGCGGAAGATCCAGTCCAGCAGCATCCACACCAGAAACAGCAGCAGCCAGGCCAGAAGATAGGCACCGATATGCGGGAAAATAAAACTTGCAAATGTATCAGCGGTCAGCGACCCGCGGGCGATCCACTCGCCCAGCAGCAGCACGATGAGCGATGCCGCCGCAGGGAACACCATCCGCAGGGTCAGAAGCGGTTTGGGAGTTTTCATTGGTCTGTTTTCCTTTCCACGATCCGTGTTTTCAACGTCATGAAAGCCCCGGCAGGGCTTGAAAGAACGATTTCTCTATGCTTTTTGCACAAAGCTTCTGCGATTATTATAGTCACTTCTCCGAAAAAGTCCACCCCTGATTTTACAAAAAACTCACATTCCCAGCTTTTTCTTTACCTTCTGCCAGAAGGTCAGCTCCTGCGCCTGCGGGGGCGGTTCCGGCAGGGCCGTGTGCACAAGGATGGCATCCGTGCCGATGGTCTCGATCTCCTGCCAGGGGATGGTCAGGCTCTCGTCCCGGCCCAGCAGCCCGAACAACCGGGGCCGCCCCAGCAGGATCAGGCTCTGCAGCCGGGCGGTGGCCGGGTCAAAATCAAGATCATCGGCCCGGCCAAGGCACACGCCCCGTTCCAGCTGCACGACCTCTTTTTCACACAATTCCCGGATGGTCACGGCACCTCTCCCCTTTCTGCCACAACTTATGCCGGGCAGGCAGCTGCTATGCAAAAAAGCAGTGGAAACCGGGAGGCGGTTTGTGCTATACTACAAACGGAAATTTTTGCAGAAAAACAGAGGATCGTTTTATGTATAAAAGCATCATTTTTGATATCGGCGGCGTGATGGTCGATTTTGACCCGAAAGCTTATCTGGTGGACCGGCTGTGCAGTGCCGAGATGGAGGAAAAGGTCTACGACCTCACCTTTGGCAGCGAGGAGTGGAAGAAGCTGGACGCCGGGCTCATCTCCCGCTTTGAGGGCAATGCCACCATGCTGAAGAATGCCCAGGCCGCCGGGTGCGAGTTCGAGGTGCAGGGCGTGCTGGACGACTGGACCCATATCCTGCGGCCCCGCCACCGGATGATCGAGCTGGTGCGCCGCCTGAAGAACCACGGCTACTGTGTCTACTACCTGAGCAATATCCCCGAGGACATTCTGGAACTACTGACGGCCCGCGGTGTGCTGGACCAGTTTGACGGCGGCGTGGCCTCCTGCGAGGTGCACATCAACAAGCCCGACGCCCGCATCTATCAGGCCCTGCTGGACAAATACAGCCTGAAGGCGGACGAGTGCGTCTTCATCGACGACAACCTGGTCAATGTGCAGGCCGCCTTTGCGCTGGGCTTTGCCGGCATCCAGATGAAGGAGAGCGTCGGCACGCTGGTGCGCAGCCTTGCCACCTGCAACGTGACGCTGCGGTAACTTTACAGTACAACGAAAACAGCTCCCGCCGGAGGAATGCTCTGGCGGGAGCTGTTTTGCGTCAGGGGTTTACTTTTTCTCGTAGTTCTGGCAGTAGTGCGGGGTCTCCACCTGCTGGGTGGTGCAGGTGCACTGCTCCGTCACTTTGATCTGGGGCAGGTCGCACTTGCAGCCGCCAACATTGTGGCAGCACTCGCAGACATCACAGGTCACGCCGATGTTTTCCATGTTTATCACCTCTCTGCCCTTAGGTTGCCCCGGGTGCAGAGGCTTTATGCTGGAAAACTCAGCCAGCCTTTTTGGCTTCGCGCTTCGCCTTGAGGGTCACCGCCACATGCTTGAGGGAAAGCACCGGGTGCACCGGCAGCATCCGCGGGCCGGCCCAGCGCATGACCGCGCGGATCTTCTCCCGCATTTCCGGCTTGTAGCAATGTACCTTGCAGGCCGAACAGAAAGTCTTTGTCTCCATGAACGGGCACCGGTCGATGCGGGCCAGGGCATAGTCGTGCAGCTGCTGGCACTCCGGGCACAGGCTGCCTTTTGGGGTGCCGTGCTGTTTGCGGCAGTACAGGGCGATCATCTCGCTGACCAGCAGCTTTTCCTCTGCGCGTTTTTTGTCCAAATTCTTCGGGGCCTTCGACATCGGGTCCGTTCCTCCTGATCTTCACCTTCTGCTTTTCCGGGCCGAACGGATCGCAGCGCGGCGCACCGCACCACGCAGAAATGCAAAGCCTACCGTTACACCAATTGCTGCAGCCACTGCCATACACACCGCCTTTTCAAACGAAAAACGGCAGGAGCACAGGCTTTTTTCGCCTGCTGTCCCCTGCCGCCATTTTGCATTCTGTACAGGGTCTGCTGCGCCCGAAAAAGTTAGAAGCTTCTAACTTTTGATCTTATAAAAACGCCGACATGCGGCATTTTTACAGTTTAGCGCACCAGACCTTTTTTGTCAAGAGAAGCTTTTCCGGCTTACCATGCAGCCAGGTCTGCGCCCAGCTTGCGGCAGGCTGCCTGAACATCGTCGTCCGGTGCCTCGTTGCAGATCAGGCCTTCGCCGTTCAGCACCTGTGCGCCGTCACCCTGCGCACGCTCGACCCAGTCGCGCATCCACTGGCCGTCGCCCCAGCCGTAAGAACCGAACAGGGCGATCTTCTTGCCGTTCAGGGAGCCCTCCAGGTCAGAGAACATGGGCTCGAACTCGCTCTCCTCCAGCTGCTCGGCGCCCATTGCGGGGCAGCCAAAAGCCACTGCATCAAACTCAGCCAGCTTTGCAGCGTTCATCTCGCCGCAGGGCACGATGGTGCCGTTTGCGCCCTCTGCGACGCAGTTTGCCATGGTCTCGGTGTTGCCGGTTGCGCTCCAGAATACGACTGCTACTTTGCTCATAAAAGATCGACCTCTCTCAAATCAATATTAGTTAGATATCTCTAACTTCATGTTCCGTGAAAACGCGTCTGGAACCACAGACGCGCTCTCCTGGCGGTTAGCTTTCTCTAACCACCGATAGGATACCACAGCTGACGGGCCGTGTCAAGCCTTTTTAGTGAAAAATTTGGAAGATGACCCAAAGCACCCCAAAGATGACCGGCTGATGCAGCAGATACAGCACCAGCGAATGCCGGCCCATCCAGCCCAGCGGTGCACACACCGAGCCGCGCAGTGCCTCCATCCGCGCTCTGCCAATGCTGCGATGCCCGAAATACCCCGCCCAGAACAGAAAGATCCATGGCAGCAGCGCAAAGTAATCCGTGGAGAAGAAGCCCTCCGGGTAAAACCCAAAAAAGGCTGTGAAGTAGTTTGCATACAGGCCCTGCGGCAGCAAAAGCTTCCAGCTTCCAACGCCCACCCAGCCGGAGGAAACCGAATAGCACAGCGCAAACAGCACCGCCGAAACCACAAGCCCTGCCGCAGGCGGCACCTTTTGCAGCAGCGGTTCCAGAATGCCGGTCAGCAGCATGGCTGCACCCAAAAAGGTCAGCACTCCAAAAATGACCCGTTCCTCCGGCATAAAGAGCAGCGTCACCGCCGTGACCAGCACCCCGGCTCCGAAGACCGTCGCGCCGCGCCGCAGAGTGTGGTGCCCCAGCGGCACACAGAAGCCGGAAAGCAGGATGAACACCCAGCAGATGGATTGCTGCCACAGATGACCCGGCGTCGCGGCATACCACTTCATTTCTACGCCGAACAGGAACACCAGATCCCAGCAGGCATGATACAGCATCATGCTGACAAGGTCCAGTCCGCGCAGCTCGTCCAGCAGGGCGTAGCGGCCCGGGGCCGTTTTGTTTTTGGCAAGTTTCTCCATTCCCATTCCCCTTTTGTTCCCCATTTTTCCCAGTATAAGCCGCCGGGGCACAGGCTGTCAAGCGCAAAAAGCCCGCTGCAGGGCAATGCGTCCTGCAGCGGGCAGAATGGATGACTGGGGAAACCTGATCAGACTTCGGTGTTGAAGTAGCGCTTCAGCAGGCCCTCGAAGCCACGGCCGTGGCGGGCCTCGTCCTTTGCCATCTCATGGACGGTGTCGTGGATGGCGTCCAGATTCAGAGCCTTTGCCTTCTTGGCCAGGTCCATCTTGCCGGCACAGGCACCGCACTCGGCCTCGGCACGCATCATCAGGTTCTTCTTGGTGCTGTCGGTGACAACCTCGCCCAGCAGCTCGGCAAAACGGGATGCATGGTCCGCTTCCTCATAAGCATAGCGCTTGTAAGCCTCGGCGATCTCGGGGTAACCCTCGCGCTCGGCCACACGAGCCATAGCCAGATACATGCCGACCTCGCTGCACTCGCCCTCAAAGTTTGCGCGCAGGCCGTCCACGATCTCCTGCGGCACGCCCTCGGCCTTGCCGATGCCCACCACATGCTCGGTGACGTAGGTGTTGCCGGTCTTTTCCACAAATGCAGAGGCCGGAGCCTTGCAGACGGGGCACTGAGCCGGGATCTCGCCCTCAGCAATATAACCACAAACGGTGCAAACATATTTCTTCATAAGAATAGACCTCCATTATTCTCTGTTTTTCTTTTGACCGAAGCAGCGGTGTTGGTACTCACCGGCGCTTCTCATGGCTCTATTATAGCGAATGATTCCTAGTTAGTCAAGGATAATTTTAAGAATAATTCCTACTTTTAAAAATCTGGCAGGGTCACTAAAAACATGGTCCGAATTTTAGTTTATTTGCCCTATGCACCCTTTCTGCGCCTATGCGAACCCAGCAGAAAAGCCGCCCTGCAGTGCGCAGAGCGGCTTTCGCGGTTTGTACTATTATAGTATAGATATCAGACCTGCAGGTTGCTGCTGGAAGCGGCCTCGGCACCGTCGGCAGCGTCGAACTCGTAGTCGTTGCCCGGCAGGATGGCGTTGAGCAGGATGCCTGCGATGGCAGCCACAGCCAGACCGGACAGGTTGATGGTGACGCCTGCGATGGCAAAGCTGACGCCGCCCACCGAGTTGAAGCCCAGAGCGCACACCAGAATGACAGCAGCCACGATCAGGTTGCGGCTGTTGGTGAAGTCCACGCGGTTCTCGACCACGTTGCGCACACCGATGGCGGAGATCATGCCGTACAGCACGAAGCTGATGCCGCCGATGATGCCGGTGGGGATGGTGTTGATGACGGCCTCAAACTTGGGGCTGAAGCTCAGGATGATGGCCAGCACAGCGGCAATGCGGATGACCAGCGGGTCGTAGATCTTGCTCAGAGCCAGCACGCCGGTGTTCTCGCCGTAGGTGGTGTTGGCCGGGCCGCCCAGCAGGCCGGCCATGGTGGTGGCCAGACCGTCGCCCAGCAGGGTGCGGTTCAGGCCGGGGTCATTGATGTAGTTGTGGCCAACGGTGGCGCTGATGGCGGCGATGTCGCCCACATGCTCCATCATGGTTGCCAGAGCGATGGGGATGATGGTGAACAGTGCGCTGATGAACTCGGGGCTGCCGTCGATGGCGAACAGGCCCATGGCTTCCTTGTGCAGGGGGATGCCGATCCAGGCTGCCTCAGAGATGCGCTGGAAGTCCACGGCACCGGTGACCAGAGCCACCGCGTAGGACACCAGCACACCGATGAGGATGGGCAGGATCTTGACCATGCCCTTACCCCAGATGTTGCAGATAATGACCACGCCCAGCGCCACAAAGGCCAGCAGCCAGTTGGCTTGGCAGTTGGAGATGGCGGAGGGAGCCAGGATCAGGCCGATGGAGATGATGATGGGGCCGGTGACCACCGGCGGGAAGAACTTCATGATGCGGCGGATGCCAAAGGTGGAGATGAGCAGGCTGGCCACCAGATATACCAGGCCGGAGAAAGCGACGGCGGCACAGGCGTAAGGCAGCATCTTGGTGTTGGCCACGGTCAGGTTGCCGTCTGCATCAGCCAGCATGGGAGCCACGATGGAGAAGCCGCCCAGGTAAGCGAAGGAGGAGCCCAGGAATGCGGGCACCTTCTTTTTGGTGATGAGGTGGAACAGCAGGGTGCCCAGACCCGCGCACAGCAGGGTGGTGGAAACGCTCAGGCCGGTGAGCAGCGGCACCAGCACCGTTGCGCCGAACATGGCAAACATGTGCTGTACGCCCAGGATGAACATGCGGCCCGCGCCCAGCTGGCGCGCGTCGTAAATGCCTTTGGAGTAGTCGATTTTTTCACTCATGAGTTTTTCTGCCTCCTACAGAACTTCCCAGCCCCAAAAAAGAGGCACCGCCGTTGTTCAAACGGCAATGCCTCTGAAATTTGGGAACAATGATTCCGCCCGGAAAATGGAAAAAGCTGTGCAGCGCAGTCGGTGATTCGTGTGCAGCATGGTGCTCTCCCCTTTCCTTCAGGCTCTTTCCAAACAAGACTGCCGCCCAAAGCCCCGCAAAAGGCCGCGGGCAGTCTTTCTTTTGATTATAGCAGACTTTTTGCCGCTTCGCAACCGTTTTGGGCAATTCTCTTGGATCTCCAGCCCGGAAGTTTTGCGCCGCTCTCTTGCAATCCGGGCCAAAGCGCACTATAATAGAACCTGCTGCAATTTCCTACTATTATAATGTGTATCTCAGGAGGATCTATGATCTATCTGGATTATTCCGCGAACACGCCGGTGGATGAAGCCGTGCTGGCGCGGTTTTGTGAAATAGAACGCCATTGCCCGGGCAATGCCAACTCCCGCCATGCGGCCGGTGCCGCCGCCAAGGCCGCCATCGACGAGGCCACCCAGAGCATCGCCCGCAGCCTGGGGGTGCAGCCCGCCGAGATCATCTATACATCCGGTGCCAGCGAGGCCAACAACTTTGCCATCAAGAGCATCGCCCGGCTGGAGCGCCACCACGGCAAGCACATCATCTCCACCCCGCTGGAGCATTCCTCGGTGAGCGGCAGCCTGACCGCTTTGCAGGAGCAGGGATACGAGATCGACCTTGTGGACATCCGGCAGGACGGCACGGTGGATCTTGACCACCTGAAAGAGCTGCTGCGGCCGGACACCATTCTGGTGGCAGTCACCGCCGTGGACAGTGAGCTGGGCGTGGTGCAGCCGGTGGCGGAAATCGCGGAACTTCTGAAAGACCGCCCCAACTGCCATTTTCATGTAGACGCCACCCAGGCCGTGGGCAAGCTGCCGGTTTCTTTCGACGGCATCGACACCATGAGCCTGACCGCTCATAAGTTCTACGGGCTGAACGGCATCGGCGTGCTGGTCAAGCGCCGGGGCCTTGCGCTGGAGCCCCTCATCCACGGCGGCGAAAGCACCACCATCTACCGCAGCGGCACGCCCACCGTGGCACTGGCCTGCTCGCTGGCGCTGGCACTGGACAAGGCCGTGACCGAGCTGCCCGCCCGGGTGGAACACATCCGCGCCCTGAACGCCCGCCTGCGCACCGAGCTGGCCAGGTACCCCAAGGTGCGCATCAACAGCCCGGAGCACGCCGTGCCGCAGATCCTGAACCTGAGCGTACAGAACGTGAAGGGCACCGTGTTCCAGCGAGAGCTGGACGCCAAAGGCCTGTGCGTCTCGGTCAAATCGGCCTGCTCGTCGGACGGCCTGCCCTCCCGGGCGGTGTTCGCCGTGAGCCATGACCGGCGCAACGCCCTGTCCTCGTGGCGCATCAGCCTGAGCCACCTGACCACCGAGGATGAGATCACCGGCTTTCTGCAGGCGTTCGATGCCTGTTACAACGCCCTGACCCAATAAAGAGGAGTATTATGAAGCGAGATTTGGAACCCTATCAGCTGATCGAACGCAGCATCATCAAAAAGTACCGGAAAGAACTGTGGACGCCTTTCATCGTGGCGGTCAAGCGCTACGAGCTGGTGCAGGCAGGTGACCGCATTGCCGTGTGTATCTCCGGCGGCAAGGACTCCATGTTGATGGCAAAGCTCATGCAGGAACTGCAGCGCCACAGCGATGTGCCCTTTGAACTGGTGTATCTGGTGATGGACCCCGGCTACAATGAGATCAACCGCCAGAAAATTGAGAGCAATGCAGAGCTTTTGCACATCCCGGTGACCATCTTTGAAAGCAACATTTTTGCCGTGGCCAACAACACCGACAAGAACCCCTGCTATCTCTGCGCCCGGATGCGCCGCGGCCACCTGTACAGCAAGGCCAAGGAACTGGGCTGCAACAAGATCGCGCTGGGGCACCACTTCAACGATGTGATCGAAACCACCGTCATGAGCATGTTCTACGGCTCCCAGCTGCAGGCCATGCCGCCCAAGCTCCACAGCACCAGCTTCCCCGGCATGACGCTGATCCGGCCCATGTACTGCATCCGGGAGGAAGATATCCTCGCGTGGAAGCGCTACAACGAGCTGGAATTCATCCAGTGCGCCTGCCGCTTTACCGAAAACTGCACCATGTGCGACAACGGCGGCGGCGGTTCCAAGCGGCAGGAGGTCAAGACCCTGCTGCGCCGCCTGAAGCGTGACAACCCCAACATCGAGAACAGCATCTTCCGCAGCATCCACGCCGTGGCGCTGGACACCATGCCGGGCTACAAGTCCGAGGGCGTGGAGCACAGCTTCCTCGAACGGTTCAACGCCATGGAATCCCACGAAGAAGATTAAACCGTCCCTTTTCACCGCTCTCCCCTGCCCCTTCCGGGCGCGGGAGGGCGGTTTTGTTTTTGGCAGAGTGTCCGGAAACGCACCGTCCGTTTCGTGCAGAGCACCAAAGATTTTGCCATTTCTTGACAGTGTTCCCAAAGCGCGGTATCGTTGGGGCAGATAGGAAAGGAGTGGCATCCATGAATTCAAATCCTGCACTTGCCCACATCAGCGAGGATAAAGCCCGCGCACAAACCGTCTATGAGCACCTTTCCGGCACAGCTGACCTGGCCGGAGAGTTTGCCGCACCCTTCGGCGCAACGGAGGAAGCCCGCTTCGCCGGCTGGCTGCATGATATCGGCAAATACAGCACTGCCTTCCAGAAACGGCTGCTGGAAGACGGCCCCCGGGTGGACCACGCCACCGCCGGGGCGCGGGAAGCCATGCACTGCCGCCCGCCGCACCCGCAGGCGGCCTTTGCCGTTGCGGGCCATCACACCGGCCTGCCGGACGGCGGCAATCAGCGGAATGCGGACCCGGAGGACGGCACCCTGTTCGGCCGCCTGAAAAAGCCCGTGGAGCCTTACGGCGGCTGGCAGGAAGTGCCCCTGCCGCAAAGTGCCCCGCCCGCCTGGGCCAACCGCGACCTGCTGGATTTTGCCTTCTTCACCCGGATGCTCTACTCCTGCCTGGTGGACGCAGATTTTCTTGATACCGAGACCTTCATGAACGGCCGGGCCGCGCCCCGCGGCGGCGGCGAGGGCATCCCCGCCCTGCTGGAAAAGGCCCGGACACAGGCAGAGCGCTATCTCGGCGCGGAGAGCACCACCCCGGTCAGCCGCCAGCGCAACGCCGTGCTGCAAGCCTGTCTGGACAAAGGGGCCCACGAGCCGCAGGGGCTCTACACCCTCACTGTGCCCACCGGCGGCGGCAAGACCTTTGCATCGCTGGCCTTCGCGCTGGAGCACGCCGCCGCGCAGGGCATGAAGCGGGTGATCTACGTCATCCCGTATATGTCCATCATCGACCAGACCGCTGCAAACTTCACAAAGCTTCTGGGGGAGGAAAACGTCCTTGCGGATTACTCCAGCGCCGAATACAAGACCACCAACACCGAAGACCTGACACCCGCCCAGTACCGCCAGCTGCTGGCCAGCGAAAACTGGGATGCGCCGGTCATCGTCACCACCGCCGTGCAGTTTTTTGAGTCGCTCTATGCCAACCGCAGCAGCCGCTGCCGCAAGCTGCACAACATCGCTGACAGCGTGATCATTTTTGACGAGGCACAGACTCTGCCGCTGGACTCCCTCAAGCCCTGCATCAGCGCCATTGCCCAGCTGGTGCAGCATTACCACGCCACCGCTGTGCTGTGCACTGCCACCCAGCCTGCGCTGGAATCCCTTTTCAAGGAATTTGCCCCGGAACTGCACCTGCAGGAGATCAGCCCGGACACGGAAACACTCTATGAGACCCTCCGCCGCACGGCCATCCGGGACATTGGCACGCTGCCGCAGGAAGAACTTGCGGCGCAGCTGGCGGCCCTGCCGCAGGTGCTGTGCGTGGTGAACCGCCGCAAGACGGCGCAGGAACTGTATGCTGCCCTGCCCGAAGAAGGCAGTTTCTGCCTGACCACCCTGCTGTGCGCCGCAGACCGCCGCCGCCAGCTGGAAGAAATCCGGCAGCGGCTGGCGGACGGCCTGCCCTGCCGGGTGGTGTCCACCTCGCTGATTGAGGCCGGTGTGGACGTAGACTTCCCCGCCGCCTACCGGGAGCAGTGCGGGCTGGACTCGCTGCTGCAGACCGCCGGGCGCTGCAACCGCGAAGGCCGCCGCAGCGCGGCAGAGAGCAAGGTGTACTGCTTCCGGCTGGAAGGCTGCGCGGTGCCGCAGATGCTGCACCAGCATGTGCACGCCCTGCAGTATGCCGCCCGCTGCCATGAAAATGACTATGCGCAGCTCAACACCCCGGATGCCATCCGCACTTATTTTCAGGAGCTTTACTTTGCACGGGGTGCCGAGGCACTGGACAAAAAAGGCATTCTGGATGCGTTCCGCCACGGCATTTCCGGCTGTCAGTTCCCGTTTGCGCAGGTGGCCACGGAATTCCAGCTGATCGAAACGCCCACCCGCACGGTCTATCTGCCCATCGGCGAAGGGGAAGCACTCTGTGCCCAGCTGCGCAGCGGCATGGTCAGCCGCAGTTTGTACCGCCGTCTGGGCACCTACAGCGTGGCCTGCTATGCCCCGCAGTTTGAAAAGCTGGACGCTGCCGGGGCGCTGGAACTGCTGCCAGAAGGCAGCGCCATCCTGACGGACCTGAACCAGTACAGCGCCAAAACCGGCCTTGCGCTGGACGCGGAGACCGGCATTGGCCTGTTTTTCTGAGAAAAAACAGCTGAAAACAGATAGAAGTCCTGTGTATCGGACTTTTGTTCCGGTAGAATACAGACAAAGAGAGAAGCGGCCGGGCAGCTTCTTCCTTTGCGGGCATCTGCGCTGCACTCCCCATTTTGCGTCACATACGCCAAACAAATTGACAGCTGTCTGCCTGTATGACAAGATAACGCCAAAGACCTTTTTCATGAAGCTTGAAACAGAAAGGAGTGAACGTTATGGCTAAGACAAGTTCCTGCCAGACTGCACGACCGGATTCAGAAAGGAGGCGGTACCCATGTCAATGCTGATCGAAGTGTGGGGCGATTACGCCTGCTTCAGCCGGCCCGAGATGAAGACAGAGCGCGTGAGCTACGACATCATCACGCCGTCGGCGGCAAGAGGGTTGGTGGAAGCGATCTATTGGCACCCGGGCATGAAGTACCATATTGATCGCATCTACCTGCTGAACCCGGTGCGGTTCACCAACATCCGCCGCAACGAGGTCAAATCCACCCTGCTTTCCTCGGCGGCGCTCAGTGCGGCCAAGGGCGGTGCCGCGCCGGTGCTGTACACCTCGGCAGACATTCAGCAGCGGGCCGCGCTGGTGCTGCAGGATGTGCACTACGTCATCGAGTGCCACTTTACCATGACGGACAAGGCCGCACCCGGCGATAATCCCGGCAAGTTCCAGGACATCCTGCGGCGGCGGCTGAACAAAGGCCAGTGCTATCACCAGCCCTGTTTCGGCTGCCGGGAGTTCCCGGCCAACTTCCGCGAGTGGCACGCCGGGGAGCCCATCCCCGCCCTGCCCGTCACGCAGGACCTGGGCTTCATGCTCTACGACCTGGACTACGCGGACCCGGAAAACATCCAGCCCCAGTTCTTCCGGGCAAAGCTGGTGGACGGCGTGCTGGACTGCCGGAATGTGGAGGTGTTCACATGATCCTGCAAGCATTGACCGCCTACTATGAGCAGCTTTTACGGCAGGGCAAGATCGCCGCACCCGGCTGGGATGGTCATTTTAAGGTAAGCTATGAGCTGCGTCTGAATGACGCCGGGCAGCTGGTGGATGTCGTGGACCTGCGCGTCAGCGAGACCAAGGGCAAAAAGACGGTCATCGTCCCCCGGGAGCTGCGGGTACCCGCCCACGTCAAGCGTACCGTCGGCATCGCTGCCAACTTTTTGTGCGACAATTCGTCCTATCTTCTGGGTGCAGATGAAAAGGGCAAACCGGACCGCGCCAAACAGTGCTTCGAGGCCTGTGCCCAGCTGCACCATAAATTGCTGGACGGCGTGGACGACCCCGCCGCAAAAGCCATTCTGGCTTATTTTGACAGCTGGGACCCGGCGCAGGCGGCAGAACATCCCCTGCTGAACGCAGAATGGAAAGACCTGACCGGAAACACCAACCTGATTTTCGGTTACGAAGCGCCAGACCACCACCACATTCTCGCCAACGATGCCCCCGCCATTCAGGCGGCCTGGCAGGCCCACTATGGTACCGCAGACGCAGACGCCGCCACGATGCAGTGCCTGATCACCGGCAAGCAGGCCCCTGCCGCATTGGTGCACCCCGCCATCAAGGGCGTGATGGGTGCACAAAGCGCCGGTGCTGCGCTGGTCTCCTTCAACGCACCGGCCTTCTGTTCCTACGGCCACGAGCAGGGCGAGAATGCTCCAGTGAGCGAGTACGCCGCCTTTGCCTACACCACCGCCCTGAACCTGCTGATCGCAGACCGGAACCACTGCAAGCGGGTGGGTGACACCACCATCGTCTGCTGGGCCGAGAGTGCGGAGCCTGCGTATCAGGATGCGTTCAGCCTGTTCCTGTTTGGTGCAGAGGAAGCTTCCGGCATTGAGGAAGCGGATGTGCAGGCGGCGCTCAGGCGGCTGGCCGCCGGGCAGACCGTACCGTTCCTTGAAAAAGAGCTTGCGCCGGATCAGCATTTTTATGTGCTGGGGCTGGCCCCCAACGCCGCGCGGCTTTCCGTGCGTTTCTTCTTGCGGGATACTTTTGGAACCTTTGCCCGGAACCTGCAAAAACACGCCGACGCACTGGAGATCACCCGCCCGGCCTATGATAACCGCAAAACGCTGTCCGTCTGGGCACTGGCCATGGAGACCGTCAACCGCAAGGAACGCAGCCCCTCCCCCGCACCGCAGCTGGTCGGTGACCTGCTGCGTGCCGTGCTGACCGGCGGGCGCTACCCCGCCACACTGCTCAACGGCGTGACGATGCGCATCCGCGCCGAGCAGGACGTGACCCGCGGGCGCGCCGCCATTCTGAAAGCCTATTATCTGCGCAATTCCCCCACCGATCTGAACAAGGAGGTCTTTACTGTGAGCCTGAACGAAACCACCAATGTGCCCTACATTCTGGGGCGGCTGTTCTCTGTGCTGGAAGCCGTGCAGAGTGCTGCCAACCCCGGCATCAACACCACCATCAAAGACCGGTATTTCAATTCCGCCTGTGCCACACCTGCTATGACCTTTCCTACGCTGATCAAACTGGCACAGAAGCACCTGCAAAAACTGAACACGGCTAACGCCACTTATTACAACAAGCAAATCACCGAACTGATGGCACTGCTGCCTGCAAGCGGCTACCCCGCCCGGCTGAGCCTGCCGGACCAGGGCAAGTTTGAGATCGGCTATTATCACCAAACCCAGAAACGCTTTGAGAAGAAAAACAAGGAGGAATAAACCATGTCTGAGCCCATCAAGAACCGCTACGATTTCGTCATTCTGTTCGACGTGGAAAACGGCAACCCCAACGGCGACCCGGATGCCGGCAACATGCCCCGCATCGACCCGGAGACCGGTTACGGCCTGGTGACGGACGTCTGCCTCAAGCGCAAGATCCGCAACTATGTAGAAACGTTGAAAGAGGATGAAGACGGCTACCGCATCTACATCAAGGACGGCGTGCCCCTGAACCGCAGCGACGCTGCAGCCCTGACCGCCTGCGGCCTTGCCCCGGACGAAGACCTGAAAAAGGCCAAGCGATCCGACCCGGATATCGACCGCAAACTGCGGGATTATATGTGCGCGAATTTCTACGATATCCGCACCTTTGGCGCCGTGATGACCACCTTTGTAAAGGGTGCACTGAACTGCGGTCAGGTGCGCGGCCCGGTGCAGCTGAGCTTTGCCCGCTCGGTGGACCCCATTCTGCCGCAGGAAGTCACCATCACCCGCGTGGCCATCACTACCGAAGCCGACGCCGAAAAGAAGGGCACCGAGATGGGCCGCAAGCACATCGTGCCGTACGGCCTGTACCGCGCCGAGGGTTACGTTTCGGCCAATCTGGCCCGCAAGACCACCGGCTTCTCGGAGGATGACCTGCAGCTGCTGTGGCAGGCCATCCTGAACATGTTTGAGAACGACCACAGCGCCGCCCGCGGCAAGATGGCCGTGCGGGAGCTGATCGTATTCAAACACGATTCCGAACTGGGCAACGCCCCCTCCTACAAGCTGTTTGATGCCGTTAAAGTCCAGCGGAAGGAGGATGTCATCGCGCCCCGCAGCTATCAGGATTACACCGTTACCGTTGCGGACACCCTGCCGGACGGCGTGACCTGCGAGAGGTTCAACTGATGGACGCGCCGGACGACTACCTGCTGATGTCCGGCATCCAGCACTTTGCCTTCTGCCGCCGTCAGTGGGCATTGATCCACCTGGAGCAGCAGTGGGCGGAAAATCTGCGCACCACCGAAGGGCAGCTGGACCACGCCCGCTGCCACGACGACACCCAGACCGAGCGCCGCAAAGATCTGCTCATCACCCGTGGAATGTGGGTGGTCAGCCATCGGCTGCGGATGTCCGGCAACTGCGACGTGGTGGAATTTCGGGCCAGCGAGGCGGGCATTTCCTTGCAGAGTGCCCCCGGCTTCTGGCAGCCATATCCGGTGGAGTATAAACACGGGCACGCCAAGGAGACCGACGCCGACCGGCTGCAGCTCTGCACCCAGGCCATGGCGCTGGAGGAAATGCTGGTGTGCCGCATCCCGGAAGGTGCGCTGTATTACTGCGAGACCAGGCGCCGGGAGGTGGTGCCGTTCACGGAAGAACTGCGCGCCGCCACCCAGCGCATGGCCGACGAAATGAACCAGTATTTCGCCCGCGGCTACACCCCCAAAGTGAAGCCCGGCAAGCACTGCAGCGCCTGCTCGCTGAAGGAGCTCTGCCTGCCCGTGCTCTGCCGGAACGCGGACGCAAAGGCCTATCTGCGCAGCCATCTGGACGAAGCGGCCACGGAGGTGACACCATGCGGCAATTCCTGAACACCCTGTTCGTGCTGAACGAAAGCGCCTACCTCTCGCTGGACGGCGAAAATGTGGTCGTCAGCTGCGACAAGGCCGAAGTCGGCCGAGTGGCACTGCACACGCTGGAAAGCATCCTCTGCTTCAGCTACGCCGGTGCCTCCCCCGCCCTGATGGGCAAGTGCGGCCGTCTGGGCATCGACCTGTGCTTTTTCTCACCGCAGGGGCGCTTTCTGGCCCGCACGGTGGGCGAGGAACGCGGCAATGTTCTGCTGCGGCAGACGCAGTATGAAATTTCGGCCAGCGAGGCCCGCAGCTGCGCCTACGCCCGCAATTTCATCCTGGGCAAGGTTTACAATGCCCGCTGGGTGCTGGAGCGTGCCACCCGCGACCACCCCCAGCGGGTGCCGGTGGAGCAGCTCAAGCAGACCAGCGCACAGCTGGCCGCCGCACTGCCGCTTTTGGAGACCTGCGAAGATTTAGAGCAATTGCGCGGTCTGGAAGGCGAAGCAGCGCAGCGGTATTTCGACCGGTTCCATGCGCTGATCCTGCAGCAGAAAGAGGATTTTGTTTTCACCTCCCGCAGCCGCAGACCGCCGCGGGACAACGTGAACGCGCTGCTGTCATTTGCGTATTCCCTGCTGGCCAACGACTGCGCCGCCGCGCTGGAAGGGGTCGGACTGGACCCTTATGTGGGCTTCCTGCACCGCGCCCGCCCCGGACGGCGCAGCCTGGCGCTGGACCTGATGGAGGAACTGCGTGCTGTCTACGCGGACCGGTTCGTGCTCTCCTGCATCAACCAGAAGGTCGTGAATGCGAAGCATTTTGAAAAGCAGGAAAACGGTGCCGTTCTGCTGACCGAGGACGGCCGCCGCGCCTTCCTGCACGCCTGGCAGCTGAAAAAGCGGGAGGTCATCACCCACCCTTTCCTGAAAGAAAAGCTCAGCTGGGGTCTTGTGCCCTATGTGCAGGCGCTGCTGCTGGCACGGACTTTGCGGGGCGATCTGGACGTATATCCGCCGTTTTTCTGGAAGTGAGGTGCCGTTCATGCTGGTTCTCATCACCTACGACGTCAACACCGAAACGCCTGCAGGCCGCAAGCGCCTGCGCAAGGTGGCGAAGAAATGCGTCAACCACGGCCAGCGGGTGCAGAACTCGGTGTTCGAGTGCCTGCTGAACGCTTCGCAGTACGCCGTTTTGAAGGCCGAGCTGACCGCGCTGATCGACCCTGCACTGGACAGCCTGCGGTTCTATCAGCTGGGCAACAACTACCAGAGCAAGGTGGAGCATGTCGGCCTGCACCCCGATTTTGCGCAGGATGACGTGTTGATGTTCTAGCATCCCCCGCCGTGCGAGGCACAAGCTCCCATGGTTTCCCCGGGCGCTTCGCACTGCAAAAACAGACACCTTAGCACGATTTGTTTTGCATTTCGCCGGAGCCTTCGTAAAGTTCCTTTTCAAATTGTGCACAAGTGTGTATAATGGAACAAACGTGGTGGATTTTTTCGCCGCTTTTGCTGTCGCCCTCCTCGCGGAGGGCGTGGATTGAAATATTCTTCATGTCTCCTTCCTTCGGTGCTTCCTTCGGTCGCCCTCCTCGCGGAGGGCGTGGATTGAAATATGTCCTCTACGGCTCTTTGGTATGCTGTGTTAGAGTCGCCCTCCTCGCGGAGGGCGTGGATTGAAATACAAAGAGCTTCGAAGAACATGGGTTTGTAATTGGGTCGCCCTCCTCGCGGAGGGCGTGGATTGAAATTTTCAGAAAAGCGGGCAAGCGTATACACCTGCCGTCGCCCTCCTCGCGGAGGGCGTGGATTGAAATTCCCATGAAATGTTTGAAGTTATCCCAGAGAATCCGTCGCCCTCCTCGCGGAGGGCGTGGATTGAAATTGTATTTTTTACTTCTCACGTCGATGTGCGTGAAGTCGCCCTCCTCGCGGAGGGCGTGGATTGAAATCTGCCATTCTCTGTTTTTCATGGCTTCCGTGCTGGTCGCCCTCCTCGCGGAGGGCGTGGATTGAAATCATTGGTGCACTGTATATACCCTTGCCGCCATATGTCGCCCTCCTCGCGGAGGGCGTGGATTGAAATTGGAAAAGCTGGACGAAATCTATCACGCCCTGCACGTCGCCCTCCTCGCGGAGGGCGTGGATTGAAATATCAGCAGCCACGTTCCGGCACAGCTGGAATCATGTCGCCCTCCTCGCGGAGGGCGTGGATTGAAATAGACCGTTTGCGAACATGTTTGAAAATGCGTTCAGTCGCCCTCCTCGCGGAGGGCGTGGATTGAAATCTCACACTGGTCGCGGAGGGCACGGTGTCCATCGGTCGCCCTCCTCGCGGAGGGCGTGGATTGAAATTTTGAGCAGCTTGTGCAGGCTTACGACGAGGGATGTCGCCCTCCTCGCGGAGGGCGTGGATTGAAATCTGACCTGATGGACGCTTGCGCAGGATGCCCGGCGTCGCCCTCCTCGCGGAGGGCGTGGATTGAAATTTGCAGTGCCAGTGATGTTGGCAGGCTCATGCCTGGTCGCCCTCCTCGCGGAGGGCGTGGATTGAAATACGAATATCACCAGATGATGGCGACCGCAGAAGCGTCGCCCTCCTCGCGGAGGGCGTGGATTGAAATTTCCAGTGTAGCTAAAACATCGGAGAGCCACGACGTCGCTCTCCTCGCGGAGGGCGTGGATTGAAATAGTTTCCTCCGTGCGCGTATCACGCCGTCACGGCTGTCGCCCTCCTCGCGGAGGGCGTGGATTGAAATTTGTGCGCGTCTCGATGTCATCAGTATATCATACGTCGCCCTCCTCGCGGAGGGCGTGAGTTGAAACGCTCCCCGCACAGATACGTTGCATGGCATCGTCCACCGCCTGTTCCGGGCCCATTCGGGGCGGGCGGAAAGGCCTTCACGGGCAAGAAAAAACCACGGTGCATCTCTGCACCGTGGTTTTTTTGGCGGCGGCATATTGAACTGCCGTGCGTATGGATTTGCTTTTCTGTTCTCTGCTGTGTCCGGCAATGGGCTTTCGTCTGCGATCAGCGCTTCTTCTGGGTGCCCTTGCCCACCGGGCCGCGGGGGCGGCGCTCGGCGGCCTTGGACTGCAGCGCGGCGCTGCGGGTCTGGGC
>ERZ773150.1231-NODE-1231-length-23270-cov-7.181219_pt1 | contig 23270 bp, 27 predicted proteins | sample MGYA00580845_ERZ773150 | MGnify/ENA primary metagenome ERZ773150 (study PRJEB29015, sample SAMEA2737848) | human gut metagenome | biome: human gut; feature: human-associated habitat; material: faeces | place: China | collected 2012 ...
CACCCAGCCGCTGCTGGTCATGGCTTGAACTTACAGGCAGGCGGTTCTCACCTGATTTGGTTTGGACTGACCTGGAGTCTGGAACTCTACCAGCAGACCAACGCCAGACTGTGGCGGCAGGGGCAGCAATCGGAAACGGTTGTCATTCAACATCTCATCACCAAGGGTACGATTGACGAACGTATCTTGAAATCCCTGACCCAGAAAGAACAAACCCAGACCGCTTTGATGCAAGCCGTCAAAGCAGAACTTGGAGGTCGCCCATGAATGCAAAAGCCTACTTCGCACAAGCCCGTTCCCTGCCCGTGCAAATCCAAGCCAAGACGAAACAGCTGCAAGCCGTGCGTACTCTGCAAGAGCCGCTCGCTGCCCTGCCGGAAGCCAGCAAGACCCTCTCAGACTTAGCCGCTGACATCACCGCTGAGGTGCAAGCATACGCCGCCCTGCAACGCCAACTCCAAACCCTGATTGATTCCCTGCCCGTTCCGGAATACCGCACGCTGTTGGAGTTGCGGTATCTCTCCGGAAGCAAGTGGGAAGAGATTGCCGAGGCGATGTCCATGCATGTGCGATGGGTCTATCGGATGCACGGCAGAGCCTTACAGGCGGCACAAAAAATCTTAGACACAGCGAAATAAGCCAGTAAAAGCCATTGTTTTTTCCGGTTTGATTTGCTATGATGATGTTATATCCAAACGAAAGGAGGCGTTTCCATGCCCTACAGACCCCGGAAACCGTGCCACCATCCCGGCTGTCCCAACCTGACCGCCGGAATGTACTGCACGCTGCATCAGCCCCAGCACAAGCCCGATACGCAACGCCCCTCTGCTCACCGCAGAGGCTACACAAAACGCTGGCAGACGGCAAGCAAATCCTTCTTGCTGCACCACCCGTTCTGCGTTCGCTGCCGCCAGCAGGGACGGCTGACCCCTGCAACGGTAGTCGACCACATCATCCCCCATCGTGGCGACCGGAATCTTTTCTGGGACGAATCCAACTGGCAGGCTCTCTGCAAGCCCTGCCATGACCGCAAGACCTGGACGGAAGACCGCTTCGTCTCCTACGGCTACGGATCCCAGCCCTGACACGGGCAGGGGGGACTCGACATCCCTTTTGCCGAACCCCAGGAGACCGGCGACCCCTCTCGTGTGAATTTTCGCAAATTTCACAAGGGGGGATTCTGGAAAAATCGCCCGATTTGCGGCAGCGTTTCGGGTTCGTTTGTCCTATCCGCCCCCAAATCTTGCAAAGGAGTTTCGCCAAATCATGCAATTCGATGACTTCCCCGAAATGGCAAAGAAATTCTGCCCCCAGTGCGGCACAAAAATCACCGACCACATGGGACGACCTCGCAGCTTCTGTTCGGAACGCTGCCGCCGGAACTGGTGGAAAGCCCATCCGGAATTTGCGAAGCCCCGACCATCCGCCCTGTACGCCTATCGCTGCCGTACCTGCGGACAGTCGTTTACCGCCTATGGCAACCGCCACCGCATCTACTGCAGCCGTGCTTGCTACCTGCAAGACCGCTACCACAAACAGAAAGGAACTTAAATCATGCAAACACCGACCTTACACTGGGAAACCCTCCCACTGGCTACCCAATTGGGTGTGAATGCGATTGCATCGGGTGTTTTGGAATATTTTTTGCCCTCGATTCCGTTCTCTTTGATTCTTTTTTTCGGATACGTCCTGTTTTTCTGGAAAATCCTCCTTTCTGCAAGCAGCAACCTGCTCCAATCCTGACCCATTTCCCCGGTGCAATCGCATTTGTACCCGATTCCCTACCCTGTCCCCTGCCACCTATAACCCTCGCAAAAAGCTGAAAAAAGGGGACAAGACCTATCAGCAAATCCAACAGTCCCTCCAGACGTTCGGCTATGTCGACCCCATCATCGTCAACGCTGACCACACCGTCATTGGCGGACATCAGCGGCTGACGGTCATGCAGGATTTGGGCTGGACAGATGCCCCTTGCGTGGTCGTTCAGCTGGACAAGACCCAGGAAAAAGCCCTGAACCTTGCCCTCAACAAAATCACCGGGCAATGGGATGAACGAATGCTGGCGGAGCTGTTGCAGGACATCCAAGCTTCGGACATCGACACCGCTGTAACCGGATTTGAACCGCCGGAAATCGAACAGCTCTTCCAAAAAGTCTTTCCGCAGACTGCACAGGAAGACCAATACAACCCCGATGCAGAGTTACAGCAGCCGTGCTGTTCTCGTTCCGGCGACCTCTGGCATCTCGGTGTGCATCAGGTCTTCTGCGGCGATGCCACCACGCAAGCACCCTATGCCGCCCTGCTCCCAGGCACCTCCGCAGACCTGATTTTGACTGACCCACCGTATAACGTCAACGTCACAGAAACCGCCGGCAGCATTCAGAATGACCATATGCCCGACTCGGAATTTTCTGCATTCCTGCTCGCTGCTTTTCAGGAGATGTTCCAACGACTTGCAAAGAACGGCTCGATTTATGTCTTTCATTCCGACACCAAAGGATTGTATTTCCGGCAGGCGTTCGAGAATGCTGGGTTCTACCTGTCCGGCTGCTGTATCTGGGTAAAAGACCGGCTGGTGCTGGGCAGAAGCCCCTACCAATGGCAACACGAGCCTTGCCTGTATGGCTGGCGAAAAGACGGTACGCACCAATGGTATTCCGACCGGAAACAAACTACCGTTTGGGAATATGACCGCCCCTCCAGCAGCAAAGAACACCCAACCATGAAGCCCATCGGTTTACTGAGCAAACCGATCCAAAATTCCACGAAACGGGGCGATGTAGTACTCGACCCCTTCCTCGGAAGCGGCTCGACGTTGATGGCTTGTGCGGAGACCGGACGCATCTGCCGGGGCATCGAACTCGACCCGAAGTTTATGGACGTCATTGTCCAGCGGTTTCACACGAAATACCCGGAAACTGCCTGCACCGTGGAGCGAAACGGCACAACGCTTTCTCTTGCCGAGGCTTTGCGGCAGGCAGGACGCTAACCACGCCCCCACTTCTACCCCACCGGGGCAGAAGTTGCAATTCACCAGAAAGGAGGTGATGACATGGCAGCAAGAGGACGTAAACCCAAACCGACAGCCCTCAAGGAATTAGAGGGCAACCCCGGCAAACGCTCCCTGAACCCCAGCGAGCCAAAACCGCCCCAGAAAGCCCCCTCCTGCCCGGCATGGCTGGAGAAAGAGGCAAAACGAGAATGGCGGCGGCTCAGCAAAGGCATGGAGCAGCTGGGCATTTTAACCGAACTCGACCGGGCAGCGTTTGCCGGATACTGTCAAGCCTATGCTCGCTGGAAAGAGGCAGAAACCTTTCTGACCCAGCACGGCAGCCTTGTGAAAACGCCGAACGGCTACTGGCAGCAAGTGCCGCAAGTTTCCATTGCTCAGAGCAACTTGAAGCAGATGATGAACATCGCCGCACAGTTCGGATTGACTCCCTCCGCACGCAGCCGCATCATCGCCTGCTCTGGGGAATCTGCTCCGCAAGATGACATGGAACGCCTGTTGACGGGAGGCGGTACAGAATGACCGAACAGCGACCGCCGGAATACCCCACCTTGCAGCACTACCAGCCCTCCCCGTTCATACTGCCGGACTCGCACTATGATGCCGCCCTTGCAGACCGAGCCGTGACCTTCATTGAAAATCTCCGGCACACCAAGGGCAAATGGGCTGGAAAACGCTTCTGGCTGCTGCCGTGGCAGGAACAAATCATCCGTGACCTCTTCGGCATCCTGCGACCCGACAACACCCGACAATTCCACATGGCATACATTGAGATTCCAAAGAAAAACGGCAAGTCGGAACTCGCCGCAGCCATTGCTCTGTATTTGCTCTTCGGGGATAACGAACCAGCTGCGGAAGTCTATGGGGCTGCTGCTGACCGCTCGCAAGCGTCCATCGTGTATGAAGTTGCTGCCCGGATGATTGCCCTTTGCCCTGCCCTGCAAAAACGCTGCAAGCAAATTCCATCCACCAAACGCATTGTGAACTATGCCAATGCTGGATTCTATCAAGTCCTGTCTGCGGAAGTTGGCACGAAACACGGGCTGAACGTGTCGGGGCTGGTGTTCGATGAACTCCACGCCCAGCCGAACCGGAAACTCTGGGATGTTCTGACGAACGGCTCTGGCGATGCCCGAACACAACCGCTCTTCGTCACCATCACCACGGCAGGCACGGACAGGCATTCTATTTGCTACGAGCAACATCAACTGGCAGCGGATTTGCTGGCAGAACGTAAATATGACCCGACCTTTTACCCCGTGATTTACGGCTTGCCGGACGGGGCAGACTGGAAGGACGAACAGAACTGGTATCGGGCAAATCCCTCGCTGGGGATTACCATTCCCATCGAACGGGTGCGGGAGGCATTTCAGAAAGCCCTCCGCAACCCTGAAGAAGAGAACCAGTTCAAACAGTTACGGCTGAATCTGTGGGTTTCCTCACTCACCAGCTGGATTCCGGATGCGGTCTTTTGCAAGGGAAACGCTCCCATTGATGAAGAAGCCCTGCTCGGTCGAGAATGCTACGGCGGTCTGGACTTGTCTTCTACTTCAGACATCACTGCCTTTGTGCTGGTCTTTCCGCCGCAGTCGGAGGAAGAACCTTATATTGTGCTGCCGTATTTCTGGCTGCCGGAGGAGACCTTACCGCTACGGGTTGCCCGTGACCATGTCCCCTATGACCGCTGGGAACAACAGGGATACCTGCAAACCACGGAAGGCAATGTTGTCCACTACGGGTACATCGAACGGTTCATTGATGCTCTTGGGCAGAAATTCCACATCAAGGAAATTGCATACGACCGTTGGGGAGCAGTCCAAATGGTACAGAACCTTGAAGGGCTTGGATTTACTGTGATTCCATTCGGACAGGGTTTTCGAGATATGTCGCCACCCAGCAAAGAGTTTTACAAGCTGCTGCTGGAGGGAAACATCCAGCACGGCGGCAACCCGATTCTTCGGTGGATGGCTGGAAACGTCGTCACCCGAAGCGACCCTGCCCAGAATATCAAACCCGACAAGGCAAAATCAACGGAAAAAATTGATGGCATCGTTGCCACGATTATGGCACTCGACCGTGCCATTCGCCACTCGGAAGAGCAGACCTGCGTCTATGATGAACGAGAACTGCTTGTGCTATAAGCACAAATACACGAACAAAACTTTGTGTCGTTTAGCGGCTTGCTATCTCCGCCGTTTAGAGGTAATATAACACTACCAAAAAACAGCAGGAGGAACAACCATGAACGCAAAAACAGAACAGCAAATCCAACGGATGAAACAACAGACCATCGGGGTGGAGATTGAGATGAACCACATCACCCGAGAACGAGCAGCCCGACTTGCCGCCGCCTATTTCGGCACGGACAGATGCGAATATACTGCCAGCCGAAACGGATACAGCACTTGGTCAGCATGGGATGCACAGGGCAGAGAGTGGAAGTTTCAACGGGACAACTCCATCTCTGGCATAGACACGGAAAAGTGCGAACTGGTCACGCCGATTTTAACCTACGCAGACATCGAACGGCTGCAAGAACTGGTACGTCGGCTGCGAAAAGCCGGAGCCATCAGCCACGCAGGCGTAGGGGCTGGGGTACACATTCACATTGGAGCAAGCGGACACACACCGCAGAGCTTGCGAAACCTTGCCAACATCATGGCAAGCCACGAGCGGTTACTTGCGGATGCCCTGCACCTCGACCAGAACCGGATGCGTCGCTACTGCCGAACCGTCAACCCGAATTTCATCGAACAGCTGAACCGAAAAAAGCCTACCACCATGGCACAGCTTGCGGATATTTGGTATACCACAAACGGGGCGGAATACGGCAGAACACACCACTACAACGACAGCCGCTATCACATGACCAACTACCACGCCCTTTTCACGAAAGGGACGATTGAATTTCGGTTGTTCCAATTCGACAAGCCTGCCAACGGCAGAAAAAACGGACTCCATGCCGGACAGCTGAAAAGCTATATTCAGCTTTGCCTCGCCCTTTCCGAACAGGCGAAACAGCTGCGAACTGCCAGCCCGAAACCCCAGCAAACCGAAAACCCGAAATTTGCGATGCGAACTTGGTTGATTCGGCTGGGGCTGGTTGGTGAGGAGTTTGCCACGGCAAGAATGTTTCTGACCCGAAACCTGGATGGCGATGCCGCCTTTCGGTTTGGCAGAACGGCGTGAAAGGGGGTGTTTTCATGAATGCCAAACAGCCAGCACCGACCCGGCGGATTTGTCCACTGTGCCGGAACGCTTACACAGAACCCCCTGCCCTTTCCCGGACAGATTCCAAGACCCCGATTTGTCCTGACTGCGGCAGTCGACAGGCATTGCAAGCGTTGGGCGTTCCAGAAACGGAAATCCAACAGATTCTTCGAGTCATGCACCAGCACAAGAGCCTTTCGGCTCTCGGTGCAGAATGAAAGGTTTGCGAGCGGTTTATCGACCGCTCTCGCATTCCCAGAAAAATTCGTTCCAGTAGGCAGCCTCCTCCATGGCTGCCTCCCGGTCGTCCAGCTCCTCGGTTTCGATGTCGATGTCCAGCAGCCGTTTCATGGTCGTTTCGTTTTCGGCGGCATCCTGAGCAGCGTAGGCAGCCGCCTCCGATTCGGTGAAGTGTTCTGCCTCTGCTCCGGTCAACTCCAGTTCGTATTCCCAGTTTTCGTCTTCCCATGTGATAACCACTCTTTTTATGCGTTCCATTTTTTTCATCCTCCGTTTTTTTGTTTTTGCTTGGTTTCCCTTGCGGTACTGTTATATTACCTCTTTTCTCAAATAATTGCAAGTCGCTAAATGTACAGAAATACAGGCTTGTGTATCCGGAAACCATTGTGTCATTTACCCAAACCAAAAAGGAGAGCGTTTATGCCGTTTAAAAATCCGTTTCGCAGTCGGGACAAGCCGCAGCCCAAAGACCAATACAATAGCCGTTCCTATTCGTTTCACTTCGGACGCTCCAGCAGTGGGCGGCAGGTGGACGACTGGAAAGCCCTCCAGCTGACAGCAGTCTATGCGTGTATTCGGGTCTTGTCGGAGACCGTTGCCCAGCTGCCCTTACACGTCTATCAATCCACCAACACCGGAAAAGAGCGAGTACCCAACCATCCGCTCTATTTTTTACTCCACGACCAGCCGAACCCGGAAATGACCAGCTTTGTGTTTCGGGAAACGCTGATGTCCCATCTACTGATTTATGGCAACGCTTACGCCCAAATCATCCGGAATGGACGGGGCGAAGTCGTAGGGCTGTATCCCCTGCTCCCCGACCGCATGACCGTTGACCGGGATGACAAAAACCGTTTGATTTACCGCTACAGCTGCTATGAAAATGCCAACCCCAACCTGAAGAAACTCGGCGAGCTGGTACTGCCGAGAGAGAACGTGCTACACATCCCAGGACTGGGATTTGATGGGCTGATTGGCTATTCTCCGATTGCCCTGGCGAAAAATTCGCTGGGTCTGTCGCTTGCCTGCGAGGACTTCGGTTCTTCGTTCTTTGCGAACGGAGCGACCCCATCCGGCGTGCTGGAGTACCCGAACACCGTCAAAGACCCGGAGAAAGTACGGGATGCCTGGCGGAGAGCCTACGGCTCCGGCAACCGCCACAAAATCGCCGTGCTGGAACAGGGCATGAAATACCAGTCCATTTCCATTCCCAACAATGAAGCCCAGTTCCTCGAAACCCGAAAGTTTCAGGTGGAGGAAATCGCTCGGATGTACAGAGTGCCGCTGCATATGATTGGCGACCTCGACCACGCAACATTCAGTAACGTGGAACATCTGTCACTGGATTTCGTGAAGTACAGCCTCGACCCGTGGCTTGTCCGTTGGGAACAGGGACTACAGAAAGACTTGCTCTGCGATTCCGAAAAGGGCAAATATTGCATCAAGTTCAATGTAGAGGGGCTTTTGCGTGGCGACTATGCCTCTCGTATGCAGGGCTATGCGACTGCCCGACAAAATGGCTGGATGTCCACCAACGACATCCGGGAACTGGAAGACATGAACCAAATCCCAGAAGCAGAAGGCGGAAACTTGTATCTGGTCAACGGCAGCTTTACGAAGCTGAAAGATGCAGGGGCTGCCTATCAAACAACAGAAAGGAAAACACCATGAACCGATTTTGGAACTGGGTAAAAAACGAAGCTGAACCCGCCGAACCGGCAGAACTCCGCTTGAATGGAGCAATTGCCGAAGAATCATGGCTGGAAGATGATGTCACACCTGCTCAGTTTCGGGCAGAACTGGAAGCCCATCCGGGCGATGTCACCGTCTGGATCAACAGCCCCGGCGGCTGTGTGTTTGCTGCCAGTCAGATTTATACCATGCTGCGAAACCACAACGGCAAAATCACCGTGAAGATTGACGGCATCGCTGCTTCTGCTGCATCTGTTGTGGCAATGGCAGGCGATGAAACTTTGATTTCCCCGACCGGAATGCTGATGATTCACGACCCGATGACCCTCGCCTATGGCAACAAGGCAGACATGGAACAGACCATCACCATGCTCGAAGAAGTCAAGGAATCCATCCTGAACGCCTATGTGCAGAAGTCCCACCAGAGCCGGGAAACGCTCTCGCAGCTGATGAGCGAAGAAACGTGGATGAATGCCGAAAAAGCCTTGGAACTGGGACTGGTGGACGGGATTTTATTTGCGGACTCCCCTGCTCCATCCACGCAGACCGAACCACAGCCCGTGCAGTATTCCGCAAAGCATACCCAGAACACCTTGTTGCACAAACTTTCCGCAGTCGCTCCCATCGGGATTCCCATTGACCAGCTGGAAAAACGGCTGGCACTTTTGAAAGATTAAGGAGGAATGAACATGACCATTCAGGAACTGAGAGAAAAAAGAGCGAAAGCATGGGATACCGCCCGTGATTTCCTCGACACCAAACGCACCGCCAGCGGTCTGCTCTCTGAAGAGGATAGCAAAACCTACGATGCCATGGAACAACAGATTGTTGCTTACGGCAAGGAAATCCAGCGGCTGGAACGGCAAGAACAGCTGGATGCAGAGTTGAACCGCCCAACTTCTCAGGCTATCTTACAGGCCCCAACCGCTCCAAACCTGCCGAAGCAGACTTCCGGAACGGCTTCTGATGCCTACAAAACCGCTTTCTGGAACAGCATCCGCAACCGGAATTACACCGACATCCGGAACGATTTGCAGGTTGGAACGGATTCTGAGGGCGGCTATCTTGTTCCAGATGAGTTTGAACGACAGTTGATTGAAGGCTTACAGGAAGAGAACCTCTTCCGGACACTGGCAACGGTGATTCAGACCGCCTCCGGCGACCGCAAAATTCCGATTGTCACCTCCAAGGGAGAAGCAGCGTGGATGGATGAAGAAGCCGCCTATACCCTCTCGGATGATGCCTTTGGACAGGCTTCCTTGAGTGCATACAAGGTCGGCACTGCCATCAAGATTTCTGAAGAACTGCTGAACGATGCCGCTTTTGACTTGCCTGCCTACATCACAAAAGAATTTGCTCGCCGCATCGGTGCAAAGGAAGAAGAAGCGTTTCTCGTAGGCGACGGCAAGGGCAAGCCGACAGGGATTTTCAATGCGACCGGCGGTGCAGAAAACGGAGCAACCACCAGCACGGCAAACATCACCTTTGATGATGTCTTTGAACTGTTTTATTCTGTGAAATCTCCGTACCGGAAGAAAGGCATCTGGGTACTGAACGATGCCACAGTGAAGGCTCTGCGGAAGCTGAAAGATACCACCGGAAATTATATCTGGAGTCCGTCTGTACAGGCTGGCACACCAGACTTGATTCTGAACCGCCCGTATTATACTTCCAGCTATGCCCCGATTGCCAAAGCCGGAGCGAAATGCATGGCGTTCGGTGACTTTAGCTATTACTGGATTGGCGACCGGCAGGGGCGTTCTTTCAAGCGACTGAACGAACTGTTTGCCATGACAGGACAGGTTGGCTTCCTCGCCTCCCAGCGAGTAGACGGCAAGTTGATTCTCTCCGAAGCCGTTAAGACGCTGACCATCAAAAACGGCTAATGGTTACGTTACAAGAAGTCAAACAGTATCTGCGAATCGACTTTGAGGAGGAAGACCCGTTGTTGCTCTCCCTCTTAGCAACGGCAAAACAGCAGGTCATGAGCGTGGGCAGAATGGACGAAGCACAGCTTTCCGAACACGAGGACACCGCACGCACAGCAATCCTCTATGCGGTTTCCTATCTCTACGAGAACCGCAATACCGCTGATTTTTCCAAGCTGAATCTGAGTTTGCGGTCGCTGCTGTTTGCACAGCGAGAGGGGGTTGTCTGATGGAAATCGGCACGCTGAACCAGCGGATTACCCTATTAGAGCAGCGAGTAAAAGTCGATGCCATCGGCAATCACTGCAACCGATGGGAAGAAGCGTTCTCCTGCTGGGCAAGGGTCACGCTGAAATCTTCGGTCGAGAATGCAGACACTGGCGTGACCAAAGAAGTACAGACCCTGGACTTTTATATCCGGCAGCAGCGGCAATGGATGCCGTCCACATCTGCGAACCGGATTTTGTTTCAGGGGGTGGTCTATGACATCACGAGCGTAACACCGGATTTTATCCGCAAGGATTACTTGAAATTGACGGCAACGGCGAGAAAGGCGGGAGAGGCAAATGACAACAGCTGACCATCTGGCAGAGGAAATTATGAAATGCTTACAGGAATATGCAAATCTGACGGATGCTGCCACAAAAGTTGCGGTTAAAAAAGCGGCTGCACAGGTGAAAAAAGAGATTTCTCAAACCGCCCCAAAAGAAACCGGAGCCTATGCAAGAAGCTGGAAAGTGAAAAAAATACAGGAAAGCAGCCACAATTTAAATCTGACTGTGTGTTCTCCAAGGCGATATCCGATTGCCCATCTGCTGGAGAATGGACATGCAAGACGTGGTGGTGGTCGGGAAGTAGAAGGAATCAAACACATCAAACCTGCAGAAGACCACGGTTTAGAATTACTGGAACAGGAACTCCGAAAGGGATTGTCATGACCTACGAACAAATCCATGATATGATGCAAGAAATGGACTTGCCATTTGCCTATCATCACTTTGCAGAGGGGGAAAGTCCGAATCCCCCGTTTCTGCTTTTTCTTTCCCCAGGAGAACATACTTTTTCTGCGGATAACAATCGGTATTTCAGTTCTAAGCAACTGAATATTGAACTTTATACCGACCAGAAGCAACCAGAACTGGAAGAACAAGTGGAAACGGTTCTTTCTCAACATGAAATCTATTACACAAAAACAGAAGTTTGGATTGCATCCGAACAGCTATATGAAGTACTTTATGAAATGGAGGTTTAACCGATGGCTTTGGAGAAAAATAAGGTCAAATTTGGTTTGAACAAGGTGCACTATGCAAAGATTCTGTCTTTCGATGACGAAGGCGTACCAACCTTTGCAGAACCAGTTCGCATTCCGGGTGCAGTATCCCTGTCGATTGATGCAGAGGGTGAAGCATCCAACTTTTACGCAGATGACGGCGTGTATTACGTCCTCAACAACAACTCTGGCTATACTGGCGACTTAGAAATCGCACTCGTTCCGCTGGATTTTGCAACCGATATTCTCGGCGAGCAGTTGGACAAGAATGGCGTTCTCACGGAAAACAATACCGCAGAAGTATCGCAGTTTGCCCTGCTCTTCGAGTTCAGCGGCGACAAAAACAAGATTCGCCACTGCCTGTTCTGCTGCTCTGCCTCTCGTCCGGCAACAGAATCCAGCACCATTGAAGCAGAAAAGGAAGTTAAAACGGAAACGCTGTCCCTGACTGCAACCGCCCTGAACAATGGTCTGGTAAAGGCGAGAACTTGCGAACAGACATCTATTGAAACCTATAATAACTGGTATAAGAGCGTATACACGCCGGATTTTACAACGTCTGAAAAGGCTCAGAAATCCGCTGCTTCTGTCAAAGTGTAAGGGGGTGGGATGATGGCAATTCAGAAAAACATTGTTGTTGACGGAATCAAAGTCCCTTTTAAGGCAAGTGCAGCCATCCCACGGCTGTACCGCCTGAAATTTCGGCGGGACATTTATCAGGATTTAAACGCCCTGCAAAAAGCCATGCAGCAGCAGAATGAACAGAATCCCGATGACCAGAATCCGGCTGCTTCCAGTCTGGATATTGTATCGTTGGAGCTCTTCGAAAACATCGCCTACATCATGGCGAAACACGCTGACCCAGCTGTTCCGGCTTCTCCGGATGACTGGCTGGAACAGTTCAACACGTTCAGCATTTACGAAATCCTGCCCCAGCTGATTGACCTCTGGGGCTTGAATGTAGAAACACAGGTAACCGGTAAAAAAAACATCGCCCGATTGACCGACCGATGACCACACCGCTTTTTTTGCTGCGGTGCGTCCAGCTGGGCTTGTCTATGAGCGATTTGGATTTTTTAACGATTGGTCTGGTGAATGATATGTTTACCGAACGGGAGAACGATGATTTCCACTATCACACACTGGCAGAACAGAGCGACTTTGATAAATTTTAACAGAGAGGAGGCGGACAAATGGCAGAACGCATTAAAGGCATTACCGTTGAAATCAATGGCGACACCGCCGGGCTGCATCAATCTCTTGGAAACGTCAACAAGATGATTCGCACAACGCAGTCCGAGTTGCAGACGGTCGAGAAACTGCTAAAACTCGACCCGACCAACACGGAACTGCTGGCACAAAAACAAAGCCTGCTGGCGAAAGAAATCGGGTTGACAGGCGATAAACTGGACGGTCTGAAAAAAGCCGCTCAAGAAGCCTACACCAAAATGCAAGCCGGCGAAATCTCCTTGCAGCAATATCAAGCCCTGCAAGCAGAAATCATCCGCACCACAGAAGCCCAGAAGAAGTACACGGACAAACTGGAGCGGATGTCCTCCGCCTCTAATCAGCTGAAAGAAACCATCTCGAAGCAAAAGGCAGAACTTTCCACCCTCAAGGCAGCGTATACAGATGTGGTACTGGAACAAGGCGAAAATTCTGACGCAGCAGTTGCCTTGAAACAGAAGTACGACCAGCTGAACGAAGAACTCACGCAGAACAAAGATAAATTGAACGCCGCCGAAACGTCTGCTAACAAGCTGGGGCAAGCAGAACAAGAAGCACAAACACCGCTCGAATCTCTGAAAAGTACCATCTCCAAACAGAAGTCGGAACTGGAAGACTTGAAAAACCAGTACACGGCTGTAGTGTTGGAACAGGATGAAAACTCTGATGCAGCAGTTGCTCTGAAACAGAAGTACGACCAGCTGAATGAGGAACTCACGCAGAACACCGACAAGCTGAACGCAGCGGAATCCTCTGCCAACAAGCTGGGGCAAGCGGAACAGGCTGCACAAACACCACTCGAATCTTTGAAAAGCACCATCTCCAAACAGAAGTCGGAACTGGAAGACTTGAAAAATCAGTACACGGCTGTGGTGCTGGAACAGGATGAAAACTCTGATGCAGCGGTTGCCTTGAAACAGAAGTACGACCAGCTGAACGAGGAACTCACGCAGAACACCGACAAGCTGAACGCTGCGGAATCCTCTACCAATAAGCTGAGGCAAGCGGGACAGGCGGCACAAACACCGCTCGAATCTCTGAAAGAAACCATCTCCAAACAGGAAACAGAGCTGTCCAAACTCTCTGCAGAGTACCAAAACGCCTATTTGCTGTATGGTAAAAACTCCACGCAAGCACAGCAGCTTGCTGAAAAAATAAAAACGCTTTCAGACGAACACCAAAGCTGTACCAAACAGCTGTCGGACATGGAAACCGAAGCCAAACAACTGGCAACGACAGAGCAAGGTTTGACCGAGCGTCTTGCCTCACAAAAGCAAGATTTATCCAAACTGAAACAGGAATATGTAGATGCTACCGCACAATATGGCAAGCATTCTTCTGAGGCAAAATCTCTGAAAAGCCAGATTGAAGATTTATCAAAGAAAATCGCAGACGAAGAAACAACGGTCAAAAAAGCCACGGAATCCGCAGATGCCTTTGACAAGAGCATGAAAAATGCTGGAGATAGTGCCAAAGATGCCGGAAATAAGGTGTCGGAAAGCGAGGGGCATTTTTCCAAATTTGCCTCAACGTTGGGGCATGGCATTGCGTCGGGTGCGGAAATCGGTGCAAAGTCGCTTGCTGTTTATACCGGAGCTGCTGCAACCCTTGGGGCAACCGTTGCCACCACAAGCCTGACATCGTTTGCAGACTTTGAGAGCCAGATGTCTACTGTAAAATCCTTGATGTCCGGGTCTTGCGAGACAACCGCAGAACTGGAACAGGCAACCGCCAAACTTTCGGACAAGGCTCAGGAATTGGGTGCAACCACCGCCTTTACCTCAACCGAGGTTGGTAAGGCGATGGAATACATGGCGATGGCAGGCTGGTCAACGGACGAAGTACTCAGTTCTGTTTCCGGTGTCATGAACCTTGCCGCCGCATCCGGTGAAGACCTTGCAACGGTTTCTGACATTGTGACCGACAGCATGACCGCTTTCGGTTTAGCCGCAGACGGAGAATTTTCAGACGGTGTTTCCAATGCAACCCACTATGCCGATGTACTGGCAGCAGCGTCCACAAACGCAAATACCAACGTCGGTTTAATGGGCGAAACCTTTAAATATGTCGCCCCGATTGCCGGAACACTGGGCTACTCTGCCGAAGATACCGCCGTTGCAGTTGGATTGATGGCAAACGCCGGAATCAAAGGCAGCCAAGCCGGCACATCTTTAAAAACTGCCCTCGCCAACCTTGCCAGCCCGACCGATAAACAGGCGGCGGCAATGGAACAGCTTGGCATTTCTTTAACCGATACCAACGGGGAAACAAAATCCCTGATGGACGTTATGGGCAACCTGCGTTCTGCGATTGGCGGAACGGATGTCGCTCTGACGGATGCAGACGGCAACCTCCGCAGCTACGAGGATATTATCGCTGACGTATCCAAAACCACCGACGGTTTAAGCAAAGTCCAGCAAATCGAGGCAGCGTCAACCATCTTTGGTAAAGAGGCGATGGCTGGGATGCTGTCCATCATCAACGCCAGTGACGAGGATTTTGCAAAGCTATCCGATGCAATTTATAACTGCAACGGGGCAGCCGAGCAGATGGCACAAATCAAACTGGACAATCTCAAAGGCGACTTTGTGTTGTTGTCCTCTGCTGCGGACGGTGTGAGCAACTCGTTCGGGGATAAGCTGTCCCCTGCCGCCAGAGAAGCGGTGCAGGGGCTGACCGAAGTACTCAACACGTTAAACAAGAACGGATTTCAGGCAGCACTTGAAAGTGTTTCGGGACAGATTGACCAACTTGCCGGAACGATTCAGAAAAAATTGCCGCAGCTGTTGCCAATGCTGCTGGGTGGTTTTAACAACCTTTTTGTAACGCTGGTGCAATCAATCGGAACACTACTACCACCATTGATGGAAACCGTGCTTCCGACTTTGGTAACGGCTTTTCTTGCCTTGCTATCGCAACTACTCTCCTATTTGCAGTCTGCTTTACCAACAATTTTAGAAAGTGTATTGTCGGTATTAGAACAGGTCGGTTCCGAAATCCAGCAGCAAGCCCCCATGCTGTTGCAAGCTGTAATGGCTTTGTTGCAGCAAGTTGTTTCTTTTGTTACTACCAACTTGCCGGAATTTATCTCTGCTGCTATCACGTTGATTACTGGTTTTGCAGAGGGCTTGTTGCAGGCTCTGCCGGAGGTTCTCCGTGCTGCCCAGCAATTGGTTGGTGGTTTGATTCGTGGCTTTTTAAAGGCTCTGCCGCAAATCATGCAATCCGCAGTGCAGTTGGTGCAATCTCTCAGCGATGGACTGCTGCAACAATTGCCATCTTTATTGCAAACCGCAGTCCAGCTTGTTTTAAATCTTGCAAATGGATTGATGCGGAACGCTCCAAAACTCATTAGTACCGCTTTGGTTTTAATCAACCAGCTGATTCAGGGCTTGCTGCAATGCCTGCCGCAAATCATACAGGCTGCTATCCAGCTAATTCAAGGGCTTGTCAATGGGCTTTTGCAGAATCTGCCGACGTTGATACAAGCCTCTGTGCAACTGATTATGGGGCTTATCAACGGGTTGCTGAGTGCTTTGCCACAGTTGATTACCTGTGCAGCAAATTTGATTGCTGGGCTGGTCAGCGGATTGATTCAAGCCATTCCGCAACTGATTGCAGCGATTCCGCAATTAGTGGGGGCTTTGATTGATGGCATTCTTGCAACTGACTGGATCGGGCTGGGAGCAAGCATTTTGCAGGCAATCTTAGCCGGGATTCTTTCCATCCGAGAGGCAATTGTCACTTCTTGGGGCGAGATTTTCTCTGACCTGTTCGAGCGAGTAAAAACGTGGGCAACAGAGATTTGGGACACAGCAAAAGCAGCCCTTGAAAACTTTTTGACCATCATCATCGACAAGCTGAAAGAGTTGCCGGGCGAGTTCTGGAACTGGCTGACGGATGTTCTGACCAATGTCCTGAAATGGTCAGCAGAGATGCAGAACCGAGCAACTGAAATGATTTCCAACTTCTTCAGCAACATCGTGCAACAACTTTCCCAGCTGCCGGGAGAGGTCTGGAACTGGCTGCTCAGTGTGATTGCAAAAGTACTTGCATGGTCAACGGAGATGCAAAACAAGGCATGGGATGCCGTTTCCGGATTCTTCCGCACCATCAGCGACAAACTCAGCGACTTGCCCGGAGAGGTTTGGAGTTGGCTGTCTAATGTATTGGACAGAGTTGGTTCCTTCGTATCTGAAATGGGATACAAGGCAATGGATGCGGCTGCAAATCTGTGGAACAACTTGATTAATGGCATCAGCGGTTTACCAGGGGAAGTTTATAGCATCGGTTCTGACATTGTGTATGGTATCTGGAACGGTATCTCAGATGTCTGCGGCTGGCTCTGGGGGCAACTCTCTGGATTTTGTCAAGAAATCTGGGACAACATCGCCGGATTCTTCGGCATCGCTTCCCCATCCAAACTATTTAAAAAAGAGCTTGGTTTTAACTTGGTGTATGGTCTTGCCGAGGGCGTTGAGGACAAGGTAAAAACTGCCGTGGATGCCGTAAATTCTTTGGGGCAATCCGTCATGACGGCAGCCCAAAAATCCTTGACAGTAAATCCGGATGTTGGCAGCATAGAAGCCGCTCCGCAGTCTGGCACGGTTGTCAACAACTACTACAACAACGACAACAGCCGCACCATCAACCAGACTAACAACAGTCCAAAGGCTCTCACTCGACTGGAAATCTACCGGCAAACGAGAAACGCAATCAATGTGTGAGGTGTTTTATGCGATTTACGCTTATCATCGAAAATGCAGCTGGTGACCGCATCAACATGACTGCCACCGCAAACAAGTACATGATTTCTAAGATTGACGGATTGTATCCCCCTGCTGGGACGATTTCCACATCTTCCTATGCGGGCATGAACGGCAGCTACTTAAACAACGCCTTTGTCGAAAAACGAAATTTAGTGCTGTCGTTTGAGATGCGAGGCTACGGCAGTAACATTGAATTAAACCGCCACGCCCTCTATCGGGTTGTGAAAACCGCTCAATATCTCAAGGTATATTATCGCACCGTCGGGATTGATGTTTACACAGAGGGGTATGTAGAGAGCTGCACCGTGACGAATTTCGGCGAGTTGGTCAACGGGCAAATCAGTATCATTTGCCCAGACCCCTATTGGTACAGCATGCAGCCCATCTATGCATACAGTCAATCCGTATTTGGAGCGTTTCACTTTCCCTTTCCAGAGAGCGATGAGCCGTTTCCGTTGGGCGTTTACAGCACAGATAAAACTTTGTCCATCTTCAATTCCGGCGAAGAGGTCGGCATTTTAATTACCTTAGAAGCCGCCTCCGGCGAGGATGTTCCGAATCCCGTTACAACAGCAGTTGCATTGTATGATGACGACACATCAACCTATTTCCAGCTGCGATTGGACATCTTACCCGGCGACAAAATCATCATCAATACCAAACAAGGGCAAAAGTCCGTTACGCTGGTGCGAGATGGTGTAACAACCAACATCATCAACTGCATGACCTCTGGGTCAACTTGGTTTACACTCCGTAAGGGGTTAAACCGGTATCGGTTGAGTGCACCAAAATACATCACCGCAACCATCCAGCACACAGATGCGTACTTAGGAGTATAACGATGCTGATAGAAATTTATCAAATGACTGCTGCTGAAAATGCAGTATCCATTACTTTAGAGGCGGTCTGCGATGCGTTTTCAAGTTTCCTCTGGGATATTGAGTACTTTCAGTGCGGACAGTTTGAATTGTATATTGCTGCTACGCCGGAAACCGTTGCCATCTTTCAGACGGGTCGGCTTGTTGGTCGGAAAGACGACACGAAACATTATGGATTGATTGAATCTGTCCGGATTCAGACGGATGCAGAAAACGGCGACTATCTGACTGTAAGCGGTCACTTTCTCATGATTTTGTTATCCCGCCGCATTATCTATCCAACGATGGTAATCAAAGAGCAAACCAGCTATGGAGAGATTATACACACGGCGATTCACAAGAATTGCTTGCAACAAAATGAGCGTTTTTTACCCGGTTTGCAACTCGGCGAAATCACTGGCGACTGCTGGAAGCAAGAAACCCACTTGCAAATCAGCTATGCAAACCTGATGGAGTGGATCTACAAAATCTGTGAATTGGTCGGCGGAACGGCAAACATCTCCCTCGTTGAAACAAAACCAAACAGCCGCACCTATCAAATGGTGTTTACGCTGTCGGAGGGCGTTGACCGCAGCATTTTACAAGACACCTATCCGCATGTGATTTTTTCGGATGCGTTTCATAATCTGCTAACCTTTGACTATCTCAAAAATGCAGCCGCACAGCAAAATGCAGCTTACACATTAGGGGCTGGTGAGGGTGAGGCTCGTAAACGAGCATTTTGCACCCTCGATCCAGAGCCGACACGCTGGGAACGATATGAGGTGTATGTAGATGCACGGGATTTATCGGAAGAAACGCAGAACGATGCAGGAGAATCCGTCACCATTCCAGAAGACGAATACTTGAAAATGCTGGAAGAACGGGGACGGGAAAACTTGTCCTCAGTGGAAGAAATCAGCGAATCCAGTATCACTGCAACCGCACCGCAGGAGCAGTATCCGCAGGATTATCAGGTCGGCGACTGGGTGACGGTACAGCAAACCCGTTTTGGTTTGTCGCAAAATCGTATCCGCCTAATCGGCATGATCGAGAGTTTTGACCAAAACGGCAGGAGTTTAACACCTACTTTTCAGGAGGGATGAGTATGGCTTTTACATACGGTTTTTTCAACGCAAAAAACTTAGACCGGGTTTATACAGCGGAACATTTTACCAGTTATCTATCCAGTATCATTTGCGACGGGATTCAGGATACCTACGGCGAGTGTTTTTCGATTACACCAGCAGGTGGTTTCCAGCTTCGGATTGGCAGCGGCAAAGCTTGGATTCAGGGACACTATTTCCAAAACGACAACGGTTATATCTTAGACTTGTCGCAGTATGCAGATAGTTCCCTGCCTCGGTATGTCACTGTCGGGATTTCCTGCGACACGCAAGAATCTGTGCGGAGCGTACAAATCGAGGTGCTTGCAGGTACGCCAGCCGTTGCCCCGTTTATCCCGTCCTTTAGCAACAACGACACCAAAACGACATTGACCCTTTGTCAGGTGCGAGTCAACGGTGGATCGAGTGGTATTACCGCATCCAACATTACAGACTGCCGGGACGATGAGGAGTTGTGCGGTTATTGCCGCTGCATCCTTGGCAAGTGCAAGGTCACAGAGATGCTGGTAAAAATGACACAGCTAAAAGCAGACATGGAGGCGTTAAAAGCACGGGAAGATGCACAGGATAGCAAGATTGCAGCGTTGGAAGAAAAGCTAAAAGCCTTTACGTCTGACGTGGTCGCAGCTGGGCAGTGCGGTGAAGATGTCTATTATATCCGCTATGCAGACGGTCATGTTTTGCTGCAAGGCTCTGGTGCAACATATGATTACAGCGATGAAAGTACACCAAAATCTGTATTTTACAACATGCCAGAAATCAAATCTGTAATTGTACAAGAAGGCATTACGAAGTTGGGAAATGCCCTTTTTTACCGCTGCCAGAATATGCAGACGATTTCACTTCCTTCGACGTTGACCGAGTTGGGATACCGCATTTTTGCACAAGGCTCCGGCGGATTCCAATCTTATGGGGGGCTAACCGAACTGACTCTCCCGGCAGGCATACAAAAACTTGGCGGAAATGCTCTGCGGCAAACGAATATTACAGAACTCGTCATTCCCGCCCGTGTATCTGTAATTGAGGATTATTTTCTTTCCACTTGCACGAAACTGAAAACCGTTCGTGCAGAAAGTAGTGTGCTGGGTTCTTTTATGTTTGTACAGTGTACAGCGTTAGAATCTCTTACGATTTCTACAAACTGCAAAACATTCGGTTCTAACATGCTGACGTACTGCGAGAGTCTGACCACCATCACCTATGAAGGCACAAAAGAACAGTGGAACGCCATTACAAAACCGACCAACTGGATGACATCGGATGCAAAAAACAATTACCACAACGGCTATTTACAGCGAATCAATTGCATTGATGGGGCTTTCGTATGGGATACCGAAAGCAAAGAATGGAAGGAGGAAACCGCATGATGAAATTTTTCGTGCAGAAACAGCGAATAGAACTGCTGGAACGGGATGCCATTGCAGCGGATCAGATTGCATTTGTACCGCTGCATTTTGTATTTGACGGAGCGTGGGAAGGGCTGCATAAAGTTGTACAGATTACGCAGTGTTGCGAAACCTACAATCTGATTTTAGGCACAGACGGGAAATCCTGCCTGCTCCCCTCTGAATGCAAAGCCGGCACAATTAAGCTGAGTGTGTTCGGGTATGCTCCTTCCGACACGAAAGCTCTCCGTGCAACGACCATTCCGGTTTCTCTCCATATCAAACCTTCCGGATTTGTTTCTGACAGTGTGACACCTATCCCACCAACGCCGGACTTGTATGCTCAGCTCTTACAAGAACTGGAGAAAAAAGCTGCCGGACTACAAAACGGCAAAGACGGGAAAGATGGCATCTCCCCAGCGGTAACCGTGACAGAAACGGAAACGGGTGCAACCATCTCCGTGACAGATGCAACCGGTACAACCACCGCCGAACTGCACAATGGTGAAAAGGGTGACAAGGGCGACACGGGCAGCCGTGGAGCAGCCGGAAAGTCCGCCTATGAAATCGCCTTGCAGAACGGATTTACCGGAACAGAAGCAGACTGGCTGACAGCCTTAAAGGGACAAAAAGGTGATACCGGAGCGAAAGGCGAACCCGGAGAAAAAGGCGAACGTGGTGAAAAGGGCGAAGCTGGCGAAACAGGAGAAAAGGGTGAAAAGGGGGACACCGGAACGCCCGGAAAAGATGGCGTGAATGGAACGGATGGAAAAGATGGGGCAGATGGATTCTCTCCAACGGTAACCGTAACGGAAACCAGCACAGGGGCAACCATTACCGCTACAGACAAAAACGGCACAACGACAGCAAAGATTCAAAACGGCAGCGGAACACCTGTCGACCTCTCAGATTATGTAAAGAAAACAGAGGTTGCCCAAGCGATTGAATCCGCCCACACGCATACAAATAAAGAATTTTTGGACGGCATTGAGGCTTACTTAAACAGCACCTATTCCAAGGTCACCGCCGAGCGGGAATCCGCAGATAACAATCTTGCAAAACGCATTACAGCCTTAGAGGATAGCGTTGGAGACATATCTACAGCCCTTGCAATGATGGTGGAGGTGTAACATGGCGGTGACAATTACAGAGCAGCTGACAAAACTAAACCAACTGCGGCAGCAGCTTGCAGCGAATCTGACCACAAAGGGCGTGACGGCAACCACCGCAGAAAAATTTAATACCCTTGTACCAAAGGTTCTGGAGATTTCAGGCGGCGAATCCCCGACCACAACCGTGTTATATGATGCAACCCATCGGGACAAGGTATCTTTGCTTTACAATGATACGATTTATAGCGTGGCGGACTTTACCGCACTGCATGCAGATTTTTGCAGTGCGAAGAACAACTACGCTCTGAACTATGGAACAACCGTTTTTGGATGGGATTTGCAGGTATACACCTGTTGCACGCTGCCGATCAGCGTGACAGCATCCACGCAAATTGCAATCCGCTTTCTTTCTGGAAGTACGGAAGTCGGCATTTTACGTTTGGTACAGTCCGACACCGGCACAGCTGCGGACATCCTTGCCAAAGCACAGACGGAAGGCAGTTATATTGACTTGTCGTTGCAGTGGTTGTATAGTGCAGATTACATCACCACATTAACACCCTGCGAGGGCGTAACGGCTGGCACTTATTATTTGGTGTGGGTCGGACGGAGCAATAACAGCCATCCGCTGATTCAGTCAATTACAATCTTGTAAAGGAGATGATAAGATGAATATTATTGAAGCAATGGAACAGCTGAAAGCCGGAAAAGCCATCCAAAGAACAGGCTGGGGTAACGCAAAAATTCAGGCAGTGCAGCTTGAAAATGGACAGTATCAGATTTTTGCATCTGGTGACCTAACGCCGGAAATGTTGGTGCTACTTTCCGGCGATTATGACGTGAACGAAGCGAAAGAAACGAAAGATGTGAAAGAAACGGAGGAAGCTGTGTGATTCGAGAGATTATCACCATTGCGATTTCTGTGTTGTCTGCAACGGGCATTCTTGGCATCGGTACAAGGTCGATTTTAAACCGCATGCAAAAGCAGGATGCCAGACAAAAGGCTTTGGAATACGGTGTGCAAGCCCTGCTCCGTGACCGGATGTTGCACTGCTATAACAAGTACATTGATGCAGGGTTTGCACCCTTCTACGCAAAGGAAAACTACGAGAATATGTATCGGCAGTACCACGAACTGGGCGGCAATGGTGTGATGACACACTTGCACGAGGAGTTCATGGCATTGCCGACCGAGAAAGGAGCATAACATGAGAAACTGGAAACTTTGGGCAAAGGCTGCGACAGTCAGAGCAGTCAAAACCATGGCACAGACCGCTGTAGCAACGATTGGCGTAGCTGCCGTGATGCAGGACGTCAATTGGATTGCCGTGGGCAGTGCGGCTCTGTTGGCTGGGGTGTTATCTGTTTTGACCAGCGTCGCTGGATTACCAGAAGTCGAATAAAGAAAACCGCCCGACAGCGGTTAAGCTGCCGGACGGCATC
>ERZ773150.1249-NODE-1249-length-23100-cov-41.634932_pt1 | contig 23100 bp, 20 predicted proteins | sample MGYA00580845_ERZ773150 | MGnify/ENA primary metagenome ERZ773150 (study PRJEB29015, sample SAMEA2737848) | human gut metagenome | biome: human gut; feature: human-associated habitat; material: faeces | place: China | collected 2012 ...
TCTCCTGTTCGCAGGTGGTGAACAAGCAGGACTTCCGTAACGCCGTGTTTACCGCCGCTGCACAGAGCGGACGCAGCGTGCGCATTCTTCACCAGCTCACCCAGCCGGGCGACCATCCGGTCAACATCTACCATCCGGAAGGTGAATACCTTAAGGGACTGGTGCTCTACGTAGAATAATTCTCCCCAAAAGGGATACAATAAAAGAAGCTGTTTCACTGTCGGAATGCTCCGTGTGTGAAACAGCTTCTTTCGTATCTTCTCCGGATGTGTCTCATCCGAACAGCTTGCCAAACAAGCCCTGTCTTTTCTTCTTCTCCTGTTTCCGGCGTTCGATGCCCTCTTCCAGCCTTTCATCCAGCGTTTCGGCCACCAGATCCGCAATTTTCAGGCGGTAATGTATGATGCGGTAAATGCTTCCCCAGTTGAGCATTCCTCCCAGATTGCGGTCGTCAATGAACACATCCGCCTTCAGCTTCCGCGAGAAATGCTGATGCGCCTCCTGTTCCTCCGGATAGTTCGTATTGACCGCATAAAATTCCACTCCATGCTGTCGGCAGAAATCCACGGCCTCTTCCAGCAGCTTGTCCTCTCTTACAGTCCACAAAATCAGCCGGTGCCCCTCTTTTTGCAGCATTTTCAGTGTGTCAAAGGCAAAAGGCTTTTCCCGTCCGATTTCCGGATAGCGGTGTTCCACAATAGTACCGTCAAAGTCAACAGCTATGATCATATCTAAATTCGTTTAAAAAGTTACGTAAAAAAGGTTAGTTTGCAAATGTAAGAGAAAGAATGAAAAAAAGAAATCGCCGCATCTCCTTTTTCAAGGAAGTGCAGCGATTTCCTATGATTTTAGTGTTTTTTTTATTTTGCCATGCGGATGATAGCGGCGCGGCTCAGACGCGGATTTTCGCGGAACATAGTGTCAACACCACCTTTGTATTCCATTGTCAGCTGATCCTTGTTTACACCATATTTATCTACCAGTGTGTTGTATACAGCTTCCGCTCTCAGCTTGCTCAGGCGTTCGTTGAATTCAGCCGAACCAGTCTGCTTGTCAGCATATCCTGTGATGATGAATTTGTTTTCAGGATACTTCTTGATCAGGTTTGCATAAGCTTCCAGGTTCACTGCTTCTTTTTCACTCAGGTAAGCCTTGTTGATGTCGAAGAACGCTACATATTCAGTTGCATCCGGCAGCTTGTTGCTAGCCTTGGTTTCAGTTACAACCGGCTGGTTACGTTTTTCTTCTTCCAGTGCATTTACGCGGTTTCTCAAGCTGGCATTTTCTTCGTTCATGCTCTTAAGCTGATTCTGTACAGCCTGCATTTCAGCAGCCGAGATACCGGTACCCTTAGTCCAGTCTCTGCGGTTGAAGCGGTAAGTTGCACCTACCATGATGGCTGCAGAACCTTCCATATTCTTTCCGCCACGGAGACCGTCCATCACGTCGTTGTTGATGTTTCCTTTCAATTCCAGGTTCAAGTCCCAAGCCTTGTTCAAACGGAAACGGTTGATGAATCCGACACCTCCTGACAATTCGTTTTCGTTATTGTCGATACCGCGCAGGTAACCGATGCTCACGTAAGGAATTGCATTGTACAATCTGTCTTCACGGTAGCCGCAGAACAGGTTGGTGAAGTTCAGCATTACGTCACCGTGCAAGTGCAGGATTCCCCATTTGGTGCGATACAAGTTGGTATCTACTCGCTTGTAGGCAAAACCTGCATTAATAGGTGAGTAACCTTTAGCCTGGTAGCCGCCGAATCCCGCTCTCAGTCCGATAACTGGAGTAAACCATTTTCCTACATTGATTTCGAATGTCGGAGTAATCAGCTTACCGGCCTTTCCTTTTGAAATGTAGTCACCTACATACATCTGCGCACCGATGTTGGCTCCTACAAACCAGTTGTCGCCAAACAGGTTGGTCTGTACAGTGTATTTTTCAATCTTTTCTACGTTGCTGTTTTGCTGCGTGTTTTGCGCCATTGCACCTACACCTGTCATCAGCGCAATAGCCAGAATGTAAATTCTACTATTCATATTCATGTAATTAATAATTCTGCTTCAAAGATAATACAATATTTTCAAACCTTGGTAAGAAATGATAAGATATATATCAGAATGTGTAAGGTTTAATAAAAAAACTGCCTAAAAGTACAGGTTTACCCCTAAATTCGCATACGGAAGCAGGGAGATTTCCTTCTCCGTCAAGGTTCTGGCTCCCGGGATGATGGCTCCCTTGTAGCCCCTCAGCACTTCTTCCGCAAAGACACCCCATTGGTCATTTATCCGCACAGTTTCTTTCAGTCCGGCCTGTACGCCGAAATAGTCCTTTTGTGCCGTTCCGTGGTGCGTGTACAAGATACCCGCCAGGCCTTCCACCGTAAAGATTCTTTCCGGATTATACGTTGCGGCCAGGCTACTCAGGTCTACCAGATAGTCTGCTCCGAGGGTAAAGGGATATACATGCTTACTCACGTTATAGGGATAATGTGCCATTTCGATGTATCCTCTAACCGATGAGTATTTGCTCCATCTTCTTCCGTACCCCACATAGAATTGCTGTCCCAGGTGCTTCATCATGGCTTTCAGCTGCTGGTCTCCGGTGCGCATCGGGTAATTTGCCCCCATGCCGACCGATACAAAGTTATAGGGTTCAAACAGGTATTGGTGGCGGGTAATACATTCTTCACGTCTTCTGTACTGCACCCCCATTTCTATGCTCAGGTTCTGCATGCGGCGTTTGCTGCTCGTTCCGTGCAAGAAATTTTGCGTATAGCTGTTCTTGCTCCAGCGTGCCTGCCCGAATACGCCGATGTGGTCGTTTACGGCATACACCAGCTGTCCTCCGAGTGTCGGTCCCGTGAAAGGTCTGACTTTGCGGGCATAAGTCGCTCCCCGGTGTGCCACGAATCCGGCTTCCGCACCTCCCATCAGGTTTACTTCCAGTCGGGGGTCAGTCACTCGGTCGTCGAACAGACGGTTCAGGTTGACCATAGCCTCCAGTCGCACGCCTCCGTAGCCTTCTTTTATCTTTTCAGTGCCCTTCTCGGAAAGGGTATTATGCACTCCGGCAAATAAAGTTCCCCTTATCCCGAAAGGCAGGAACCATTTTCCCATGCTGATACCCATTACCGGACCTACGGGTTCCAGTACCCCATTCATTATCGGTGCCTTTCGTATTCTGGCAGAATAATCTCCCTGAATACCCGCATAAATTTCGTAGAACAGGTTGTCCAGTGCGCCGGAGTTGGCTGAAGGACCGGACGTCTTATGCAGTCCGGTAAACCGGTAAGTCAGTCCGGCCATCGCCTGGGCACCGATGTCATATCTCTTCTGCGACTCCAGTCCGTTGATGCCGTCGGTAAAAAGATTCACCCTCGGTTCCAGAAACAGGTCCAGGTGGTTGTGCAGATGGTAGTTCACGTGCAGTCCGCCGTGTATGCCTCCAGCCACGAAACGTTCCTTTGAAACCTTGTTTTTCGTCCCGTAGATACCGATACCCACTACCGTTTCCAGGTCCCATCGCAGGTCATCCTTGTAGCCCCTCAGGTAATCCAGTATCCGGAACATGTGCGCTATTTCCACGCCGCCTCTTCCAATCTGTTCGTTCACCGCCCCTTCTACGGCCAGACGGTAACTGTTGAACGAGGTTACATCCTTTGTGAAGGCGATACCGAATTCTTTGGAGTAGGGGCCTGCCGCTCCGCCTCCCAGTTTCCCGGCACCAGCAAAAATCGACAAGGAAGAATTCCATCCCCTGGCCTTGGGGTCAATCGCTCTTCCGGCAGGGATATACCTTTTCTGTCTCACATAATCCATCGCGTTGAAAAAGCCGGTTTTCACCGAATCGGCTGTGGCATCCTGTGCGAGGATAGTTTCCGTTCCGCCCATCCACAAATAGCCGAGGGCAGCTATATATAAAGTCTTTCTGTTTATTTTCATGATTACTGATTCTTATACATCTCCAACGCCGTTTCCACAATCTCTTTCGTGAATTCACCGTCGTTCTGGGCAGTGACAATCATCTTCTGGTCCAGGTTGAAACATCTCACCAGATACAGAGCCGCTTCCGTCAGTCCTACGTCTCCCTTTCTGGCTTCCGTCACCGCCTTCAGGTACCATTTCACCGGATTCTCGTCCGCCATCTGTTCCAGCACCTTTTCCGCCTGTGCGTTTCCTTGCGGCGTTTCCAGTGCCAGGTTCATCACCGCCTCGTTCTGTACGGAGGACTGGCAGATGGTGCGGAAGGTCTCTGCGGCTCGCTGCGTCTCTTCAGGCGTATTCCCTCCCTGGAAATAGCCGCCCATGGCCCATGCGTATGCCTTCACCAGGTCAAATTCCTTGTAATCCGCCGGAATCAGCTTGGCCATGACACTGGCATTCTCAAAGTCGCCCGCTTTGATGTACATGCACAGCTGGTTCACCACCACCTCAATCGGGTTGATAATCTCCGTTCTTCCCGTATCCATGTTTTTCCTTTCATAGTTCACGGTAAAGATGGTACGGTCTATCAGCGGTTCCAGTATCTGCGTGTCGGTCACATCCTTTTCCAGGTACAGCTTGGCCAGCGTGTTTCCGGCCAGCACCCATGGACGCTTCATGCTTAGCGATTCTTCGTATGCCTTGCGTGCCACCGCCTCCTTTTCCTGACTGTCCTTCAGCAATTGCAGCAGCTTCCAGTATTCATACCGGGTGTACATCCCGTTCAGTCCTTTTCTCCGGTAAGCCGCCATCACCTCCTTGTCGGTCGGTTCCCGGTAGATGTCATAGCGGCACAGGTACTTCACTTGTCTCAGCTGCTCCAGGTAAGGCACAATCACCGTACGGTAGTCCTTGGAGGCCTTGATTCGCTGTCCCTGCCGGTTCATCTGGTCGGGCAGTTCTCTTACAACCTTTCTGATGAAACCGGCCGTTTCCATCAGGCTGTCCTTCTCCAGCAGTTCGGCCACCTCGTTCCATGAAGCCACTTCCGCCTGCGGGTTCTGATACACGCGTTCGGCTACCGCATGGGGGAGTACCCCGATAACCTCCTGCTGAATCCGCTGCATACGTTTCTGGGCCAGCTGCAGATTTTTCTGGTAATATCCTTCTGGCGATGCCTTGCCGATGACGTGAAACTCTTTCAGCAGGGCGCCGGGCTCGTTCAGAATCAGGTTCAGTTTCTTCCGTATTCCGGCAAGGCTCTCCTGGTTCTTCGGGTCGTCCGTCAGCCGGTCCGAGTTGATTTCAAAGTTGAGCTCCACCTGGTCCTCCGTGTCAAACTTCTCTACCTGTGCCTTCTCCGGATATTTCTGGAAATCCATATCCAAGGCTATCAGGTCATATTGCAGAAATTTCAGGGGGCGCTTGTTCTCGCATGTATTAATCTGATACGTCTTTCTGAACGGAACATTGTTGTAGTCCTCTATACAGAAGTCCGCATAGCAACTGTAATTCACGTTCGGGTCGGGCACCGTCACCGTGTCTTGCCATTCAATCACCATCCGCTCATTCACCAGTGGCCGTGATTGGATATAAGGCTCCAGAGCATCCCTTTTCAGGTCGTACCCCATTCGTCGGGTCTGGGTCAGGTGATATTCCTTGCCGTCGTATACCAGTGGTTTCAAGAAAGCCACCGTGTCGTTGGTCGCACAGTTCAGCACATACGGCTGCACAATCAGGCGCGAATACTTGTTACCCTCTCCATGCGGAACCAGGAACGTATTATAAGGATAAAAACGGTTACCTATCAGTCGGCTGGCCTTCGGTTCCGGCTGAATCTGCTTCAGCTCTCCTGTTACCACTACCTCCTTCAGATAGATACCGTCATCCACTTCTACGTCTATTTTCATGCGGTTGCTCACCTTTTCCAGAATGGCCTTGTTCAGGCCCGCTTTGAACACCAGTGCCCCGTTGTCCGGCACCAGAATCTCGTAATACCCGTTGGCATCCGTTTCCGCCCTTTCATCTTCGTTCATGAACAGTGCGAAATTGGTATTATCCTTGTCCAGACTGTTCTTCAGGTCCTTTGCGGCCGCCACTGTCTTGCAGCTATATACATAGACCACGCTTCCCGAGAAGGGAATCTTCTTTTTCTTGTCCGCAATGTTGTAGACCGTGCCGCTCACCTTGATCATTCGCTGCGCCCATCCGCTTGCGGGGACAGCAGTCAGCAGCATCGTAACCAGTACATATTTCCCGATGCGGCTTATTCTTTTCCTATTCATACGCTTCAGCTTCTTAGAATAAATAGCAGCATGACACCGCTATTTCTGTCGGCACACACTTCACTCCGTTTGCATTATACTCTTCTTTTTTCAGGTATGTACCCTCCGGATATTTCTTCTCCCTGTACCACAGAGCACCCACTCCGGCCGAGAATTCCAGGTTGAACCGTTTGCTCAGCGGCCAGGCATAGCCGTATGTCAGTCCCGGTCCTGCAGCTTCTCCCTGGTGCGCTTTCCCCTTGTGCACCACCGTATACCTTAAGCCGCTTACAGATAGTCCGATGAATGAACGCGCCATCGGTCTTCCAGAAATCCAATACCTGAACTCCGCCTGTGCCCCTTTCAGCTGGGCATCCAGCGGCGTCTTGTTTAGTCCGTAAAACACAGTCCCTTCCAGGCTGAATTTGGAAGCTGTCACCAGCTCCATTGAAATGTTCGGCGTCAGGTTCCCCCACAGCAGCGCGTTCGTTTTCATCGCGGCCAGCTGTGCATGAGCCATGCCGCAACCGGCCACCCATGCTCCCAGGCAGATACTTCGCCTTAAAAAATGATTCATAAAACTTTGGTTATAAATAAATTTTCATTAAGTCTTAGTATGCGTTCTTTTCCCCATGTATAGCATTCATCACCGTTTTATAGATGATGAACAAGTCCAGGCCGAAGCTCCAGTGTTCGATATACCATATATCTCCACGGATACGTCCTTCCATATCCTTCAGCTCCTTGGTTTCTCCGCGATAGCCCGTCACCTGGCTCCAGCCCGTGATACCCGGCTTCACGAAGTGTCTCACCATATACTTGTTAATCAGTTTCGAATATTCCTCCGTGTGTTTCAGCATGTGCGGGCGGGGGCCTACCACGCTCATGTCACCCAGCAGCACATTGATGAACTGCGGCAGTTCGTCGATGCTCGTTTTTCGCATGATGTTTCCCCAGCGTGTCTTGCGCGGGTCATCCTTGGTAGCCTGCAGCGAGTCGGCCTGTGTGTTCACCCTCATGCTCCGGAACTTATAGCAGTAGAACTCCTTGTCGTTCAGCCCGTTTCGTTTTTGTTTGAAGAATACTGGTCCCGGCATCGTCAGCTTGGTGATAATGGTCACAATGAGCAGGATAATCGGGAAGAGCGTACACAGAAACAGCAGTGAGAACACAATGTCGAACGCCCGTTTCATCATCTTGTTGCCCGTCCGGCTCAGCGGGTCTGGTCGTAGGCTCAGGAAAGGTACGTTTCCTATCATATTGAAATATACCCGGTTCTGCAGGTAGTTGTAAATGTTCGGCACACTGTAGAAATGCACCAGGTGGTTTTCGCAGTAATTAATCAGCGAGCGGATAATGACATGCTCCTTCGAAGGCAGACAGCAGAACAGGTAATGCGTGTTTCCGTTCTTTTCCAGGTAATCCGTCACCTCCTGCGGCTTTCCCAGGTACGGACACTCCTGTGGAAATTTCGGGTTCGGTTCGAAGTCGAAATATCCCTTTACCCTGAATCCGGTCCAGTCCTGGTTGGTCAGTTCATGATACAGCTCGCGGTTGTTTTCCGAACTGCCCACCAGCACCACATAGCGCAGGTTACCACCTTTCGAACGGTATCTTTTCAACCCCCATCGCATGAGGATACGGAATACAGACAGCGAAATAAACAGCAGCCCTAAAAAAGTCAGGTAGAAATACGACCAGGCATCCATGAATCGTCCCAGCTCCAACACTACCCCTGATAATATTCCGAAGCAGATTGTACTTCTCAATACCTTACCCAGAATCTGGTAGGCATATACCTTACGCCGGTAAAGTACCACGCCAATCTGCATGGCCGATACGAAGTAGCAAAGCATCACCGTCAGGATGACCTGCAGGTGCGGCGCCTGCAGAATCTTGTGCCATGGCGTATCTTCTGTAATGAGAAACAACAGATAGAACAATCCTCCCGTAATAAGCGTTTCACAAGTAACGATAAAAAAGCTTACCCAACTGTTATAGGCGTCATATTTTGTTTTCATGCGCTATGTTTTTTGTATTTTTATCAAAAGTGCTTTTGCAAAGTAATTGGATTTTTGTCTAAAAATCAATGAAATAATGAAAAGTTTAACCGTATAATGGTAAATTATACGATTAAACCTCAAAAAAGTATACTGATGTTACGTTTTAAAGTCTCAGTTGGCTATCCCATCCTTAGAATTTCAGTTTGGCCGAAATAAATTGCGGTACCTTCCAGGCCATTTTTTGCAGTTTGGTGAGTGTAGGAGAGAAGCCGTGGCTCCGGTACATTCTGACATCCTCGTCCCACATCTTTTTTCGTCGTGCACTGTCGGTCGATAAACCTCCCATGCGCATGCGTACGATGTATTCATTCAGATATTCCACCTTTAAGTCGGCTTCATATAGGAATCTCACCAGCAAATCCGAGTCTGCTGCAATCTTGTAACTCTCATCGTACAATCCGTATCGGTCATAGCATTCTTTCCGGATATAGCATGTAGGGTGTAGTGGCAGCCATCCGTGGCGTACCTTCCATTTGCTGTAGCTTCCTCCCATCCAGTTTCGAATCACCTTATCCGTATTGTCCGGATCAACAAACAAGCCGTTGCCATACACAAAGTCGGCTCCCGTCCGTTCAAATTCTTGCGCCATCCGGCTGATGGTATCCTTGGCATACAGAAAATCATCACTGTGCAGCAGTCCGATTATATCCCCTGTAGCTGCCTTGATGCCTTTATTGATACCTTCGTACATTCCTTTGTCGGGCTCTGAGATAATTTTGGATATTCTGTCCTTGTAACGATTGATTACTTCCAGTGAACGGTCTTTGCTGGCTCCGTCCACCACAATGTATTCGATGTCCGGATAATCCTGTGACAATACGCTTTCAATTGCTTGACCGATGGTCGCTTCCCGGTTGAAGCATGAGGTAATAATGGATATCTTCATATCAAAGTTCTATTTATTTAGCAATAAATAATCCGTTGCCTGATGTGGTATGTGACAAAACTATTACGATAGTTTTCTGTATCTTGCTGCGAATCCCCAGATTTCCATAAAGCAGACCAGCGGTACGATAAATCCCACTGCCATGGAAATACGGTCGGCTATGAGCCCCATTAACAAGGGAGCCACTGCTCCTCCTACAATCGACATAATCAGATAAGAAGAAGCCTGTTTGGTTTGTGTGCCAGCGTGGCGCAAAGATAAGGAAAAAATAGTAGGAAACATAATCGATTCACATAAAAAGCACAGTAACAGGAAATACCATCCTGCTCCACCCGGCATCAGAATGACTGCCGCCATGCATACACAGGCACCTGCCGCACAAACGGCCAGCACTTTTTCCCCCTTCACGAAGCGCATCAGCCAGCTTCCGCCCATGCGTCCGGCCATGAACAGTCCCATGCCGCCGAACGACAGCCATACCGAAGCCTCCTGTGCCGAAACACCCGCATTTTCGGTGGCGTAGTTGATGAAAAAACTGTTGATGCCCGTCTGTGCAGCCACGTAAAGGAAAAGCGACAGCAGTCCCACCGTGAACGAGGTCGTTCTCCACAGCGATTTCCCGCTCGCTTCAGCCTGTCCGCTTTCAACTTCCCGGCCTATTTCCGGCAGTTTCACCCGCGAAAAGAGGATGGCGATGCACAGCACCACCGTACCCAGCACCGCGTAAGGAGTAGTCACGTCACCTCCTCCGGCAAAGAGGAAGAAACCTCCCGCCAGCGGACCGCAAATCCAGCCCAGCCCGTTGAACGATTGCGCCAGGTTGATGCGCCGCTCACTGCCTTCCGGTTCACCCAGCACCGTGACATACGGGTTCGAAGCCGTTTCCAGGCAGGTCAGTCCGCAACCGATGACGAACAGTGCCAGCAGGAAAAACTCAAACGACTGAATCCGTCCTCCCGGAATGAACAGCAACGCCCCGATGCCATACAGCACCAGGCCCGTCAGCACCCCTGTGCGGTAGCCGAAGCGGCGGATAATCCGTCCCGCCGGCAGCGCCATGATAAAATACCCTCCGTACACCACCGCCTGAATCAGGGCCGAGCGCGTGCGGGTAATCTCCAGTGTATCTTGAAAATGTTTGTTCAGCACATCCAGAATACTGTGTGCCACTCCCCACAGAAAAAAGAGGGAAGTAATCAAAATAAAAGGAACCAGGAAACTCTTTCCGTCCCTGGTTCTTACTAATCCAATCTTTTCCATCTCAGCTTCTACTGATTTCCAGTCCCTTGTTCGATAAACTCATCTCCACGAAGCGTGCCCGTTCGTTCGGACGTTCCTCTGTCAGAATCCGGCGGATACGCACTGCCGCATCCGGATCCTTGGCCACCATGTACAGGTAACCGCCGCCACCGGCCCCTGGCAACTTGTATCCCAGGCAGAGGTCGTCAATCCGTTCCGTCAAGGCCTGCACTGTCGCCGGATTCGTACCCTCATCCAGCAGCTGGTTCTGCTTCCACGTCTTCCGTACCAGCCGTCCTGTTTCCTCGAAATCATTCCGCAGGATGGCGTCGTACATATCCATGGCGTGACTCTTCATCTGCTCCAGCAGGTGCAGGTGACGGTTCGAGTTCAGGAACATACCCTTCACAATCTCCGCCAGGATGCCCTTGGCCGTACGCGTAATGCCCGTGTAATACAGCAGATGGCACTTGCGGTACTCGTCGCTTGTGAACAGGTAATCCGGCAGCCAGCGCACCTTCGGTTCCTGGTGCCATCCCGGTTGCGTCTGTAGCAGCTTCACCCCGTGCAGCACACCCCCGTACTGATCCTGCCAGCCGCCCCCCGTGGTGAGCAACTGTTCCAATACCAGTGTACGGCTGCCGATGCCCTGCTTGTCCCAGTTCAGGCCGCAGAAATCATTCAGCGCCCCTAACACCGTAGCCGCCAGGATAGAGCTGGTGCCCAGTCCCGAACCCGCCGGAATGGCCGACAGCAAGGTCACTTCAATACCCGTGCCGAACGCTTTCAGCTGTGCTTCCAGCGAAGCAAACCGTTCCATGGAGAAATCCGGATGGAACCCTGCCAGTACCAGTGCCGCCTTGGGAATAGAGAAAGGCGAACCCACCTTGTTGAAATGCTGCAGCTCCTCGTAGGTAGACACCACCTCCATGGCACCCAGGTCAATCGAACGCAACGTAATGCGGTACTCCTTCGACGGTTTCACGTACACCTGCAGCGGCGGCTGTCCGTTCAGCTCAATGGCCAGGTTCACCACATTTCCGCCCTCCATCAGGCTGTAGGGTGGGGTATCCGTCCATCCCCCTGCAATGTCGATACGCACCGGGCTGCGTCCCCACACAATCTGGTCCGCATACACCGACAACTTCGGCTGCTGACGGTAATCCATCGTGCTGGTCAGTCCCTGACGCATCAGCCCAAACGCCCGTGCCTCCAGTTCCTTCGCTTCCGGATTCCCCTCCAGCTCGCGCACCTTCGCACGGAACATCGCGTCGCTGATACGCTTCAGCAGAGAAGTCCCCTCCGGCAGTTCCTCCGGCAGGGCGATGCCCCCTTTGGCAAACGCTTCCGCTGCTTCCTGCAAGTCCACCTGATAGAACACGCTCCGTTCCTGGTTCTTGGCCAGCAGGCTCCAGTTCTCCTTGCGGAACACCTCCCGCTGGGCGAACAGCCGTCGCAGGTTCGCATACGCCGAAATCTCGTCGGCCGATACCTTTCGTGCCTTCTGCCAGATAGCCCGTCCGGCTTCACCCTGTCCGCCATCCGTCATCCATTGCAGCACCGTGCCCAAATCCTCTATCGAGTCTGTCACCGGGAAAATTGCAGCCGACTGCAAGTCCTCACAGCCCCGGATCTCGTCCGCTGTCAGACCTCTTTCCGCCAGCCATTCCGTCACCGGACGGCCCAGATATGCCGTAGAAGCCTCCTTCAGGCTCCCCTTGAATTTATCGTTAAAACCGTACGGACGTGCGGCAAACTCCCGTTCACCCATCGGCACCACGTCGATGCACACCCCTTCCGGCACGTTCAGCGCCCAGTCGTTGCGCGGTACCCCCGTGATGATGTTCCGGCTGTGCAGTGTCCAGCTCTTGCCCACGTGGCTGTTTTCCACCCACACCTCTGCGTTGTTTGCCGTCAGCGGGAACTCCATCTCCGCATTCTGCACGAACACCGCCGGATGCGGTTTCACCTTGTGGTGCATAATCGCCCGCTGGTCCGTCACGCAGTTCTGCACCGCCAGTGTCGACGAAATCATCTCCCGGCTCGTACCGTAGTGGTGGAACTCACCGCCCGGCAGCGGCAGGATAGCCACCTTCAGGCTGTTCAGCTCCTCATCCACGATGCGCGGATGCGCTCCCAGTGCCAGTCCGAATTCCGAGTACATGTCGTAGAACTTCACGCCCCCGTCCTTGTCGGTAGAACGTTTCACCATCAGCTCGATGGCGCGGTCGCTCAGCAGCCAGATACCGATGTCCATCAGGAACAGGTAATCCTGCATCAGCTGGCCCATTTCCTCCACACTCGGTTTCTGCAGCATGAAGTCCAGCTTCTCCGGTTCCTTCCGCGACGATACGAACACCCCGTGGTTCTTCGCCAGTTCCGGGTCCACCCACAAGCCGTAGCACACCACGTCCACATCCGGAATCTCCTGCAGCGGTTCCGTGGCACGGATGTACACGTCGCCGCTCGCAATCAGTGTACGCAGCCCCTCCGGCGCCCGTTCCATAATTTCCTCATACAGCGGCAACTGCAGCGACAGCAAGTCCTGTGTGATGCGCTGTCCGCGTGCCCAGCGGAACACCGGTATCGGCGTCAATACCTTGCCCGACGGTGCATAGCCCGGCAGACGGCGGCTCTGTCCCCCTGCATGCAGCAGGATACGCTTCTCCCGTGCCAGCCAGTCGCCCAGTGCGGCATCCTTATCCTCTTCCTCCCGGCAAGCATTCAGCAGCCAGGCCGTACCACCTCCCGAACCCAGTTTCTTTCCCACCGGATCCGATGTGCAGAACCACTCCTTGTGGTCCGCGTGCATAATATCGTGAAAACATTCCACCAGATTCGGTGGCAATGACAATAACTTTTTCATGAGCATATATTTTTAGACATAAGAACAGAAGAACATATAGAGTTAAAAGTTAATAGTTAAAAAGTAAAAGCGGTAAAAGCATCCCGTTTTCACTTTATTATTAAATCTTTTGTCTTTCTGTTCTTTTGTCAAAAGAGAAAACATCCACTCGTTTTTAACTTTTAACTTTTAATTTTTCACTCTTTCACTCATTACAGCTTAAATATCCGCGTCATCAGCTTCCATTTCTCCTGCGAGGTAGCTCCCGGAGCAGCTTTCTGGAACTTCGCCATGTGCGCTTCCCATTCCGCCTGACGGGGCAGGGTAGCCAGCCGTGCATAATCCCGTTCCATGTCAAACTCATCCGTGGTATCCATGATCATGAACAGGCGGTTTCCGTCAATGTAAATCTGCATGTCCGTGATACCTACTTCGCGGATACCCGCTTTCACCTCTTCCCACACATGCGCATGTTCTGCCACGTAGGCTTCAATCAGCTCCTTGTCGTCATAAAGCTCCAGTGTCTGGCAATATCTTTTCATAATTTCATATTAAGTTTGACAGCAATGTGCTTATTTTAGGACTTTGAAGAATTTCTTTTAATCTAGCTATGAAACTATCCATATTCTCTAGGTCTTTATATTCTACTTCATTTACTTCATCTTTCAGATGGCATGGATAGATTTCGATGGGATTTTGTAACATGCTAAGTAATAAAAAACGAACACCCCCCATGTGAGTCGCAGTAATATAGAGTTTATAACAAAGGTCTTGCTCCGTTCGTCTTATCAAAGTTCTTAAATCTTTTTCAATCTCAAAGTTACTACCCTCAGAAATCTCTATATTTCCGACGATTTTCCCATTTGTATTTTCCGATAAGAAATTTGCTTGCTGCTGCAGAATATCCTTAGGAGTTTCTTCCCTTTTAGCAGTAATATCAGGCCATAAACTTTTACACATGGTATATATTTTTAGATGTTTATTCGAAATTTTAGTGGCAAATGATCTGAATAATCTTTGTTGTTAATAGAACCGTTTCTGTTTAATAAGCTATTCCCATCTATGGTTGTGATTATATCTAATTGTGAATCTTCAAAATAATCTATGAGTCCTTTTCTGATGAGAACCTGATCAAGTAAATGCCAGAATAATTCTACATTCAATGATCGTTGTAGGAAATAAGTTCCCGATACATTTCCTTTCCCATTGTCGCCATAAAATCCCCACATGGGATTATAAAAAAACTTGTACGCATCTCCGTCTACAATTCTTTCACCTTTTTTGGCTATGTCTTTTTCCATGACGGCATGCATTCCTTTTGTTTTTATCATTGGAGTCTCAAAAGGGTTTAAATTGAAGTCTCCGCATACTATAGATAAATTACTTTCTCCATGTCTGCTTTCGGTATCATCTATGAACTTTTTAATTTTTTCTATTCGTTCATTTTGTTCTGTAGAGTCATAGTTTTTTTTGTCATAAAAGTGGATTGGAAATAATAGAACTTCTTTTTCAAATATATCACTTTTTATTTTAAAAGCACCAATCCTTTTACCGCTTTCGTCGTATGTACTTATATCGATGTTTTTTTTACTTATAATCACGATTTTTTTCCATACCAGACATTGGACTATCTTATAGGAATTACCGTTTCTTGAGTTAATGATATGTAATAGTTTTGCCGTATCTGCTTGATCCAGTTCTGCAAGCATACAAACATCAATATGCTCATTCTGTATTAGAATACTTATTTTATCAAATAAGAAACTTGTATTTTTTTTATTTATATTCCAGAAGAGAAAATTCATTTTATATGCTTTTATATGTGAAATCTGCTACTTTGACTAATAGTGCAGTTGTGTTTTTCTCCCATATCGAATTATCTTCTTTCCAATATAAAATATGATTTATATTTCCATTGGATATTTTTTGTTTTTTCTCTGTGCCTCTTTTGGAGTATATAGTAATCATGTCACCTTTATGGATTTCCATGTTGGGAAATATAAAAGATTTTCTGCAACCTTCATCTTTTGAGGTATTACAGAAAAGAATAAATGCCCAGCTGTTACAATCTTCTCTTACTTGCAATACAATGCGTTCTGCACTTATATCTTTTTTATCCAGTATATTTAATATCCCTATTTCCATATAAACTGATTATTTTATACACAAAGATACAAAATAAATGATTAGATTGATTGTTCTTTCCCGTTATTTCAGATAAGATGTATAATTTTTTTGTATGCAGCTTTTGTATATTTGTCAAGTGACCTTATGATGAAAAAAGTATCTGTATTTCAGTGGATTTGAAATGCAGATACTTTCTTCCTTTATTTTTAGTTCTTGGTTATCGTCCCTTATACATCGAGTCATAATACTTCTGGTAGTCACCGCTCGTTACGTTGTCCATCCATTCCTGGTTGTCCAGGTACCAGCGTACCGTCTTCTCGATACCCTCTTCAAACTGCAGGCTCGGTTCCCAGCCCAGTTCCTTCTGCAGCTTCGTAGAGTCGATGGCATAACGCATGTCGTGGCCCAGACGGTCGGTTACGTAGGTAATCAGGTCCATGTCTTCACCCTCCTTGCGACCCAGCAGACGGTCTACCGTGTTAATCACCACCTTGATGATGTCAATGTTCTTCCACTCATTGAAACCGCCGATGTTATAGGTTTCTGCCGTCTTGCCGTTATGGAAAATCACGTCGATAGCTCGCGCATGATCCACTACATACAGCCAGTCGCGTACGTTTTCCCCCTTGCCGTATACCGGCAGCGGCTTACGGTGACGGATGTTGTTGATGAACAGCGGAATCAGCTTCTCCGGGAACTGATACGGCCCGTAGTTGTTCGAACAGTTCGTCACGATGGTCGGCATGCCGTACGTGTCGTGGAATGCCCGCACAAAGTGGTCACTGCTCGCCTTGCTGGCAGAGTAGGGGCTGTGCGGATTATACTTCGTATCCTCGTAGAAGAAATCCTTTCCGTACGCCAGGTGATGTTCCGACGACGAAGCCGTGGTAGTGAACGGCGGCTCGATACCTTCCGGATGTGTCATCTCCAGTGCTCCGTACACCTCGTCGGTAGAGATGTGATAGAAACGCTTACCCTCATACTTCTCCGGCAGACTTTCCCAGTACACCTTAGCCGCCTGCAGCAGAGACAGCGTACCCATCACGTTGGTGCGTGCAAAGGTAAACGGATCCTTGATGCTGCGGTCCACATGGCTCTCTGCAGCCAGGTGAATGATACCGTCCACGTGATACAGCTCCATCAGCTCCTGCATCTTCTCGTAGTCGCAGATGTCCGCCTTTATGAACACATAGTTCGGCAGGTTCTCAATGTCCTTCAGGTTCGCCAGGTTACCCGCATACGTCAGCTTGTCCAGGTTGATGATACGGTACTCCGGATACTTGTTTACGAACAGGCGCACCACGTGGCTGCCAATAAATCCGGCACCGCCGGTAATCAGTATGTTGCGTTTGAAAGTCTCCATAATGAAAAATGAAAAAAATGAATAATGAATAATGAAGAATGAAGAATGAATAATGAAGAATGAAGAACGGTGCACGTACCCGTTTTTCATTATTCATTGTTAATTATTAACTGTAACTAGTCTCTTCTGAAAATATCGCGTGTATAAACTTTTTCCTTTACGTCATCCAGACACGCATCGTAGCGGTTGGCAATGATGGCGTTGCTCTGCTTCTTGAAATCCTCCAAGTTATTCACCACCCGTGAGCCGAAGAACGTAGTGCCGTCTTCCAAAGTCGGTTCATAGATGATGACCGTGGCGCCCTTCGCTTTGATACGCTTCATTACCCCCTGGATGCTGCTCTGGCGGAAATTGTCGCTGTTCGACTTCATGGTCAGGCGATATACCCCGATGACACACACCTTCTCCGCTTCCGGACTGTAATCCCCGCGGTTGTAATAGTCGTAGTATCCCGCTTTCTTCAGCACCTGGTCGGCAATGAAATCCTTACGCGTGCGGTTACTCTCCACAATGGCCTGAATCAGGTTCTCCGGCACATCCTGGTAGTTGGCCAACAGCTGCTTGGTATCCTTCGGCAGACAGTAGCCCCCGTAGCCAAAAGAAGGGTTGTTATAATGCGAACCGATGCGCGGGTCCAGGCAGATACCCTGAATGATGGCCTGTGTGTCCAGCCCTTTCACCTCTGCATACGTATCTAGCTCATTGAAGTAGCTTACGCGCAATGCCAGGTAGGTATTGGCAAACAGCTTCACCGCTTCTGCCTCTTTCAGTCCCATAAACAGCGTGTCAATATCCGGCTTCAAAGCACCCTCTTGTAACAGCGCCGCAAACTCATGTGCCTTTTCCTCCAGGTGTTCCCCGGCAATTGCCTGAATAGCCGCGTTCTCCTCGTCACGTCCGTTAATCAGTTTCGGGAAACCCACGATGATACGGCTGGGGTAGAGGTTGTCATACAGTGCTTTGCTCTCGCGCAAAAACTCTGGTGAGAAGAGCAGGTTGAATTTCTTTCCGGCAAGGGCAGGAGTGGAGCGGAATTTCTCCGCATACTTCACGTACAGGCTACGGCAGTATCCCACCGGAATGGTACTCTTGATTACCATTATTGCATCCGGATTTACCTCCAATACCAGGTCGATTACCTCTTCCACATGCGACGTATCGAAATAATTTTTCACCGGGTCATAGTTGGTAGGAGCGGCAATCACCACGAAATCCGCATTCCGATAGGCTGAAGCCCCGTCTAATGTTGCCGTGAGGTTCAGTTCCTTTTCCGCTAAATACTTTTCGATGTACTCATCCTGAATCGGACTGATACGGTGATTGATTTTCTCTACCTTTTCAGGAATCACGTCTACAGCTGTTACCTGATGATGCTGAGCCAACAAAGTGGCAATGGATAAACCTACGTAGCCAGTGCCGGCTACAGCGATAGTATAATTTTTCATATTATTGATGACCTCGTTGTTTAGTAAAATGCCTTGGTATGATGCCACAAAGTTACTCAAAAATTTATTTTATACGCTATTATACCTATCCATTCATGTATCAGCCGCATCCATTCATCCATTACGTGAAAGTCTGGAATCCATGACTGCCATGTCCATTCTTGCGAGATGTTTACATCCGTTGCGTAATACGCAGGATGAAAATTCAGCTTATGGCAGCTTAGTAGCGTCCGTCGCATATAGATGGCTGAATTCACTACAATCGTATTCCCGCTGCACATATCTGGTACTAATTTCAACGAATAGTCAATATTCTGAAATGTGTTCAGTGCTTCCGTTTCAATGATTATATCCTCTCGGTTTACACCCCACATTTTTTCTAATTGTTCTATATACGCCTCTCTGTTTCCGTCTTTGTTCGAAGCCCCGTCTCCTGTCACTACCAATTTTTCCACTTTTCCTGACTTGTAGAGTTCAATAGCATCTATCTGTCTGTCTGCCGCAAAGCCATAATCTATTCGTCTGCGCATTTTGTCATATCCTGTAAATCCTCCCGGCAGTAACGCATACTTATAATGTTCGATTGCATTGAACTCTGAGATATAGGGCCTCACGTATGATGAAAGACATAAGGTATAGAAGTAACTGTTTGAGAAGAACAGAAACAGCATCATAGCCACCGAAAAACAGCCAATACGGATTTTTCGTTTAGCTGTGAAACAGGTAAAACTCAGCAATAGCAGAATATACAACCAAGGGCTTGCTGTGCAGGCAAATAGCCTGGAGAGAATGTAAAACATGAAATTTTGTTATGTTTATTATTGTATTTGTTTGTAAATCTGTGTTGCTTGTCTCTATATATGGTAGAATATTTTATAAAGAAATTTTGGAAAGCTTATTTTATAATTCTATCCCTAATTTTTATAGCTGGGTTTCCTTTATATATAGTATATTCTTCCATATCTTTAGTAGCAATGGAACCTACAGTTAGTATGGCATGGCTGTGAACTGTAACTCCAGGGCAAACTATACACTTGGCTCCAATCCATGCTCCATTTTCTATTACAATAGGAGCATTTCTATAGTCAAAAGAAGAACAAGTATAGTCATGATTACCAGTCAGTAGTAAAGCTCCTTGTGAGATGCAGACATTATTCCCTATAGTTACATAATCCAGATTATCAATCCAAGCATATTCCCCTAACCAAACATTATCACCAATAGTTATTTTCCAAGGAAATTTTATACATACGTTATTCTTGATTACAAGACCTTTTCCTATTTTTGCTCCAAAAGCTTTAAGCAATGCTATTTTGATACCCATAAATGGATTCCATGATGCACGGACAAACAATGCATTTGTAAAATACCATAGCGTTTGTTTAATAAACCCTGCACCTTTGTCAAAATTTCCTGTCGTAAAAGAAGATAAATCTGTTGTTTTCATTTGTTTAAGACTATTTGGAATACTCTGTCTAAATTTGAAATGTATTGCGCTTCTGTATATTGTGTAATGGCAGTTTGATAGTTTGTGCTTGCAATGCTTTGAAGTACATTTCTATTTTGATTTAAATATTGTATGTAATCATAGATTTCATTTAAGTTTATATTGTTTTTATCTACGACTAATCCATTGACTTTATCTTTCGTAATATCTGGAATGCCAGCATGGTTGGTAGTAATAATATTCATTGCATTACCCATCGCCTCTAAGATAGAAATAGGTTGTCCTTCATTTGGATAGCGGGTGGGTAAGATAAAAATGTGGCATTGTTGTAATAACTCATTCTTATTTTTTCCGAAAACGATACCGTGAAAAGTTACGTATTCCTGTAATTGATTTTGTTGAATGAAGTTTTGTGTAAAAATATGATCTTCTTCCTTGTAAAACTTTCCGGCAAAGTGGAAGTGTAAATTCTTTTTTGCGTTTTTAGCTATTACTGCTAGATTTAAAACATCTTTAAATCCTTTTGATTCAATGAAATTACTTAAATATAGAATATGTAAAGTCGCATTGTTTTCAAGATTATCTATTTTCCTCTCTATTAAACTCTGTGGTAGTAAATATTCATTATCTACGCAATTGGGCACTGTAAAAATTTTGGAACTGTCAATCATGTCTTTAAATATGCTTTGTAGCATATTCCCTAGTACAATACATCCGTCCAGTTTTTTTATTAAGGCATAATTTAATCTACGTTGTAAATTTCCGCAGTCTTTCTCGATTAATTGTCTGTAATATCCTCCGTGAAGATGGATAATGCATTTCCTTTTTTTACATTCAATGAGTTTTAATATTAGTAAATCTCTCCAATTTCCCCCTTTGGTTTGTGATATCGTGAAATAGTATAAATCATCGTGAGAGATTAATATTTTCCACAGATTCTTGAAGATGTTCTTGTTATTTGTAATATCTATTTTGTGAAACAGATATTTATTTTTCAAGTGAGAATTGTATAAGGTTTCAATAGCTTTAGAAAGGCCATGAATTGGGGGAGGAAATTGCCCAATAATGCAGATTGATTTCATCGTGATTCAATTATAAAAATTGTTGGTGTGCAATAACCATCTTTTCAATGGTATATTCCTTAATTTTTTCCAGGTTTATCCTTGAGAGTTGTTTGCATAAATTTTCATCAACTAATAATTTGTTTATGCAACTAAATAATTGTTCTACATTTTCAGTATTAATGATGCATTCGGAAGGTAGTAATTCCATTCCTGCGACGCATTTATTTGTTGTAATTATGGGAAGGGCATAACCCATTGCCTCATTGATAACTAATCCCCAAATGTCTTCTCTCGTTGGGTGTACAAAAATATCAGCAGCTTTAAAATATAAAGATAGTTCTTGTTTAGTTTTGAATCCTTCAAAGTGTACGTTTGTGAGATTCATTTCTTGTTGCATTTTGAGGTATTCAGGTGTTGGCTTTCCTCCTACAATGTAAATGCCTGTTTGCTTATCTATATGTTGAGCTGCTTTCAATAAAATATCGAATCCCTTTCGTGGTATAAACTGTCCAATGGCCAATACTATTTTATTTTCAGTAATATGCAATTGTTTTTTTAGGTCTGCTTTTTCTTGATAAGTCATTGGACTCTGCAAGATATCGGATTCTTTTAATGAAGTAAAGGGATATCTGTAGATTTTACATTTATTACCAGCATAGAATTTAATATATTCATCTGATATTTTGCTTGGACTTATATAACCTTTGGCTCCTGAAAGAAAATATCTTTTAATGAGGCGTTTTATTTTTGCTTCTTGATAATTAACCATGGCTCCATCCAGCTCATAATAGTAAGGAATGTTTCTTAGTTTAAGAGACAACAAAGCCATCATCTCAGTAGCATAGGCATAGTTTGTAACCACTATTTTGTCATATTTTAAAGATCTAAGTATTATGCTCCAATCTATTCTTTTTTCTTCAATATTTCCTTCTTTAAGAAATATGGCTTTGAAGTTTTTTATTGCATCTTCTTTCCAGTTGAATGTAATACCTGGTGCTCTTTTGGCTTCAAATAAGACTGTAAGGTCATAATGTTTACCTAACTCGTTGTAAAAGTCTATTCGGTAAGGTGCAGGAATGTTGGTGATAAAAAGAATTTTCTTCAACTGTTTTTCCATAAGTCTAAATATATATTTTGGAGTTTTTGAGCTTCTGTTCTTATATCATATCCTGACTTGTATATATCGAACATAGCTCCTTGCCGTATATCGTTTTTAGAAATGTATTCTATTATTTTATTTGTCCATACAATGGTATCTAGTGGTAAAAAAGATACATTATGAGCTATTTGGGCATCTTGTGGTATTTTATTAGATAAGTAGGTTGTGCAACCATTTATTTCAGCCTCAATAGCTACGATTCCAAGTCCCTCAAACAGTGATGGTAAAACAAACAAATCAAAAGCATTATAGAATAGGTTGGCATCATTTCTTGAACCAGTGAATATTATATTATCTTTTAACCCTAATTTTTCTACCTTCTCTTTAATGTTTGGCATCAATATTCCTTCCCCGATGAGCATTAACTTTGTATTAGGGAGTTTTTGATGAATTTTATAGAAGGTATCTATTAAGAACGTATGATTTTTTTGGGTATCAAAGCGTCCCACATGCCCAATAAGAAACTCATGCTCTTTTATTCCCCATTCTTTCCTTACATTTTCTCGAACGGATGAATTGAATATAAATTTATTTAAATCGATAGCATTCCTTATTATTTGATATGGAGCATTACCAAAAAGCCAGTTTCCTGCTGCCTCAGAACACGCCATTCTATGTGTTGCATATAAATTTATTTTTTTTCTGGCTTGTTCTAAGAAAAATAGTTTTAGAGGGTTTGTTGTTAGATGTTGGGTATTATGACTATGAGCTATTCGAATAGGTATACCACATTCTTTAGCTATTTTTAGTACCCATGTGCCCATGGCATCCATATGTGTATGAATAATTTTATAATTATTATTCTTGAGAATGTTCTTTAAAAGGGAGGTATATGTAATGGGATGTTTGCTCTTTTGAGGAAGAACATATATATTTCCTCCTAGTTTCTTTATTTCGTCATCATAGTACCCACATCCTCCTGCATTATGGACTATAAAATCTATCTGAATTTTTTCACGATCAAAATTTCGGTAATAGTTCATCATGTATGATTCTATGCCGCCACGGTTCATTAAGCCACCATTTACATATAGGATACTCATTGAATTATTTTTCATCATATATTGTTTATTGGGCTGATTTTAGTTGTGAAATGAAATGATTTTTCTCAATGTATCTCTCTTTTTTTTATAGGAAACCATTGGATTTTTAGGTTTAGTAAAATAGGATAAGTTATACTAATTTAATATGCCAAAATTAGAATACTTACTAGATATTATTTGAAGTGATTTAAACTTTTCTTTTCCTTGCACATTTTCTCAATAGCATAACGGA
>ERZ773150.1251-NODE-1251-length-23088-cov-4.818131_pt1 | contig 23088 bp, 17 predicted proteins | sample MGYA00580845_ERZ773150 | MGnify/ENA primary metagenome ERZ773150 (study PRJEB29015, sample SAMEA2737848) | human gut metagenome | biome: human gut; feature: human-associated habitat; material: faeces | place: China | collected 2012 ...
TCGGCATGGATACCGTTCCGCTCTCGCTGATAGTTATAACTCCTCTGTTCATTTTCCAATAGTTTTTTCGTTCGATAATCTGTTCCTTTCTCGCTTGGCAATAAGCTTATCCATGTCATTTGAAATCTTCTGCTCCGTCACCTGCGCATAGACCTGTGTGCTTGTGATGTCTGCGTGTCCCATCATCTTGGCTATGCTGCCGATGAGAATGTCCTCGTTGAGCATCAAGACTCCGAATGTATGGCGGCTGGCGTGGAATCCCAACTTATTACTTATGCCAAGCACCATTCCAAGGGTATGCACATCAAGATAGATGTCTTTCTTCTCACCCAGTGGAAAAACAGGCTTGCTGTCGTCCGTGGTATTGTAGAGCGAAAGAATCTTCTCGGCTATCGGATGGAGTGGCACGAAGAACTCCACGCCTGTCTTCTCTCTTTCCTTGCGGATGAACTTCCTACCATCGGAGTTCTCACTGATATGGTGAGGGTACAGTTTCTTTACATCTATATAGGATAAGGAGGTGAGCGAGGCAAAAATGAAACATCTGCGTGCAAGCTCCGTTCGCTCGTCAGCCATCGGGGTAGAGAGCATCTTGATGAAGTCTGCCTTGCTGATATGGGTCATCTTCGGGGCTGCCTTCTTCTCATACCCTATCTTGGCTATGGGATTGAAGCGGATAATGCTCCTGTCCACTGCCTTGTACATCAACATGTTCAGCCAGAGAAGGCAATGGTTCACGTAGCTGTCTATGCGTCCCTGGTCTCGTTTCAGGAATAGCTTGTATTCCTCCCCGAAATTCTCGTCTATGTCCTCAAAGGCGATGTCGTCCTTATCCAACGAATGGACAAAGTCTCTCAGGTTCTTCTGCCATGTCCGCTTGTGCAGAAAGGTCTGTCTGGCTTTTGAGGTTCGATACCATTCCACGATGGTATCACCAAAGTTCAGCAAGAACCTTCCTGTCGTGTCCTTGTCCTTCAACACAGCCTTCAGCATTTCCACGGTGATGATGCCATTGGTGGTAAGAAGTGAGTTGTATTTATCCTTGACCTCAGCAAGGAAACTTGCCAATCGTCCGTTGTCCCTTGCGTTCCGTACCTCTCCCTTCTTGGCGTTCCACTCCTGTGGGGTACAGGATATGCCTGTGGAAATGGCTGCGCTTTTGCCGTCAACGGTGATGCGGCAAAGTATGTTGGCTGTTCCGTCTGCCTTCACCTTCTGTCTGTTGATGTAAGGCAAAATTGAAAATGTACTTCTGCTCATAGTTGTTGTCCTTATAATATAATAATGTGGTTGAACTGTAAAAAGAAAAGTTGAAAGCCTTGTTCATAATGCGAGAAAGAAGTCCTTCTCGGTTGCAGCGATGAACTTGTCCATGTCCTCAAACAGCTTCTTTTGGGTTACTCTCGCATACCGCTGCGTCATCTTCACATCCTTGTGACCGAGCATCTTGCAGATGGTCTCCATCGGCACACCAGCCTCCAGCGTAATGAGGCTGGCGAACGAGTGTCGTCCCGAATGGTAGGAATAGGTCTTGCTCGTTTCCGCCAACTTGCAGATGGTGATGAGATCGATACGAACACGATTCGTGCTCAGCAATGGGAAAAGGGTATCTCTTGCCCCGTCCTCGTATTTCGCCATCAGCTCCAACGCCTCGGGCAGGAGTTTCACCCTGGCAAGTGTTCCGGTCTTCTTGCGGTTATAGATGAGCCATTTGTCACCATCCTCCAATACCTTGACATTGGCTTTCGTGATGGAAACGGTGTCTATGAAGGCTGTTCCTGCATAGCAGGCGAAAAGAAACAGGTCACGGCTAACGGATAGTCTCGGCTTGTCTTCGGGTAGTTCCACATCACGGATTTTTATGAAATCAGACATGCTGAGAGCCTTGGGTGTCGTAACCCTTGGAGTGCCAACCCGATAATGGGCGAACAGCAGGTTCTTGCACAAGCCTCGCTCAAAGGCGATGCGGCACATCTTCTTGAAGAGCGACACATAGATGGTGATGGTTCCTGATGAAAAGCCTTTCTCGTCAAGCAAGTAATGGTGAAAGTCACTGATGAAAGGCTCGGTCAGCTGTCCGAAAGCCAAATCAGTCAACCTATACTTCTCCCTGATGAACTCAGCGAGATTCTTGCGAATCTTTCTGTAAGTCCAGACACTGCTCTTCGACATATCGATGCCCTCATGGGTGCTGAGTTCACTGATATGCTCGTCCACGAAGGAGAGAAGGGTGGTCTGTGTCTTGACGCTGCCCTGCAAAGCCTCCTTGACATCCTTAGCCTCGAAGTCCGTTCTCTTTTCCACAAGCACATCGAATGCCTTTTGGATGGAAAGCAACAACTGCTCGATGTCCTTGTTGGTTTCCACGGCTTCCTTGCTCTTGCCCTCCAATCGGCTGGCACGAGAATTCCAAAGCGATGGAGTGCAAGACAACTTGCAGGAGAACTGTGCCATAGTCCTGTTCACCGTGATGCGTCCCATGATGGGAGCTTTTCCATTCTTGTCCATTCCGCTCTTTTTTAGGTAGAGCAACACCTTGAATTTTTCGATTTTCATAACGCTTACATTTTGAGTGTGCAAATATAATCATTTTGTAAGCGTCCTTTGATACGCAAAACATTGAGAATCAGCGCAATAAAATCCGTTGATGCACAAAGTTGCCTTTCCGCATTGTTACCTGCTTTGCATAGGTAACTGTGGCTCACGATTTAGTAACTGAACTACTTCAATATTCCTCACTCGCTTGCTTTATGCCGATTTGGCAACTTTGTGCAAATCTACTCATTCCCAACTGTTTACGTTCCAACCTCTCTTATTCTCCTTTGGCTGCTTTAGAGCTTTATGTTAATTAAAAATAATCATAGAGAGTTGTTTGCAAACACAAGGGAAAGAAAGAGTATATTCAAAAAAAACATTAAACCGTTTGGCATACTGACGAACATGGCTTACCTTTAAATAAAAGTTACACGTATGATGAAGAAATATATCGTTACTTGTCTCGTTGGTTTGTGTGTGGGTCACACTACAGCCCGTTCACCATTTAAATGCACGCTTTACGACCGTGAAAACAAAATTTATCTTCATTTAGACTTGTATGAAGAAAGTGTCAATGTACCTGGAATGGAAATGTTCGGTCCCATGAACGGATATATGAACGGAAACGTGTACGGTATATGGATGATTACTTCTTCCAAGATTGAAAATGAGAAAACCGCCACATTCAGACTGTCCAATGATTTGGGTTCGGAAACACAAGAAGTCAAACTGACGGTAGAAAACGATTCCACATACTTGTTGGAACAGCAAGGGGGGACGGTTATCAAAAAGGTCGTAAACAAGAAACTGGTCAAAATACCACGCAACTTGACATTCAACCTCCAACGATAGAATCTACAAAAAAACAGGAAAAGCCTTATTTAAAGTCTCTTCCTGTTTTTCTGTAATAAACCAGATTACTTCTTCTTGAATTGGAATCCTAATTGCATGCCATCGTATCCGCTGGCAATATTACCGATCATGTTCAGTGTACTATTACCGGTCATTGTCGTTATATTCGTCAAGAAGTCGAGCAATTTATCCGCCTTGAAAGTGATTTGCATCTCGTTGCTCTTCAACGCAAGGTTTGCTGTGACCGGACGGCTCAGCAGTCCTTTGCGCTTCAAGGTTATCTCATTGTCCTGGACAGTATAAGTTCCCGTTGAATTCCGTGAGCCGATCGTCATGGTATATGTACTATCTCCGTCGAACGAAATATCAACTTTGCCTTCCTCGAAACCGATTTTAGCGAGATACTTCTGCAACGTTTTCTCCGCAGTATTCGTCATCAGGCTTCCCCCGGCTTTCTTCAAGAGGTTGGAGGATTCGAACACCACAGCCGGGCTTTCATACGTCCAGTCTCCTTTCAAACTCGAATTTTCCACTTTGGCTGTCCCAATCAGATTCTGGAATATAGATACCAAGACATTACCCTTCTCTTCTGTTTCGGTTTGTTGGGTTTCCGTCCCCTTATTACCCCCCAACACATTCTTCAACAAGTTACCCAACTGCGCAGATGCAGTCGTAGTAAACAACAGACCGCAACAAACTACAATCCATTTCAAACTCAATTTTTTCATTTTGCTTTATTTTATCGGTTTTCATTTAACAACGATCTTGACGGCCTTACCCTCCGTACGCAGGATGTATATGCCCGGATTAAGGTTAAGCATTTCCTCCCGTGAACGGGCAAGCAACACTCCATGCAGTGAATAGACCTCTACGTTGGCATCTTCTTCCGTACCCACTTGCCGTACGGCATCTGCAGTCAACCGGACATACCCGTAATCGGAAAACTCCGAATCTTCGTATTCATCGTCCAATGCCGAAACGCCATAGGCATACGACTGGTGAGAGGTATCATCCAACAGAACCGTGCAACTGATGCCACTTAGCGAATCGGCAATGAATACCGGATGCTCGGTCCACTGCCCATCACCGGAAATTCCGTACACTTTCACCGTATAAAACGTAGCGTTCTCCGAAGGACTCCAACTGAATTTAAAGCTATTTGAAGCCACCTCCACAGCCGTTTCCACGACCGGAGCCTCCAACCGCCCCTTAGGCATGTATTTCAATACGATATCCCCGTTCTCCAACTCCCGGATTTGGGTAATAGGTTTGTTCATCCGAGTTCCTGTGAAAACAAGCGATGCCGGCGTAGTCTCATTTGTCAGGGCTGTATTTTCCTCCGTTCCGGGATAAGGTTGTCCTCCCAATGCGTTCAGCAAATCAGCCGAACTTTCTGCATTGCACGGACCTACATAGCGGTTATTGGCCGGAATGAAACTCATACGTTGGTGTGTGGCATTCGTATTCAGCATATTGTTCTTCCATGCCGTCTCATCATAGTCGACATGCACCACCAACATTCCATGTCCCAACTTCATCAATCCATTGTCCCAACCCACGTGCTGACGGTTCTCCAAGACGTAATACTCATCCGGATTTGCCTCATTGACGACTTTATAGCCTGCCCCACCCGCTTCCAACGGACGTAATCTGACCGTAGTACTACGTTCCAATACCGTCAGCGGACGCCAACCCAACAAGTCGCGTTCGTACGCAGTCAACCCACAAGGTGTCTTACCATTGTCGCAATAATTGCCAGAATCCATCAACGACCAATATGACATGCCCAATGCGGTATAGTTCGTATCATATTCGTCCGGCAAGCCTAAAGCATGAGACACTTCATGGCACATCGTACCTATACCCGAAGGCAGATTGCCCGAACTACCTTTTGAAAGTTCACTGCAACAAGCTGTCACGGACACCGTAACCCCATTGATTGTCATCGGACGAATCATCTCTTTCGGCCAAATGGCATCTTCCGTCACTCCGGGATCCGATTCCGGTAAACCGGCATATATGAAAAAGGCTAAATCCACTGTGCCGTTTCCATCATTATCAAATCGCGTTTTAAAACCAGGAACCAAAGCCATGGCTTGTTCCAAAGCTTCACTGCAAAACTCCGAAAAACGAATGTCTTTGGCACCCGATGGCGAGTTTTCTCCATAATAAGCCATCGGCTTGTCCAATGCCACCGGGCCAATCACTTCAAACTCCGGAAGAAACAAACTGTCGCTTTGTTGGGCAAAATAATCGCGTACTGCCCCTCTGCTGCTAGCCCCCGTGTACAAGATGCCGTCTCTCGTCCCGTTGCAATACTTTTCATAATAATCGGCTATTCCTTTTGCCGTTTCCGCCACCGTGAGCTTTTCATCGCTGAAGTTTACCAGTATAACTGGTATCCGAGGACTTCCCAATGGCTTTATCGCTGCTGCACCGGGAATACCAAGCCCCATGCCCCGTACCGCTTTCACTTCCACCTTATCCTGTGGCCGCAATGAAGTTACACGGAAACATCCGGTTTCCTCCTTTTCTACCAAAAAGCCCTCCTCATTCACATAATAACTTCGATATTCGTCACCGCAAAAACGGATATTCTGAAACGTACCGTCACTCATTTGAGCACGGAATACATGAAAACGGGCGGGGACAGCATAAATCTGTGCAGACAGCGTCAAAAGCCCCAAAATATGCAGTAATCTCATAAAATCTTCATTTGTAGGGCAAAAGTACAAAACTTTTTTATGATTCTTTCGTCATAGGCGTTTTTTCTTTCACAGAAATTCACAAACCCCACAAGAAAACTTCATTCATCGGACTCCACCGTTTCTGCATTGAGGAGTCCTTGAGCCTCAGCATCCAGATAAAGACGATTCCGACTCAAACGCTCTTTCTCGTCCTGCGTGGCCTTAGCATAAAGTTCTCCGATGATACCGTCTGCCAAACCTATGGTAGGTACATACACGTAGTCCGAATGAATGCAATCGGCAATAATCAGGAATATTTCTGCCGCCGGGACAATCACGTCCGCCCGGTCCGGTTTCAGCCCGAAACGATCCATACGCTCTTCTACCGACAGCGGTTGCAGGTCGTTATGCAAACTACGTAAGGACGTAATCGGCAATTTAAGTTCTTTCTTGCTCTTTTCATCCGCCAAACGGAACAATTTATTGATGTTGCCCCCGCTACCTATAATATTAATAGGTCCGTAATTGGCATACATACCCGCCATATCCGCTTTAAGCCCGTCTACAATCCCATCTTTTACCGCACGGTTCAACAACCGGATCGTACCGATGTTATAGCTCATGGAACCCACCAACCGGCCTTGGTGTATCAAAGTGATTTCCGTACTTCCTCCCCCCACATCTACGTACATGAAGGTTCCTTCCTTATTGGGAAGTTTCTCTATATGGTTGCCATACAGAATGCCGGCTTCTTCTTTTCCTTCGATTAAATCAATGCGTATCCCCGTCTTCTTTTCTATCTTCTTGATCAAGGTCATGCCGTTCTTAGCGTCGCGCATGGCGCTCGTGGCGCACGCCCGGTAATCCACCACATCGTACATACGCATCATCTGCTTGAACCCCTTGATCATGCGCATCATCATTTCGGCACGCTCTTTCCCGATCTTACCCTTCGAGAACACATCCATTCCCAGACGCAAGGGATAACGGATGAACAACACTTTCCTGAACTTTGTTTCTCCCAAAGGATTATGATCGATATTCTTAATCAATAACCGGGCGGCATTCGTACCGATGTCGATAGCCGCAAAATTCATTCCTTCCATCATAGTCATTCGTTACTTTTATCGTTTTGCTTTTCCGCCACTTGCTTGGCGTAATAATCATATAACCGTTCCTGTGAGCGGAATGCTTCCGCCCCCTCTGTTCCTTCGTAAAACATATTATGCCCCGTCCCGTCTACGATACGAACTTTCCGGTTGTCCATCATGCCCCATTCCACAATCCGTTTCAATTCGGCACGAACGACCGGATTGTAAACCGGAGCCATCACTTCTATCCGATGGTCCAGATTACGGGGCATCCAGTCGGCACTCCCTATAAAATACCGTTCGTCCCCTCCGTTGCAGAAAATGAGAATCCGGCTATGTTCCAGATAACGGTCTATGATTCCGTGAATACGGATATGATCGCTTTTCCCTTGTATTCCTGTCACTAACGCACAATTCCCTCTCACGAGCAAATCGACCTCCACTCCGGCTGTAGACGCATCATACAGTTTCCTCACGACATCTTCATCCGTGATATGGTTGATTTTAACCTTTATATAAGCTTCCTTTCCTTGCTTTTTATTTTTGATTTCCGTCTGTATCATAGCCAGAATATTCTTTTTCATGGTATTCGGCGAAACCAACAGTTCTTTGAACTTCACAGGAAGGAAAGGCTTTTCTATGAAACGGAACACATTTGCCACATCCTTTACAATGGCAGGAGCGGCCGTCATCAACATGCAATCCGTATAAATCCGGGCGTTTCCTTCGTGAAAGTTCCCGGTCCCTACACAGGCTATGTCGCGGCCACCGCTCATCTCCACCCATAACAGTTTAGAATGTACCTTCAGCCCCTCTACACCAAAAACGACGTTGATGCCCGCATCTTTCATACGTTTGCTCCACTTTATATTGCTGGATTCGTCGAAACGCGCCAACAACTCAATTACCACCGTCACTTTTTTCCCGTTCTTGGCCGCAGCAATCAGGGCTTCCACCACCTTGCTGTCTTTAGCCAAACGGTAAAGAGTGGTTTTGATAGACTTGACACGTGGGGAAATTGCGGCCTCGCACAGCAACTGGATATAATGGTCGAAAGAATGATAAGGCACGTGCAGGAAACGGTCTTCTTCACGAATCAAGTCCAACATGCTTCGTGCACCGGCAAACTCCGGCAGAAGCAACGGTTTCCATGCCGGATATTTCAAATCGCCACGGCCGCAATCCGGAAACTTCATCAGGTCTTTATGGTTCTGGTAACGTCCGCCGGACAAGGTCGTATCGAATTTGTCGAGCGACAGGTTCAGCATAATCTTGCGGTATAAATCCTTCGGCATGGAAGCATCGAAAACAATCCTCAGGGGCTGACCGTTCTTACGGCTCTTCACCGCACGCTGCACCCGCTGCAATGTCCCGGCATCCGACTCATTATCCAATTCCATCTCCGCATCCTTCGTGAACTTGAAAGAATAAGCCTCGAAGTGGTCATAGTCCACACTGGAGAATATCATGGGCAGGCAATACCGTATCACATCGTCAAGATACATGATATAATGCGTATCGTCTTCCACCGGAAGCTCAAGGAAACGCCCGAACTTCTCCACCGGAACCCTGATAAGCGCATATTCTTTCTTAGGCTTTTTAGCTTCGTCATACCAACGGGTCAGTTTCACGGCCAAATAAATCGTATCGTCGGATTCATTAGCCAACCGCTCCGCCTGCGACAGCCATATCGGATTGGTAAATCCGGCCAGACTGTTCCGGAAATACTGGCGGATAAAAGACTGCTGCGCCTCGTTCAACTGTTTTTCATTGACAAGACGAATCTTCTTCTTTTCCAGTTCCTTTGTCAACTGCCCGACAACGTATTCAAACTCTTTGTTATACCGGTTATTCAACTTATTGATGACCTTGATAGTGCGACGGGCATCTTCAATCTGGGCCTTCATTTGTTTCATGTCACTTTCGGCTATGCGCGTCAGCGTAGCCATCCGGACACGGAAAAACTCATCCAGATTGTTGCTATATATCCCCATAAACCCCAAGCGTTCCAATAAGGGAACCGATGTGTTCCGGGCTTCTTGAAGGATTCTGTAGTTAAAATACATCCAACTCACGTCACGCGGAATGACGTCTATTGACTTTTTGGGTTCCATACGCGATTCATTAAAAATGCGATACGACAAATATAGAATAAATATGATAAATAAGAAAAGCTTCTGACCGGAATTTTATAAATAAAAATCCGGTCAGGAAACTTGTAAGAACAGGTTATTGTTGGAAACGTTTGAATGCGCGCAAATAATGCCTCAAGTCACTGAGCAATTCCTGCGTCTCCTGCAACAGGTTCAGGTAAACCAAAGACACTTTCAGGCCTTGCGACAAATCCATCTGTATGCGGTCTTCCTGTGCCCGGCGCATCTCGGAAAGCTTTTGCTTGTAAGCTTCTTCCTCGGCCAACAATGCGTCGATATGCTCATAGTCCTGGTCTTCCACGATACGTTCGCTCCGCATCAGGTAATCCACTATCTTTTTCTTGACTGGCAGAATCTCCTCTACACACTCTCTCGAAAGCGGATTGAAATTATTGTCCACATGCTCCTTGCAAGGCTCGGACATACGTTTCAGGCAATAAAGCATTTGCTCTCCGCTGTTGGAAGCCAGGTGGAACCATGTGTTCTTTTCCAAAGAAATCCGCTTGTCTATACGGCGCATGCCTACCAATTCCCTTTGGCGCAGTTTTTTACGACGTGATTTCTCCGCGTCTATTCGTTTCACGGCACGGCGCAACGTCTTCAGGTCCTCGTCCACGAACCCGTTGACCACATCTTCATATGTCTTCCAAACGAAATCCAACATTTCCTGTTGGGTGGCACAAACGTGCTTTTTCAACAAGCCCCAACATTCCGCCTTATCTTTTGCATTCATGATGCCCTTAAAGAGCTGCTCCTCGTAATCGGCCTCTTCCTTCCGCTTGGTTGAGAAGTTGCTTTTAATCAGGATAAATACGGCAACGAAGACAAACAGGGCCATCACCACTGCACCTCCATAATACATGGCAATCGTGACCAATGCACAGGCTGAGAAAGCGATACCGGCCGTGAGGAACCATCCTCCGATGACGTTCAGCACTCCCGTGATGCGGAACACCGCGCTTTCGCGCGACCATGCGCGGTCCGCCAAAGAGGACCCCATGGCCACGATGAAAGTCACGTAGGTGGTAGAAAGAGGAAGTTTCAACGATGTTCCCAACGCTATCAGCAGGCCGGAAAGCACGAGGTTGATAGAAGCACGTACCAAGTCGAATGCCGCCCCCTGGGCCAAAATCGCCTCATCTTTGTTGAAGCGGGCATCAATCCACCGCACCAAAGGCTTTGGGGTATATTTGGAAAAGAAGTCGTTCACATTATTCGCCCCTCTCACGATGCTGCGTGCCACGCGTGAAGAACCGAACATCTCTTCACCTTCGTCCTGACGCGACAAATCCACGGAGGTCTTCACCACATTATGTGCCTTCTTCGACGTGGCCAAAGCATAGACCATCACCACACCGGAAAGGAACAGGAAAATAAACGGTGTTTTGGCACTTTCGTTCAGTGAACCCATCATAAAGGTATCGGCCTGCCCGGCACCGTTTGCGGCAAAATCCTGGTAAGCCGAATAAGCGGCCAACGGCACACCGACGAAATTCACCAAGTCGTTTCCGGCAAAAGCCAAAGCCAAGGCAAAAGTACCCATGAAAATAACAATCTTGAACACATTGATTTTGCACCAGTGGAACACCTGCATCAAGATGGTGCTTACCACGAAACACCCGCCCACCAGATACATTGTGTTTTCTTTTATCCATGCGTTATATTCCGGAGTCATGAACGAACTGTCCTTCAATCCTTTCAGCAACGCAAAATAAAGGATACACGTGGTGGCAATCCCCCCGAAAATCCCTATTTTCCATTTCAACTTGGAAGTATAGTTAAACATAAATATCAGACGGGACAACCATTGCACCAACGTTCCGAAGATAAAAGCTACAGCCACGGAAAGGAATATGCCCAAAATGACAGAAAGCGCCTTGTCCGTATTCAACAAATCGTCAAAGCCCAAAAGCCCGGTCTCGTCCGTGGCGATTTTCAACAACGAAAGGATGAACGTACCGCCCAACAACTCAAAGACCATAGAGACGGTAGTAGACGTAGGCATGCCCAACGTGTTGAAAACATCCAACAATACCACATCCGTCACCATGACCGCCAAGAAAATACAAAGCAAGTCGTTGAAACTGAACATCTGCGGTTGGAAAATCCCATGCCGCGCAATGTCCATCATGCCGTTACTCAACGTGGCACCCACAAACACACCGATCGACGCGATAATCAAGATGGTGCGAAAACGTGCGACCTTCGCTCCGATAGCCGAGTTCAGAAAGTTCACGGCATCATTACTCACACCGACCACCAAGTCGAAAATGGCCAACATGAACAGAAACAGGATAAAACTGAAATAAACAATTTCCATAAGTTAAAAATATGTGTTGATAATTCTTTGGGTGCAAAATTACGGACGTGAAATGTAAGGAGTGTGTCATTCATGTTAAGATTGTGTTACAATCCGGCAGGAATCACTTCGAATTTATTTATAGTATTGAAAAAGAGATATTTGAATCTCATAAAAAAATCTCAGCACAAACGAAAATCAATCTCAGCCAAACGATTTTTCATTCGGCTGAGATTGATTTTTCGTTTGGCGCACAAAATCCGGCACATTTCAGGAGGGAGACGAAAAAAGCTGTTGTCCCGGAATATTATAAGTATTTTTGAGTTAACTTTGTAGCCGGAAAATAAAAACGCAAGATGAAAAAGGCATTTCTCTTTATGGCCGGTGCCTGGATGGCATGGGCATGCCATGCCGAAGGGAACAAAGGCAAATGGTGGCAGGAAATCAAACAAAACACGACATTCGGCGGTTACGTCATCGGAAAGGCCGCATTCAACGACCAGGAATTGGACAATAAGAACGAATCGCACTCCACGTTCGACATCCGCCTCATCCGGGCATACGTCAACGGCAAAGTCTGGGACTTCAAATACGGGCTTCAGATGGAAATGAACGGCGTATCCGGAAGCAGTGCGGAAAAAGGCCCCCGCGTGGTGGATGCCTGGGCGGAATGGGAAAAATATTCTTTCATCAAAGTAAAGTTCGGACAGTTCAAGCGTGGCTTCACTTTCGAGAATCCCATGAACCCTTGGGATATAGGTTTCGGGGCATATTCACAAGCAACCGACAAGTTGGCCGGGATGAACGACCGTGTAGGGGAACATTCCAGTAACGGACGCGACTTGGGGCTTCAAGTGCAAGGCGATTTGTTCAAATCACAAAAAGACGGACATGCTTGGTTACACTACCAAATAGGCGCATACAACGGCCAAGGTATCAACCACGCCGACCGCAATGACAACAAAGACCTCATCGGCGGGCTTTGGCTCTCACCCGTAAAAGACTTGTGCATCGGCGCTTTCGGATGGACTGGGGAATACAGCAAAGACATCAACGGCAAGAAAATCACCGTGGACCGCAACCGTATGGCTTTCGGCGTGAAATACGAATCGCGTTGGACCGTTCGCGGAGAATACGTAACCAGCCAAGGACACAAGATTTCGGATTACCACGTGGCTGACGAAGGGACGACGGGCATCAGCGGAAAGGACAAGGCGGACGGTTGGTATGCCACAGTGGGCGCCCCCGTCACCTCAAGGTGCAAAATATACGGCAAATGGGATGTCTATCGTGACCAGAAGGACAATGCAAGCCGGAAAAGCATCTACAACGTGGCCGTGAACTACTATTTCTATAAAAACCTGAAGATACAGGCTCTGTACGGTTTCGTAGAAGACAAGGCATACGCCGGAGACCGACATTACAACACCGGAGAAATCCAGTTGTACTGGCGTTTCTAACCGCCACGAACGGAAGCAAAACAGAAATAAAACGGTTTTCCTGATGGTTATATGCCGGGAATCTCCTATTTTTGCAACCAAATCGACCCATAATATGAAAAGGAGTTTTTATTTTATCCCCGTATGGGCTGTCATGGCTTTCGCATTCCTTTCGTGTGGCGAAGACCGTACGTATGAATTTTTGGCCAAGACGGAAGTGGACAACTGGATTGAAGCGCAAATGCGGGAGATATACCTTTATTATCAGGAAATCCCCCAACTGGAAATGGAAGATTACTTCTCTCCCCCTGAAGAGTTCTTCCCGAAGCTTTTAGCTTCGCAGGACAAATATTCCTATATCGAAGTGCCTGCGGAGACGGATGCAGCCACGGGGGTAAAACTCCGTAACGCCATTCAAACCGTAACTTACGGTTTCGATTTCGTATTGACCGACGACCCGACGGGAACTTCCAGGCAAGTGGCACGTGTGTTGCAAGTGCTGCCCCAATCCCCGGCTGCCGTAATCGGACTGCAACGGGGCGACTTCATCACAGAAGTCAACGGAAACAATGTCAGCAGTAAAAATACCGGCCTTCTGGAAAATGGAAATGGAACGGTACTCACGGTTTCCACCCTTTCGGCCGACGAGGAGACCGGTGAATTGGTTTGGGACGAAGAGGCGACAGAACTTACACTCCCGGCTGCCGTCCCCATGGAGAACAATCCCCTCTTCCTTTACAAGGTCATCGAACGGGACGGAAGGAAAACCGGTTATCTGGTATATAATGAATTCAAGGCAGGCATAAACGACAGCGATGCGTCCTATCTGGAACAAATGCTGCAAATATTCCAATGGTTCAAAGAACAAGGAGTGACTGATTTTATCCTGGACTTGCGGTACAACCAAGGCGGACAGGTGACTTGTGCACAGCTTTTGGCCTCTTTGTTGGCTCCGGCTAGCTGTTTGGGACAGGAGTTCGCCCGTTTTGAATTCAACGACAAACGGCAAGACTCGAACTACAGCCTGGACTTTCTCACAGAATATGCAAGCTGTAATCTGAATCTGGACCGGCTTTTCATCATTTCGGGATTGTACACCGCTTCGGCATCGGAAATGATGGTGAACTGCCTGCGCCCTTACATGACAGTCAACCTTTTAGGAACAAAAACCTTGGGTAAAAACGTGGCGATGACGCGTATCGACAGTCCATACGGTTTCGTCATGTATCCGGTAACGTCCACCGTACTCAACAAAGAAGGCCGGTCGGACTACGCAAGCGGCTTCACTCCTGAATATATCATATCCGAACTCAACTATTACCCATGGTATGAACTGGGTGACCCGAACGAGCTTCTCCTGAAAAATGCACTGCAATGGATGGCTGGCGGCGTACCGCCGGATGCGGAAAACGTCGACCAGCCCGAAGAACCGGAAACCCCGGAGAGCACGGCTTCCCTCCGCCTGCCCCGCAAACCGGTATCCGGTTATTCTTCCATCCTCAGCAAAAGAAGCCCGGCAGCCATCTTGCCCGAATAAAATCCTGTATATCAAAAAGACAAACAGATGATGAATATTTTAGTTTCGGAAGACATCCGGACGGTATGTCCGAAGTTTGTAGGTGTTGCCTTGGAAGCACACATCATCAATACGCCCTACTCCGCTCCGCTATGGGAGGAAATCAATGCGTTCCAAACCGATTATTGCAGGAAACACACCACGGAATCCATCAAGGAAATGCCTCCCATACAAGCCACCCGCTCCGTGTATAAACGCTGTGGAAAAGACCCGAGCCGTTACCGCCCTTCGTCGGAAGCTTTGGTGCGCCGCATGCTGCGGGGATTGGACTTATACCAAATAGACACGGCTGTGGATTTAATCAATCTGGCTTCCATTGCATACGGTTACTCCATCGGCGGATTCGATGCCGGAAAAATAGTCGGCGACACGATCGTTTTGGGCATCGGGCGCGAAGGGGAAGCTTACGAAGGCATCGGGAAAGGCCCGTTGAACATCGCCGGACTGCCGGTTTACCGCGACAGCCAAGGCGGAATCGGTACCCCCACAAGCGATCATGAACGCACCAAACTCACCTTGTCCACCACCCATCTATTGGCATTGGTCAACGGATACGACGGCAACCGCGAACAAGTGCTAGCCTGTGCGGAGTACATGCAGGGGTTGTTAAAGAAATATGCCGGTTCGGACGGGGGAAAAATACGACTTTTCGAGTGACCAAAACTCCAATGGGGCAAACCGGAAACACAAAAGTATCGCGGTTTGCCCCATTGAAGTTACCGGCACCAAAAGGACTTAGTAATAAACTATCGTCTGTACCTCCTTAAATATAGGTTGGCCGTCCACATACACCATACGTTCGGTCCAGTTTCCATGCTCATCTGTCTTCACCGCACGGATTTCACAACCGTCGTAGTTCCAACTGTCACCCCCATAATCAAACGAGAAATCCATGGATTCCGGCAACGTGGAATTTTCCCCGTAACGGAAAGTCGCCTCGTAGCCCTCTCCATTCCCGTATGCTACAAACGGCGGCATCGTGCTGCCATACATGACATGGAACGGCACACCATCCATATTTACTGCGTATTGGCAGTCTATAAGTCCAGCAGATAATTCTCCGGCCCTGAAATTCCCCTCGTAACGGATACCGAATTCGCCTGCCTCACGAGTGTAAGCGGCTTGAAAGGGTTGGCCGTAACGTTTTCCGTCCACAGATACCTTTTTGCCATTATAAGTATAAGTGAACGAATCCACCTGTTCCAATTTTCCCACAGTGGATTTCTTCCCCTCGTAGTAGGTTATCCTCCCGTCCGGCGAAAAGCGCATGACGTTGCTGAAATTGCAAAGCGGATGGTTGCCATTCTCCTCTTCCTGCAGCGACTTCATCATATTCTCGGGATAGACCCGGATCAGCCTTGCCTGCTTGACATTCCCTTTCAACATGTAGATGTCGCGTTCCGTCATTTTAGCCCCTTGGCTTCCCGCGCTCTTTTGCAACTCCAACACCCGGTCGCAAGCACGCAACTTGCCTTCTTCCGTCACCACAAAGTCATAAGGTTGTTCCAAAGCCCCGGCTTCGGCCATTTGTTCCGTCAGGGATTTATCCTCGGAATAAGGATAGAGATAATGCGTAAAGCTGATACCATCCTTATTGGGTATGCCTGCATAAACATGGCTCATGTGTCCCCTCTGACCGTTCCCTCCATCGGGTTCGGTGTAATCGGTAACCTGCAACACCACATACCCTTCCCGTGCGGAAAGCGTACCCATGCTATATGATACAGGCGATGGCGCTTTCCCCATATATTCCCCCAACATCGAACGGGAAAAATCACGAAGCGCCACTTTGCGGACAAACTTGTCAGATATGGCACCCGACACGGACGGGATACGGAAATTCACCCAACCGTTGCCCGCATCCCACCCCGTAAAGCTGTTTACAGAACTTACCTTGCCCACAACCTTTCCTGTGACCGGTTGGCTGCGTACATTGACATTATCACCGGTCACTACATAGTAATCTTGCGCCTGAAGCGCGGCGGCAGAACACAAAGCCGCCATCAAAAACATCTTTTTCATTAGATATAAGTATTAAAGTCTTTACTCATGAATCTACCATGCCAAAAGTTCGTTCGTACCACGACTGCCCTGCCTCCCCTATAAAAACGTATCCGCACGCTGCACAGAGTAGCACAACCATACAGGCAGTTAAGTACGTCCCAAGCCCAATTCTTTGTCTTTTTGTTTTCATACCACTTAGATTTCCGTCCTCCCCAAATGGATATACTCTTTCTCTTTTAAAAGGTTGAACATGAAAAAGGCGTAGGGAGGTACTTTCGCCTATCCCATGGTCTCAGGCTCTCGCATTGCCTCCATCCCTCAGGATAGGCAACGCAGCCAGCCCACGCCATAATATATCATATAGACTCGGAGCAATATTCTCCAAGTAAATACAATACATCCAACGTGGACGTTTCCCGTTGCCTAATCTTTCAGGATGGATTCAAATTTGCGAGATTTGAGACCTAAAGATTACGTCCGTAAACGCCCTTTTCCCATAAAACGCCCGCCAGTCCCTCATGAACCGGCTGAGTCAAAAACAAAATTAATACTTTTTCAAACACATTCAAAGAAAATAAGCGACTTTCTTATATTTTCTTTTATTATATCCCTACCTTTGCACATTCAAACTAATAAGGACATAAAAATGAAGAAGAAAGTAATAACCCTTTTCCTGTTATTCGGATTGCTCGTACAAGTACAGGCACAAATGAAACAACCCGACCCTACGGTATTCATTTTCGTAGGAGACTCTATCTTCCCTATGAACGTCATAACCAGCCAAACTGAACTTAAGAAAGGTTGGGACATACAAGGCATTAATGTAGGGCGAAAAATAAAAAGATACTTCTCTGGTGCACAAGCTCGCCAAACCACCGGTCGGCAACCCAAATTCGCCATATATCCAAAGACACAAGACCTGAACGATTATGCCTTAATCCGCCTGAAAGAAAGACGAGGATTCCGCTATTTGCCTGCATCCGAATTCAAGGATTGCGATTATACCCGTGTGGAATTAGGACTTTTCAACATTGAGAACCTTCCGGGATTAGGCTTTGCCGTTACACCGCTCACCCCGCTCTTCCCTGGGGAATATATTTTGGTAGACCTGTCACAGAAGCCAGTCAACCAATACGGGGATGTCAAGGCGTACGATTTCACGGTAGAAGAATAACAATTATTTTAAAAAAGCGAGATTTTATTTGCAGTTTCAGGAATTCTATATATATTTGCAAACGAAAACGAAGAAATAAAAGAAGTAAAAACAATGTTCTCAAATAAAAATACATATTGGTGGTGGCGCAACTCAAGACCGGAAAAGTCGTGAGGAACAAGCCTTATATGTATTACCCACATTTACCCTAAAAGAAACATGGAGGCCTGTCGTACTTACGGCAGGTCTCTTTTTTTATCCCCTTTTTCCCAAGAACAAACAAACGGACCAAAATACAAATGAAAATGAAAACTTATCATGTAAATGAAGAAGGTTATTACGGTAATTTCGGCGGCGCATACGTCCCCGAGATTCTGCATAAAACCGTAGAAGATTTGCGTAAGGCATATCTTCCCATCCTTGAGAGCGAAGCATTCCGCAAAGAATACCATGCGCTGCTGAAAGACTATGTTGGTCGTCCCTCACCTCTCTACCATGCACGGAGACTGAGCGAAAAATACGGTTGCAGACTCTACTTGAAACGGGAAGACCTCAACCACACCGGCGCTCACAAAATCAATAATGCCATCGGACAAATCCTTTTGGCACGGAAAATGGGCAAAACGCGTATCATTGCCGAGACCGGTGCCGGCCAACACGGCGTGGCCACCGCTACGGTTTGTGCCCTGATGAACATGCCTTGCCGCGTTTACATGGGAGCGACGGACGTGGCAAGGCAACACGTCAACGTAGAACGTATGAAGATGTTGGGCGCCGAGGTTTATCCGGTAGAAAGTGGTAACAAGACATTGAAAGATGCCACGAACGAGGCCATCCGCGACTGGTGCTGCCATCCGCAAGACACCTTCTACATCATCGGTTCCACCGTAGGACCACATCCCTATCCCGACATGGTGACCCGCTTGCAAAGCGTCATCAGCCGTGAAATCAAGGAACAGCTCTTGGAAAAAGAAGGACGCGATTATCCGGATTACCTGATGGCTTGCGTCGGCGGGGGGTCGAATGCCGCTGGTACCATCTACCACTACATCGACGACGAACGGGTCAAAATATACCTCGGCGAGGCCGGAGGCCACGGTATCGACAGCGGAGAGACCGCAGCCACGATACATTGCGGTTCATTGGGCATCATCCATGGAAGCCGCACGTTGGTCATGCAGGATGAAGACGGGCAAATCATCGAGCCCTATTCCATCTCTGCCGGTTTGGATTATCCGGGTATCGGCCCGTTACATGCCAACTTGGCACAAGAACACCGGGCCACAGTCATGGCTGTCAACGACGACGAAGCCTTACGAGCCGCATACGAACTCACCCGCCTGGAGGGTATCATTCCGGCCTTGGAATCAGCACACGCACTCGGCATGCTCCCACGAATGAAATTCAGGAAAGAGGATGTGGTCGTGCTGACGGTCAGCGGACGGGGCGACAAAGACTTAGACACCTATCTGGCCCACCGCTGCGACGATAACTGAGAAGAATAAGATGTCCCATACAAATCCATAAGAAACTCTATGAATACATTTCATTACAGCACGGCTTGCCGACAAATCCTCGGCGACCTCCATACACCGGTCAGCACTTACTTGAAAGTACGCGACCTTTATCCACAAAGCGCCCTGATGGAGAGTTCCGATTACCATAGCCATGACAACAGCCGTTCGTTCATCGCCCTGAACCCGATAGCCAGCATCGACATCAGCCATGGCACCGTGACCGCCCAATATCCGGACGGCACGCAGGAGACCCGTGAAATCAACGGAAACTATCCGGTCGAACAAGCTTTCAACTACTTTTTATCGCACTTCACCGTGACAGGCGAAAATAAAGAGTTTTGTGGCCTCTATGGTTACACGTCCTTCAATGCGGTCCGGTATTTCGAACACATAGAAATAAAAGATTGCATGCAGGAAAAGAACGACGCGCCGGACATCCTTTACATCTTATATAAGTATATCATTGCTTTCGACCACTTCAACAACACCATGACGTTAATCGAACTGGTGGAAAATCATGAACCGGATACTCTCGACGAACTGGAACGCGTCATCCGAAACCACAACTTCGCCACCTACGATTTCCGTCCTGTTGGTGAAACCTTCAGCACGCTCACGGACGATGAACAAAGCCAACATCCGCCAAGGCATTGCCCACTGCTTACGAGGCGACGTGTTCCAAATTGTATTGAGCCGCCGTTTCGTACAACGGTATGAAGGAGACGACTTCAAGCTCTACCGCGCCCTGCGCAGCATCAATCCCAGCCCCTACCTGTTCTATTTCGACTTCGGGGGATTCCGCATTTTTGGTTCCTCACCCGAAACACATTGCCGCATAGAGGGCCGCCGCGCTTATATCGACCCGATTGCAGGCACGACAAAACGCACCGGCAACGCCGATACGGATGCACAAAATGCAAACTACCTGAAAAACGACCCGAAAGAAAACGCCGAACACGTCATGTTGGTAGACTTGGCACGGAATGACCTGAGCCGGAACTGCCACGATGTGAAAGTGGATTTCTACAAAGACATGCAATGTTACAGCCATGTCATCCATCTGGTGAGCCGTGTAAGCGGTACGTTGGACAACGAAACAAACTCCGTCAAAACGTTCATCGACACCTTCCCGGCCGGTACGCTCTCCGGTGCACCCAAGGTCCGCGCCATGCAACTTATCAGCGAACTGGAACCGCACAACCGAGGAGCATACGGTGGTTGTATCGGGTTTTTCGGACTGGACGGTTCCCTGAACCAAGCCATCACCATTCGTACGTTTGTAAGCCGTAACAACGAGTTATGGTTTCAAGCCGGAGGCGGCATTGTGGCCAAGAGCGACGAAGATTACGAGTTACAGGAAGTCAATAACAAACTGGGAGCTTTGCGCCATGCCATCCAAATGGCTGAACGCTTGTAACCCCCTCCTCATACATTCAAAATCATGAAAACAGTCATCATTGATAATTACGATTCTTTTACCTACAATTTATATCATCTGATACGTGAAACCGGCACAGAAACCACGGTATTGCGCAACGACGCATTCGACTTGAAAGATATTGAGGCATACGACAAGATTGTTTTAAGTCCGGGCCCCGGCATACCGGAAGAAGCCGGACAGTTATTGGATGTTATCCGTACTTATGCCGGACGAAAGCCGATACTTGGCGTATGCCTCGGCCATCAAGCCATTGGCCAGGCTTTTGGCGCACGGCTCGTCAACCTGTCCGATGTCTTCCACGGCGTACAGACTCCTTGTTTCCGGACGGAAGAAGACTATATTTTCCAAGGCATCCCCGGGCAATTCCCCGTGGGACGTTACCACTCTTGGGTGGTGTCGGGCGACAATCTGCCTTCCTGCCTCGAAGTGACGGCGGTCAGCCCAGAAGGACAAATCATGGCACTGCGCCACCGCGAGCATGACATCCACGGCATACAATTCCATCCGGAATCGGTACTCACACCGCATGGACGAACCATTGTGGAAAATTTCCTCAATCACACCTTGTGTCCATAAACGATGTTTTACAACATGTTTCCATTTATATCATGTGCCAAATGTTTGTAGTTTAGTCTTTACTACATATATTTGGCGCAAAGATACAAAGCACCATGAACTTAAAGCATTATCTCATAGCAATAACACTTTGCGCCCCATACCTGTTAAGCTTATTGGGATGCAAGAACCATCAAGACGCGAATGAAAGGGACTTGCTTACCATCCACATCAAGGATTACGAGAATAAAACCATTCCGCGTCCTGCCGTCATATCAAATATCGATACCATTGAGTTGGACACCCACGGTTATTTCATGAGCGACATCAAAACCGTATGTATTTCGGACACCATGGCTTATGTGGCAGACAGAGCCAACACCGTATGGGCCTTCAAATACCCATCGGGCGACTTCGTCAGACGCATCCGGAACGTGGGGCACGGAAATGGGGAATATGCCTCGGCTTGGACCTTGGCTTTGGGCGACAGCCTCCTGTACGTAATGGACTTTGAATCGAGAAGCATATTGGCCTATGATGCCACACTCAACTACAAGTCGTCATTCCGCTATGGATTCCCTGCCATGGATTTCATAAAAGTCAAAGACGGCTTCCTTTTCCTGAACTTGTTAGCGACTGAGAAGTTGCATCGCATTGTGCGTACCAACGACCGAGGCGAAGTACAGCAAAGCTATTTGCCATCCGAAATGAGTTTGGACATGATTTATAATGAAACCTCCTTTGTCCGGGATAAAAACGGGGAGGTCTACATCTTTCCCCCGTTCTCCAACGAAATCTACCGTTGGACTTCCGAAGGGCCGAAACCGGTGTTCCGGACTGATTTCGGCAAGAATGCAGCCGAAGAAGACGTAAAGTCAAGTTATGACATCACGGAATCAGGCAAAGCGTTCAACACCGGCTTCTTCATCGTGGACAACCACCTCGTCAACAGGTTCTTCCATGCGGGAAAAAACTACTACTCGCTCTATGACATGGAGAAGGGGACACAGCATATAATCACCCCTGACACCACGGAGGTCATCCCTTTCGCGCCCCAATGGCAGTCTGCCAAAGGGCTGATTGGCTACATACTCACTACCGACTATGACAAGTGGAAGCCACAAAAGGACTCGTGCGATGCCGCATTGTTCGTTTTCCATTTGAAATAACACGTACAGGAAAAAGCCGGCTTGTACGGCTTCTCCCTCATTTTGAACATCTCGAACATCTGAATTGCACATGGACACCACAGGCGTTTTCCACCGGACCACCCCCCAACTGCCCTCCAACCCCATGCTGCACACTTTCCTTTTGGACGAAAACAACGAGGTACTGGTGGTAGGCAACCCTTTGGATAATGAGAAAATAGACCGGATGTTCTGGAGAACCGTGAAGGAAAAGTTGGGAACCGGACAAAAAGAAAAAGCTAATGGTTAATGCTCCACACGCATAAAAATCATCTTTTCATCCGAAAAAACTGTGATTTTGTTTGCACGAAAAGAAATTCTCTTTATATTTGCAACCATAAAACAAAACAAGAAACCAAACAGACAATGTTCTTAAACAAAAATACATATTGGTGGTGGCGCAACTCAAGACCCGAAAAGTCGTGAGGAGATAGCCTTATATGTATCAGCAACCACATACCAATGTGAAAACATGGAGGCCTGTCGTACTTACGGCAGGCCTCCTTTTTTATACCCATCCCCCTGCAAACCACATACAAATAATACTTAAATAACGTGAGTTCGATATAAGAGCAAATATATTTTTCTGATAATTAGAA
>ERZ773150.1272-NODE-1272-length-22861-cov-14.439577_pt1 | contig 22861 bp, 19 predicted proteins | sample MGYA00580845_ERZ773150 | MGnify/ENA primary metagenome ERZ773150 (study PRJEB29015, sample SAMEA2737848) | human gut metagenome | biome: human gut; feature: human-associated habitat; material: faeces | place: China | collected 2012 ...
GCAGCCGCCGAAGCGGTGCTTAAGCCGTAAGGCGGGAATTGTGCGGTGTTGCCCTAACTACCCGCTGTTTTTATTTCACTTTTTCCATGTCACGCGTTGCCACAACATCCACGCCGGTGCCGCACACGTTAGGCAGTACCACATCCCCGGTATGCACGGGGGCTTGCAGAGCCGCGGTATTCAGCGCAGCCATCACGGAAAATATCGTTTCCTTTGGCACCGCCTGCGCGGTTTTGACCGGGCAGCGCGGGTACAGCCCACCCGTAATGCGCACGGTGCTGGTAATGATGCGGGTGGGGTGGGTCAGTTCCTCTTTGCCGTATGCAGCGCCGTTGGGGCAGGCATTGCCGGTCACGGCATCGTCATTTGCGGTGTCCACCCGCAGATGGCACCCCTTGGGGCAGCAGATGCAGATCAACTCTTTTATTGTTTCTGTCATGATTGCGGCACCTCCTCCACAGCAACGATCAGCGGGCCGTCCGCTTTTTGCAGCAGAGCTTTGGGCAGCGTAATGTGCTCCATCTCCCCCGGTGCCAGGCGTTCCCGCTTAAAGGCGGCAATTTTGTTTGGTCCGCAGCGCACCGTTATGGTGCTGGGCCCATAATTGCGCCGCACACGGAACGATACGCTCACGCTTTTCTGCACGCCGTCCAGCCGGATATGCTGCGGCACGGTGTAGCCAATGCCCTCCCCCGCTGCCAGCGGCAGAACGGTTTCGGTTTCTATCTCGCCATTTTGCACATAGGCTGCCGCGGCTGCACCGGCGGTTTCGCTTTCGCCGGAAACAAAATCCACCAGATCGTGCACATGCACCACGTTGCCGCAGGCAAATACACCGGGGATCTCGGTTTCCATATTTTCATATACCACGGCCCCCTTGGTGTGGGGGTCCATGGCAATACCTGCCTGGCGGGTCAACTCGTTTTCGGGGATCAGCCCCACACTGAGCAGGATGGTATCCACATCAAACTCCATCTCGGTTCCAGGGATAGGGCGGCGGTTTTCATCCACCTTGGCAACGATGGCTTTTTCCACTCGCTTTTTGCCCTGAATTTCTACAATGGTGTGGGATAAGTACAGCGGAATATCAAAATCCTGCAAGCACTGCACAATGTTGCGGGTCAACCCGCCGGAATAAGGCATCACTTCCACGCAGGCGAGCACTTTGGCTCCCTCCAGCGTCATACGGCGCGCCATGATCAAGCCGATATCGCCGCTGCCCAAAATCAATATCCGTCTGCCCACCAGATAGCCTTCCATATTTACATAGCGCTGGGCTGCACCGGCGGTATAAATTCCCGCCGGGCGGGTGCCGGGGGTGCCGATGGCCCCGCGGGTGCGCTCGCGGCAGCCCATGCACAGGATAATGCTTTTGGCCTGAATGATCTGGTAGCCCTTGCTGCGGCTGACGCAGTGTACCTGCTTATCGGGGGTCACTTCCAGCACCATGGTGCCCAGTTCCACCCGCACGCCGGTTGTGCGCAGCATCTCGATATAGCGCCCGGCGTATTCCGGGCCGGTAAGCTGCTGGCCAAACCGATGCAGGCCAAACCCGTTGTGGATGCACTGGTTCAAAATACCGCCCAGCTCTGCATCGCGTTCCAAAATCAAAATATCGCGCAGGCCATGCTGCCACGCGCTGTACGCCGCCGCCAGGCCCGCCGGGCCGCCACCGATGATAACAAGTTCAACCATGGTTGCACCCCCTTCCGGTTTTGGTTTCACACAGCAGCACATTGGTGCCGGCTTTGTCCTGCAATACATCCAACGGGTCAATGCCTAGTGTTTTGCTGATCAGTTCCAGCACGCGCGGCCCGCAAAAGCCGCCCTGACAGCGGCCCATGCCCGCGTTGCACCGCCGCTTTACGCCATCAATGCTCACGGCTGGGATCTCGCTCTGCAAGGCATCCAGAATCTCGCCCTCGGTGATCGTCTCACACCGGCAGATCACGCGGCCATAGGCGGGATTTTTGGCAATCAGCTCCGCCTTTTGCTCCGGCGGCAGCTCCTTGAACCGCACGCGGGTACGGCCATCCTTATAATCCGTCTTTGGCTCCGGCAGGTCGTTGTGGGCTGCCAGAATTTTAGTTACCTCTTTTGCCACAGCCGGTGCACTGGAAAGCCCCGGCGATTTCATGCCCGCCAGGTCAATAAAGCCCGGCGCGCCGTCCGCTTCGCCGATCACGAAGTCCCCGGTATCCACGTTGGCGCGCACACCGGCAAAGTTGCGGATGGACTCGCCAAAGCGGATCCCCGGCACACTGCGCCTGGCCGCTGCCGCCACAAAGGCAAGGCCGTCTGCCGTGCAGGCGGTATCATCCCCCGCTACCGGCTGGGCGTTCGGCCCCACCAGCAGGTTGCCGTGTACGGTGGGCGTTACCAGCACCCCTTTGCCGTTCTCGTTCGGGCACTGGAAGATCACATGGTTCACGCGGTTGCCTTCGCTTTTGTCCAGCAGATAGTATTCCCCGCGGGTAGGTTCCAGTGTAAAGGTGTGCGGCGCGGCCATCTCATGGATGGCCTGGGCGTTCAGTCCCGCCGCATTGACCACATAGCGGGCCGCAAAGCTGCCGTTTGGCGTGGTCAGCTGCCAGCCGCCGTCAATCTTTTCAATGTTGGTTACAGGAGTGCTGCGGTACAGCTCTACCCCGTTGCGCACAGCCACCTCCGCCATGGCCAGCGCAAACTCCCACGGACTGACGATGGCTGCGCTGGGGGCAAACAGCGCCCCGGCCACTGTGGGGGCAAGCTGCGGCTCCATCGCCAGGGTTTCCTCCGCTGTCAGCAGCCGGATGCCCGGCACGCCGTTTGCCACGCCGTTCGCGTACAGCTTTTGCAGGTGGGGCAGCTCTGCCTGGCTCAGTGCCAGCACCAGGCTGCCGCACTGGCGGTAGGGCACATCCAGCCGGGCGCAGATTTCCTTTGCCAGCGCCACGCCCTGCACATTCAGGCGGGCCATTTGGGTGCCCGGTTCCGGGTCATACCCGGCGTGCAGGATGGCGCTGTTTGCCTTCGTTGTTCCATCCGCCACATCGTTTTCTGCTTCCAGCACTGCCACATGCAGCGGATAGTGCGACAGTTCATACGCTGCAGCTGCACCAACCACACCACAGCCAATGATTGCTACATCCAGCATAACTACCTCCCAGTTGTATTGGTCATTCAGGATGCAAAAATCCATCCTGTCAACATGGTTTCCATTGGTTTAATCATAGCGTTAAATGCACAAAAAATCAAGTTTAAGTTGATTTATTTTGCGCATTTCGTCGCCATTGTGTAGACAGCGGAATAGAGGTCCGCTGCTTTGGTTGCTGCTGCCTTTCTATGCAAAAAGCTGCCGCACCTGGCTTTCCCGGTGCAGCAGCTTTTTTTGATATGATGATATATTATAACGACTGTCTTTTCACTTTTGCAGGCGGTGTCATGCTGCACTTCCCCGTTATGCTGCCGTGCGCTGTTTGCGCTGTTCGGCACGGTTCAGGTACATGTAAAACGCAATGTTCAGCACAACGCCCACTGTGGTAGATACCGGGGCAGCAAGGCCGATCTTGGTCAGGCTGGCGTTCGGCTGAATGCTCATGAAATATGCCATCGGCAAACGCACCAGCAGCGTCTGGACCAGGCCCTGAATCATAACCCAGAGGGTTTTATTGTTGCCGTTAAAGTAACCCACCATGCTGAACAGAATCGCCGTCACAATAGTTTCGGGTGCAAAGCCTTTCAGGTACTCAAAGCCTTTCTGTACAACCTCTGCATCGGTGGAGAAAACGCCCGCCAACAGGTCGCCCCTGAACATAACAAGGGCAAACACCGCGCAGCCAAACATCAGCCCCACCCCAATACCGGTCAGCATCGCCTTTTGGGCGCGCTTGGGGTTGCCCGCACCCACATTCTGCGCCACAAACGAAGCCATCGACTGCATCAACGCGCTGGGGATCAGCATGGCAAAGTTAACGATCTTGCAGGCAACGCCATAGCCGGAGGATGCAGCCAGGCCTAGGCGGTTGACAAAGGCGCAGAGCGCCAGGAAAGAAAGCTGGGTCAAAAATTCCTGCAAGGCCAGCGGCAGACCGATCTCCAGGAATTTCCGGCACTGTACGTCGAGGCGAAAATCCGACTTTTTGATGGTAAACGGGAGATCTTTCTTCACCAGCATTACAATGGCGAACACCACGCTGACAGCCTGTGCCAGCACCGTTGCCGCCGCAGCACCGGCAGCATCCATTTTGAGCCCGGCCACCAGCAGCAGGTCGCCCGCAATGTTGACAATGCAGGCCACCAGCACGAACAACAACGGGGATTTGCTGTCGCCCAGACCGCGGAAGATGGCGGCCATCAGGTTGTATGCCACAATAAAGAAAATACCGCTGCCGCAGATGCGGATGTAGCTTGCGGTAAGGCCAATGGCTTCCTCCGGAGCCTGCATCAGCACCGCAATGGGCCGTGCAAATACGACCAGCAAAATAAACAGAACCACGGACATAATGGCAAACACCACCGCGGCACCGCCAAGCACCGCCCCGATCTGCTGGGGTTTCTTCTCACCAATATAGCGGGCGATCAAAACCGTAACGCCCATGGCAAGCTGCGTTACCACAAAGGTGACCAGGTTCAGCAGCTGGCTGCCGGTAGAAACCGCCGAAAGCCCCGCCGTGGAGCCAAAGTGCCCCACCACCAGCAGGTCAACCGCGCCATATGCCGCCTGCAGCACCAAAGCTCCGAGTACCGGCAGCATAAAAAGGGAAAGTTTTTTTAAAATGCTCCCTTGCGTAAAATCTGTTTTATCTGTGTTCAAGTGAATTTTTCCTTTCCGACATGATTTTGTATATCTTTTCAATCGTCTGGACCGTGCAGGCTGCATCCGCATCCGAAATGTCAGCCACAAGCGGCGCCAGCTGCGCAAAGAACTCGGTGTTGTGCACCTGCGAAAGCTGGCGGCCGCTTTCCGTAATAGAAAGGTAGGTCACGCGGCCATCCTGCTCCGATGCGATTTTTTTCAGGTAGCCTTTATCCTCCATCTCTTTGACCGTGCGCGTAACGCCGGGGCGCGGCAAGTTCAGCGCATCGCTGATGTCCGAAACCTTTACCCGAACGCCGCGGCGTTCCAGTTCCTCGATGGTATCCAGATAGTGAATATAAGAAGGGCTGACCCCTTTTGGCAGCGCCGGCAGCAGCTCCCGCACCCGCTTTGCCTGGTAACAGGCATCCAGCAGCGCCTTCATGTTCTCTGTTGTCATATTTCCTCCTTGTAATTGCCTTCGATAATTATCACGGTTAATTATAGTGAGAATGTACGGGTTTGTCAACAGGGTTGTAGGGGAAATTTTGCGACAGGTTACAGATATAGAAAAAAGCCCGTTGAAGTATACACCAACAGCGGCGGCCAGCTGGGTTTTATTCATCTCACGGCACTGGTAGCGGGCGTACAGAGCATCAAAATCCGTCGGCAGCTGGGCAGGCTTGCGGCCTTTATACTCCTAAAAAAAATCGCTCACAAATTCAACGCTTTCACGTTAAATTTATGAACGATTTTGGTTGGGCCGGCCGGATTTGGCAAGCCGCGCCCTAAAAACAGTCCGCTGGACTGTTTTTACCCGGCGGGACGTGGGACGCCGGGCACGGGCTGTTCAAATTCGGCCTATGTTCTCCCGCCGCCGTTTATTACAAATAAAAAGATGCAACCCCCTGCGAGGTTGCATCTTGGTTGGGCCGGCCGGATTTGAACCGACGCAATGGAGGAGTCAAAGTCCTCTGCCTTACCGCTTGGCGACGGCCCAGCAAAAGAAAAGACCGCGCAGCATAATCACTGTGCGGTCTTTGGTGGGGTGCCTAGAGAGATTCGAACTCTCGGCCTCCAGAGCCACAATCTGGCGCGCTAACCAACTGCGCCATAGGCACCATAGAATGCGCCCGAAGGGACTTGAACCCCTGGCCCACTGCTTAGAAGGCAGTTGCTCTATCCACCTGAGCTACGGGCGCGCACGGGTCAGTTCCTGTTGTCTGGGAACATGCTGCGTGAATTATAATATCACATGGGGCGCATTGTGTCAATAGTAAAGTCCAATTTTTTTTGAACTTTTTTATTTGTGTTTTTATCGGGGCTTTCTGCCCGGCTTTTAAGGCAATACCGCATAATTCTAAGTGCCGATACGGCGAGCGAGGTGCGGCAGATGCTAAGCCAAAAGCGCAGATAATACTGGATGTCTTATCGAGCATTTTGGCAACGCAGATGCCGTGCCGCAGCCGCCGGAGCGGTGCTTGAGCCGTTAGGCGGGAATTGTGCGGTATTGCCTTAATAGATTCCTGCCGGGGCCTGGGTGTTTACGAAATACAGCTCGTACCACAAAATAAAGGAATAGAAGCTCCAAATCTTGGTCATGTTCTTGGCCTTGCCCGCCTTATGATCATCCAGCAGGCGCATGATTTCGTCCACATTAAAGAACTTTTCGGCAACGGGGCCAGTGAACTTTTCCTTTACCATATTATAGTACTTATCTTCCCGCAGCCAGTCGTTCAGCGGCACGGGGAAGCCCAGCTTTTTGCGATGGGCAACGCTTTCCGGCAGCTGCTTCATGGCGGCACCGCGCAGAGCGATCTTGGTGGACTCTTTGCCGGAGCGGTATTTCTGCGGGATGGACAGTGCCACATCCAGCATGTTGCGGTCCAGGAAAGGCACGCGCAGTTCCAGGCTGTTGGCCATGCTCATGCGGTCGGCTTTCAGTAGGATATCATACAGCATCCAGGTGTGCATATCCACCCACTGCAGCTGGGTGGGTTCATCCAGACCCTGCACTTTATCAAAATAAGGCTTAAAGAACTGTTCCGGGCGGGGGCTGTGGTAGTTCTTTTTCAGGCAGCGGTCACGTTCAGCCGGGTCCAGGAAAACATAGTTGGCGCGCATATAGCGCTGCCAAGGTTCTTCTGCACCGCGCACCAGGAAGTGCTTGCCCTTAAAGTCCGGCAGTTTGGATGCCACTGCGCCTGCGGCCTTACGCAGCGCTTTGGGCACCTTATGCTCGTAATCCATAAAGTGAACCGCCTGGCAGTACATGGGGTAGCCGCCAAACAGTTCATCGGCACCTTCGCCGGAAAGCACGACCTTGACGTACTTGCGGGCGTTCTGGGCCAAAAAGTAAAGCGGAACTTCCGCCGGGTTGGGCATGGGTTCATCCAGGTACCACTGGATCAGGCGGTTGGCTTCAAAGAATTGTTCGGCATCCACCTTATTGGCAATGCTGGGTACACCGATTTCCTTACTGAACTCCTGGGCATACGGCAGCTCAGAGTATTTTTCCTCCGCATAGCCGACCGAGAAGCTCTTGACATGCGGAGTACCCTTAGCAACCTCGTTGACCACAAAGCTGGAATCCACACCGGAAGAAAGGAAGCAGCCAACCTCAACATCGGCAATCTGGTGGGCGGCAACGCTTTCGGCAAAGGTATCGGTGATGATTTTTTCCCACTCTTCCAGGCTCTTGGAATCGTCCACATGGTACTTGATCTCATAGTAGCGTTCCACTGTCAGCTCGCCATTTTCCCAGGTGAACATACATCCGCTGGGCAGCTTGTAGACATTTTTGAACATGGTTTCCTCATTGGGGATATACTCAATGCTCAAATATTCCGGCAGGCGTTCCTCGTTTAGTTCCTTTTTGAAACCGGGATGAGCCAGAAAGCTTTTGATCTCGCTGCCAAACAGGAACAGACCATCCTGATTATAATAATAGAACGGTTTGATACCGAAGATATCCCGCGCACCAAACATGGTTTTGGTTTTCTGGTCCCAGATCACGAAGGTGAACATGCCGCGCAGTTTGCCGGGCAGCTGATTGCCCCACTGCTCATAGCCATGCAGCAGCACCTCGGTATCGGACCGGGTGGCAAAGGTATGGCCTGCGGCGATCAGTTCCTCGCGCAGGGTCTGGAAGTTATAGATCTCGCCGTTAAAAATGCAGACAAGACTGCCATCCTCATTGAACATGGGCTGCTTGCCGCCCTCCAGGTCAATGATGGAAAGGCGGCGGTGGCCCAGGGCTACCTGGTCGTCCACATAGTAGCCTTCGCCGTCCGGGCCGCGGTAGGTGATCAGGTCCGCCATTCCTTTTACAATGCGGCGGGCGGTTTCCGCTTTATGGTTGCGCTCAGCAAAGCCGGTAATGCCACACATAGGCGCTTTCCCCTCTCTATATTATAATGGTTTGCTTTGTTACAGGCTGGCGTTTCTATGATTGCAAAAAGGGCGGCGGGTGCACAATGTGCGCCCCTACGGGGGCCAGCGATTTTATTTATAGTGTGTGATTCTATCATCAATCCCGCAGGCCCTTATTGCCATAGTAGCGGGCGGTTTTGCGGTAGTAGTTCAGCTGGCTGCGGATGTACCAGAGCCAGCGCTTCAGGTTCCAATCCTCTTTGCAGAACAGCTGGTGGGCACATTTGCCCTCTTTTTTCAGCTTATCCGCACGGGCCAGCAGATCCGGGTCCTTCAGGTATTTTTTGATCACGCCGTAGGGGGCAATCATCCACAGGCTCTTGGTATCGGCAATGGTCAGGCCAAGTTCCTTGTGCTCCAGCACATCCTCCACCAGCCACTTGGACAAGTTATACCCTGCCGCGGTGACAAAGTAGCTGGAACGGCCCTGACGGGGGTTCATCTCAAACATCTTGTACTCGCCGGTGCGGGCGTCGTACTTGATGTCCATATTGGCAAAGCCTTCCCACTGCATATCTTCCAAAAAGTTTTTCAGCTTTTCCAGCAGGGCAGCATCATTGTATTCAGGGTCAGACAAGATGGCCGCATAGTTGCCGATGCCTTCGGGGGTCTGCTCTTCCAGCAGGGGGCGGCCCAAAGCCATCAGCTTGACTTTGTGGTCCAGGCCGCAGTAGGCGTTCAGCACACGCATGCAGTTGTCATCGCCGGGGATATACTCCTGCAGAATCAATTCGTCCTGGTAGCTGCTGCCGTAAATGGCGGCGGTGATGGCGTCAAATTCTTCGCGGTTATTGGCAAGGAACACCTTTTTCTTGTGGGGGAAGGTGCAGTTCCAATACGCCGGGGAATTGCTCGCCTTGATGATAACGGGGAACGCAAACGGCAGTTCTATATTTTTATAGTTCTGCGCATTGCAGGTTGCCGTTTTGGGGTAGCTCAGGCCGTGTGCTTCGCAGGCACGGTAAAAGTTTTCCTTAATATCCAGGTCCAGCACGGTTTGCAGTTCCGGGCAGGCAAAGTGGTAATAGGGTTTCAGGGCATCGCGGTGGCGGCCCATCAACACGGTGTAACCGTCCGCGCAGGAAACCAGCACCAGCGGCTTGTCCGCATGGGCTTTTGCGTAATCGGTCAGCGTTTTTACAAACGTTTCATCGTTTTCCAAATCAGGTTCCAGCACGGCAATTTTTACAAGATTGGTGTTGGAAGTTGCAACCAGCGCACCCTTGCAGATGGCCACGCTGCGTACGCCATACTGCTGGTAAAAGCTGCGTGCCATACCATAAACATTGGCATCGCTGCCAAGAAGTACCGGTAAAAAATCAGACATAATACCAAACCTTTCCCATTTTGGTTATCTTTTATTTTACCGCCATTGCCACCACATGTCAAACGGCAATATCGCCTGCTTTTGGGGTGCGGGCACGGCGTTTTTTGTCTGCGCGGGCGAAAATTCCAGCAGCATTCGCCGCAAAATGCTTTTCTTTACGGCGCGAACCGTGTATAATAGGGCATATCGTACAAACAGTACCGGTTCCCGCCGGGGCAAGAAAGTAATAACCTGCGGTTTGTTTTTAGCTCCGCAGCCAGTTGAGGATTATAACCATGTGTGGAATTGTTGGCTTTGTCGGCGCACGCGCCGACATGCAGGAAATTTTGCAGGGCATGATGGATGCCATCGCCCACCGCGGCCCCGATGGCCAGGGCCAGTTTATTGAAGGCCCGGCAGCCCTTGGCCAGCGCCGCCTTTCCATCATTGACCTGGAGGGCGGCAAACAGCCCATGTTCAATGAGGACCAGAACCTCGCCGTCATCTTTAACGGCGAGATCTACAACTTCCAGGAGTTGACCTCCGAATTGATGCGCGCCGGGCACACCTTCGCCACCCGGTCCGACACCGAAGTTTTGCTGCACGGGTACGAGCAGTGGGGCAAGGAGATGCTGCAAAAGCTGCGCGGCATGTTCACTTTTGCCATCTGGGACCGCAAGAACGAAACGTTGTTTTGCGCGCGCGACCATTTTGGCATCAAGCCGTTCTATTATTACCAAAACGATGCCGGAGAGCTGCTGTTTGGCAGCGAGATCAAAAGCTTTTTGGCCCACCCCGGCTTCAAAAAAGAGCTGAACGAAGAGCAGCTGCCGCTGTACCTCTCTTACCAGTATTCCCCCGGGGAGGATACGTTCTTCAAGGGCGTCAAAAAGCTGATGCCCGCCCACTGGCTGGAATGGAAAGCCGGGCAGCTGACGGTGCAGCGCTACTGGCAGCCCAAGTTTGACCCCGATGATTCCTGCACACTGGAAGAGTGGGAGGACGAGATCAGCGCGGCGATGAAAGAGAGCGTGCAGGCACACAAGATCGCGGATGTTGAGGTTGGCAGCTTCCTTTCTTCCGGCGTGGATTCCAGCTACATGGCCGCGCTGGCCCATGTGGACAAAACATTCACCGTTGGCTTTGCCAACAAGCAGTATGACGAAACCGACTATGCACAGGAGTTTTCCAAGCACATCGGGGTCAAGAATTACGCTTACCGCATTACGCCGGAGGAATACTGGGCCAACCTGGGCAAGATCCAGTACCACATGGATGAGCCTCTGGCGGATGCCGCTTCGGTCGCGCTGTACTTTGTCAACCGCGAAGCATCCAAGCAGGTCAAGGTCTGCCTGTCCGGCGAGGGCGCCGATGAATTTTTCGGCGGGTACAACATTTATAAAGAGCCGTTTACCGTAACCTGGTATGACAAGATTCCCCTGCCCATCCGCCGGGCCATCGGCGCGGTGGCGGACCTGCTGCCGCCGGTGCATGGCATCAACTTTTTGGTGCGCCGCGGCAAGCCGCTGGCGGAGCGTTACATCGGCAACACCAACCTGATGGATGAGCACCGCAAGAAAAAACTGCTGAAAAACTACCACCCCGGCAAGCTGCCCACCGACCTTTCCCGCCCGTACTTTGAGCTTTCCAAAGGGCAGGACGCTGTGACCCAGATGGAAACCTGCGACCTGAACCTGTGGATGGTGGGCGATATTCTGCTGAAAGCCGACAAGATGAGCATGGCCAACAGCCTGGAGCTGCGCGTGCCGTTCCTGGACCGCAAAGTATTTGAACTGGCAAGTCATATTCCGACCAAGTGCAAGGTGAACGCCAACCAGACCAAGATTGCGATGCGCGGTGCGGCAGAAAAGACCATTCCCGCCAAAACGGCAGACAAAAAGAAGCTCGGCTTCCCTGTTCCGGTACGCGCCTGGCTGCGGGATGAGCAGTATGCGGGCGTTGTGCGCAAGGCATTTAACACCCCCGCCGCGGAGCAGTTTTTCCGCACAAAAGAGCTGAATGCCATGCTGGACCAGCATATTTCCGGCAAGCGGGATAACTGGCGGCAGATCTGGTGCATTTTTATGTTCTTAGTCTGGTACGATGAATACTTTGTAAAACGCTGAGGTGATAACAACATGCTGTTAAAACAACTGCTGAAAAATCTGGACTATACACTTGTTCAGGGCTGCCTGAATACCGAAGTGACTGACATTTACTATGATTCCCGCAAGGTAACGCCGGGCGGTCTGTTTGTCTGCATCGTCGGCACCCAGCGGGACAGCCATGATTACGCCGCGGACGTTGCCGCCAAAGGCGCCGCCGTGCTGGCCATCCAGCACGACCTGCCCGCCGAGGTGCTGGCCGCTTTGCCGGATGTGACCGTGGTCAAGTTCGAGAGCACCCGTTACGCCATGGCGCTGCTTTCCACCGCCTATTTTGGCCGTCCCGCGCTGGAAATGACGATGGTTGGCGTGACCGGCACCAAGGGCAAAACCACCACCACCCACATGATCAAGGCTGTGCTGGAAGCCGCAGGTCACAAGGTCGGCATGGTCGGCACCAACGGCGTGTATTACCCCGGCCACCACTATGACCTGAACAACACCACTCCCGAGAGCTATGAGCTGCAAAAGATCCTGCGCCAGCTGGCGGATGCGGGGTGCGATGCCTGCGTGATGGAAGTTTCCAGCCAGGGCATTATGATGGACCGCGTGGCGGGCATCCATTATAAAGTGGGCGTGTTCACCAACCTGTACCCGGACCACATCGGCCCCGGCGAACATTCCAGCTTTGAGGAATACCGCAGCTGGAAAGGCAAGCTGTTCCAGCGCTGCGATGTCGGCGTGGTAAACGCCGATGACCCCAACACCGAAGCCCTGCTGGAAGGCCACACCTGCAAGCTGGTTACCTATGGCATCCACGCCCCCAAGGTGGACTACCGCGCCAGCGAGCAGTACCGCCTGCTGCGCAACAAGGAGATGCTGGGCGTTGAGTTCACCCTGACCGAGCCGGACGGCCACACGCTGGACGTACAGGTGGGCATGCCGGGGCTGTTCAGTATTTACAACGCCCTGGCCACCATCGGCGTGGGCAAGGTGCTGGGCCTTGCGGATGCCCCCATCCATGAGGGACTGAAAAAGGCGCTCGTCAAAGGCCGTGTGGAGCTGGTGCCCATCAGCCACAAGTTCACCATCCTGATCGACTATGCCCACAACGAAGCCGCCACCGAAAGCCTGATTGAAACCCTGCGGGAGTACAACCCCAACCGCCTGGTCGTGGTGTTCGGCTGCGGCGGCAACCGCAGCAAGCTGCGCCGTTACGGCATGGGCGAAGTGTGCGCCAAGTTGGCGGATTTCAGCATTCTGACCGAAGACAACAACCGCTTTGAAAAAGTGGAAGATATTATCGCGGACATCAAAACCGGCATGGCCAAGGGCAACCCGGACGCCAAGTATGTGGAAATTCCCGACCGGCTGGATGCCCTGCATTACGCCATTGACCACGCGCAGGAGGGCGACCTGATTGCCGTAATTGGCAAAGGCCACGAAGCCTACCGTGACCGCGAGGGTGTTAAAACGCCGTTTTTGGAGCGCGAGCTGATTGAAGAGTACGCCGCTGAAACTGGGGTAGAATAAGCAATTTTGCAGGGCTATGCTTTGCCTTTTGCTGCTTTGCGGCAAAAGCGGCACGGCCCTGCTTTTCTTTTGCGCAAAATTGTGGTATACTGTCTGTGTATGCTAAAAAATATACACAAAATTCAAACCGAACCAATGCGGAAAGGAGGCCGGTTTGATGACCACACAACCACCTGACCGGCTTTTCCGCCCGGTCAGCCCAGCAGCACAGGCTAAGGGCGAGCGCGTGTTCTGCGCTGCCGTGGCGCTGCTGCTGGTTTTATCGGAGGTATTCAGCTCCAACATTCAAAACACACTGCCCACATTCAGCCATGTGTGCCGCATTGCCTTAACCGTTACGGCGGCGGTGCTGCTGGTTGCCAAAAGCCTGCTGCTGACCCGGTGGCAGACCAAACAACAGGCGCTGACGGCTGCCGCGTTGGCCGCTTTTGCGGTGTTTACCACCGCATACGGGCACGACCAATGGTTTTTGTTTGCCGTTTTGCTTGGCATTGGTGCCAAGGATGTTGATTTGCGCCGGGTGCTGCAGGTCTACCTTGCCGCAGCGGCTGGCGGGCTGCTGGCGGTGCAGCTGCTGCACGCCGCAACGCCGCTGGTGCCCTACCTGTACTACTGCCGCAACTGGGATTACGGCTATGGCCATTACAACGGGTACGGTGCCCGGCTGGCCGGTGTGTTTTTTGCCTGGGGCTGGCTGCGTTGGCCGCGCCTGCGCTGGTGGGACTGGGGCGGCTTGGCTGCCCTGGCAGCCTACACGCTGCTGGTGCCCGGCTGCCGCGGGGCAGGCATTGCCATGGTGCTGCTGCTGGTTTTGTTTTTGCTGCAGCGTGCCTTGCCCGCCTTTTTTGAAAGCCGCATCTGGCACGGCATGGCTCTGGCTGCCGCACCGCTGGCGCTGGGGTTCAGCCTGTTGGCCGGGCGGCTATTTGACCCGGATCATCCCACCGCCACCCCGCTGCTGGACAAACTGAACGGCCTGCTTTCCGGCCGGTTCGAGATCTGGCACCATGTATTCTGGGGGTATCCCCTCTACCACCCGGAGCAGGACGGGGTGCCCGGCTGGTACCATGATGCCATGCCCAAGGCCGTTACCCTTTTGGGTGGCCTTGCCACTGATGGAGACGAGCACCACGCCATTGATAACGCTTTCCTTGCCATCCCGATGAACAAGGGCGTGTTGGGCGCTGTGGTGATTGGGGTCATCTTCCTGTTGTTGATGTGGCGGCTATGCCAAAACCGCTGCACGGGCGAAACTTTGTTTTTGACGGTGATCCTGGTTTACTTTTTGATGGAAAACAAATGCTTTTTGTTCTCCGCCGACCCGTTCATTCTGCTGCTGCCCGCAGCGCTGTTTCCCGCAAAGGGCAAGCCTCTGCCGGTCGTCTGCCCGCCGGTAACACGAGGGTGTATCTGAAAAGAATAGAAAAGCTGCCTGAACCTGTTTGCAGTGTGCAAACAATCCAGGCAGTTTTATTTTTATCCAATTTGTTTTTTTGTCAAAAGCGGGCTTATCTCACAGCTCGCTGAGGATATTGCCGTCAATGGAGATGGTGATGACCTGCCACGGGATGAACTTGCCGCTGTTCTGCAAGGCCACCTTGGCGGCGCGTTCCAGCCCGCCGCAGCAGGGCACTTCCATCCGCACTACGGTCACGCTCTGGATGTTATTTTCGCGGATAATCTGGGTCAGCTTTTCGCTGTAATCCACATCGTCCAGCTTGGGGCAGCCCACCAGCGTGATATGGCCGCGGATGAACTTTTGATGGAAGTTGGCGTAAGCATAGGCCGTGCAGTCCGCTGCAATCAGCAGTTTGGCCCCATCAAAGTAGGGGGCGTTGACCGGAACCAGTTTGATCTGCACCGGCCATTGGGAAAGCTGAGATCGCAGTGCTGGCATGTCCTCCCCTGCCGGTTCCGGCTTATGCTGCATCTGGCGCATCTGGCTGCCGGGGCAGCCGTGGTGCATTTGCGGCACAGGCTGGTGGAACACGCTGCGGGCCGCGCTGCCGGGGCAGCCGCCCAGCGGCTTTTGGGCGGCTGCGGCTTTCTGGCGCTTGTTTTCCTCCACAGCCTTTTCATCATAAGCGGCGGCTTCGCGCTCCACAAAGGTGATAGCGCCGGTGGGGCAATGGGGCAGGCAGTCGCCGAAGCCATCGCAGTAGTCATCCCGCATCAGTTTGGCCTTGCCGTTGACCATGGCGATAGCACCTTCGTGGCAGGCATTGGCGCAGGCACCGCAGCCGTTGCATTTATCGGTATCGATCTGGATAATTTTGCGAATCATAGAGGGTGTTCCTTTCTCCGCGCCGTTCAATGCCGTGCATTGCTGTGCGGCGCGCTGCTCTTTTCTTTTTGCTGTGCTTGTATTATAATGCCATCAGGCCAATAAATCTGTGGTTATAACCACAAAAAGCGAGGAATCCCATGGAAAAAACAGCCAGCACCCCCATCCAGCTTTTCCGCGGCATGACGGCAGACGAACTTGCCGCCCTGCGCGCCGCCCACTGCATCCGTGTGCAGCGTTATGACAAAAACGCTCTGATCTACCATGCGGGCCGTGTGGTACATGAGATCGGCATTGTACAAAGCGGCAGCGTAAACGTAGAATCCAACGACCTGTGGGGCAACAAAAGCATTTTGAGCCATGTGGAAGCCGGGCAGGCGTTTGCCGAAACTTATGCCCTGTGCGGCGAGCCGCTGATGGTGGATGTGGCCGCCGCGGAGCCGTGCGAAATTTTATGGCTGGATCTTGTACCCATGCTGCAGCAGCAAAACACTGCCGCCAGCTGGTACCCCAAGTTTTTGCACAACCTGTTACTGCTTTCTATGCAGAAAAACCTGGCGCTCTCCCAACGCATCCGGTGCACCACACCAAAAAGTGCGCGTGGGCGGTTGCTGACCTATCTTTCCGCGCAGGCAGTGCGGGCGGGCAGCACGCATTTTTCCATCCCGTTTGACCGCCAGCAGCTGGCGGACTACCTGAACCTGGACCGCAGCGCACTTTCCAAGGAGCTGGGCAAAATGCGGGACGATGGGCTGATCCGCTGCCGCAAAAACGAATTTGAGCTGTGCGGAACGGAATAACGCCCCCTTATCCCCTATCCTTAAGGCAACACCGCATGCGGCCTGCTTCGTCCAGCTTGTTGGCTTTCAACAGGCGGATCACTTCGGGGATATTGGTCTGGATGGGGCACCCCTGCTGGCAGCGCGGCTTTTTGCAGCCCAGACACTGGTTGGCTTCGTCCATGACATGTAGTGCCATTGTTTTTCCTCATTTCGCAACGATTTTGCGTGTTAAAAGCGCAACAAAGTTTCAACTCCGCGCACTTTTTATCCATATCTATATTATAATAGCACTACATGCGCTGTGTACGCAAGCCCCATGGGCTGTATTTTGTACCGGCAAAGTAACGAAAAATCAACCGCTTTGCTGTGCATATCAGCAGCAATTTGCAGTTTTGGGTCCTGCCCCGCCAAACCCGCAAGGCTGGTGCCCGCCGGAATTTTTGCGTGCTTTAACAGCGGCAGCGCGCTGCGCTTTGCCCCCAGCACCAACAGGTACGGCGGCAGCGCGGGCAGGCCCGCGGCGGGCACATCCAGCACAGCATCCAGTACCAGTCGCCGCAGGCGGGCCGTGGGGTAGCGCTTGGTTTTCAGGCGGTCATACAGATTATTTACCGTTTCTGCTTCGCGGGCTGCGGCATACAGGCGGTTTTCCAGCCCTTCGCCCGCGCCGCGTAAGGTACTCAGCTGCTCCGGCGTTTTGGTGCGCAGCAAAGTCAGCACTGCGGTGCTGAACTTTTCCGGGTCCGCCAGCTGACCTTGTTCCGCGGCCTGGCGGTACAGCTCCATGGCTGCCTGCGGCACAAAGGGGCTGGCAGCCTTGATTCCTTGCGTATGCACCAACTGCCGGATATGGGAAGCCGAAGCCAATGCCTGCCCCTGCACCTGGCCGGTCTGGGCGGTGCCATGGGCTGCGCCCAGACGCGGCAGGGGCAGCAACTGCATGGCTGCCCCCTGCCGCAGAATGGCCTTGCAGTATTCGATCCCCAAAATGTTGTTGGGCGTTTGCAGCAAATCCGCAGCACCGGGGCACAATGTTTCGGCGGCTGCGGCACGGGCGACGGCAAAGGGCAGGCCGCTTTCCAGCTGGCTGCGCAGCGCCGCCGGGAACGCCGCACTGCACAACGCGGCAGCCGCTGCCTGCAAGGGGGCGGGCTCCGGGGTTTCGGCACCGAACGCAAGGGTATCGCACCCCAGCGCGGCCAGCAGATGTACCCCGGCAGCGGCAAACTGTTCTGCGCTGGCGTTGGCATAGGGCGCAGGCAGCGCCACCACCAGGTCCGCCCCGGCAGCCAACGCTGCGCGCACCCGCACAGCTTCCGGCAGGATGGGTACCCCACCGCGCTGCACAACGCCGGTGCTCATGCACACCGCGATGGTACTGGCCCCCCGCTGCCGCAGCATGCGCAGCTGCAATGCGTGGCCGCTGTGGAACGGGTCATACTCTGCAATGATGCCGACAAAATTCATATCGTCTACCCCTGATTCTCCGCAAATTCTGTTCGCTTGTGCCGAAAAGAGCCTTGCAATGTTTTCTGCTTCATTATATAATAAATTTGTCTGATACAAAAGGGCCAATACAAAAACCGGGTCCCGCCCGGCATGGTCCTTAAATTTTGAAGGAGGACAAATCCAATGAAGATCCTTGTTATCAACTGTGGTTCTTCCAGCCTGAAATATCAGCTCATTGATATGCAAGGCGAGAAAGTGCTGTGCAAGGGCCTGTGCGAGCGCATTGGCATGGAAAGCAGCATGATTACCCATGAAGCCAACGGCAATAAAGCCACCACCCCGGCCATCTTCCCCACTCACACCGAAGCATTTGCTGAGGTTGTGAAGAAGATGACCACCGGCGATGGCAAGGTCATTGATGATGTCAGCGAGATCAACGCCATCGGCCACCGCGTGGTCCACGGCGGCGAAAAGTTCCAGGCCAGCTGCCTGATCACCCCCGAAGTGATCGAGACCCTGCGCGAGCTGAGCCCCCTGGCCCCGCTGCACAACCCTGCCGGCATCCTGGGTATCGAGGCCGCCAAAAAGGTCTTTGGCGATATCCCCAATGTTGCCGTGTTTGATACCGCTTTCCATTCCACCATGCCGCCGAAGGCTTTCATGTACGCCATCCCGTATGAATATTACGAGAAGTACGGCGTGCGCCGTTACGGCTTCCACGGCACCAGCCACAAGTACGTCAGCTACCGCGCTGCCGAATATCTGGAAGAGCCCATCGACCGCCTGAAGCTGATCACCTGCCATCTGGGCAATGGTTCTTCCATTGCTGCAGTTGACCAGGGCAAGGTTGTGGATACCTCTATGGGCATGACCCCGCTGGCCGGCCTGATGATGGGCACCCGCTGCGGCGATATCGACCCTTCTGTGGTCAACTACCTGAAGTACACCCTGAACATCACCGGCCACCAGCTGGACGAGATTCTGAACAAGAAGTCCGGCCTGCTGGGTGTTTCCGGCGTTTCCAGCGACAAGCGTGACGTTGAGGCAGCAGCCGCCGCCGGCAACCCGCGCGCACAGCTGGCCAGCGATATGCTGAACTACCAGATCAAGAAGACCATCGGCAGCTACATTGCCGCTATGGGCGGTGTTGACGCCATCGTGTTCACCGGCGGTATCGGCGAGCATGACGCTGACTCCCGTGCCAAGATCTGCCACCACATGGATTGGCTGGGTATCCGCGTGGATACCGACAAGAACGCCAACGCCCACAAGCAGAACAAAGATGTTGTGGAAATCACCGCTTGGGGTGCCAAGGTTCGCACCCTGGTCATCGAGACCAACGAAGAGCTGATGATTGCCCGCGACACCAAGGAAGTTCTGGGCAACGAAGGCTTGCTGTAATTGCACCTATATTCCAGCTCAAGCGCCTAAAACTGAACTAAGCTAAAAAATCCGCTCCTTTTGCAAAAAAGGGGCGGATTTTTGTCAGTATATATTGCTTAAAATGCGTTCATTATTTATGTTTTCTACATCCGTTTAGTATACGAAATCTTCACAACTTATTTGGACATTGCAATAAGCGCAATATACTATACGCTGGTATACACGTTTCATATTATTATCTATCCACCAATAGTAATCCGCCTCTCTAATCACTGTATAAGTCTTGTCTCCATGTTTATTTACCCCATCGCATTTTATATATCGTGCATCTGCTGTCATTGTTTCTTCTAAAAAAATCATTAATCTCTTCTATCGAATAAAACATCCCCTTGTAGTTTCCATCACTATCATATAGACCATACTCCTGATAATTTTCTGCTAATGCAGGAACTGCTAAAAAGATGTTCATAGCCAGCATCATACTAATTGCTATTATAATTTTTTTCATTGTTATTGCTCCTTTACAAAGCTATCGTATTCCCTGCAAAATCTTCACCAGTTCGTCTTTATCCTGCCAGTGGTACACCGATGCCACATAGTAGCTGTCCCCTGCTGTCCATGCCACCACACTGCAATCCTCAATCTGCTCCGCAGTCAAAGCAACAATGTCATCCACAATCATGATTTGTTGTTCTATGTTCGCTTTATCTTCCTCGGTAATGGCATCATCCGGCCCGCGGCCCTGAATGTTGACTTTGTTTTCCAGCGGCATTTGGGCAATGCCCAGCACCTGGTGTTCTTTGCTCTGCTTGCCGTTATCGATCAGGCAGGAGTACGCGCCGTATTCCTGATAGGTGCTGTCATCCCATGTCACGGTGCAGCCATCCGGCAGCCAGGTCAGCTGCATTTGTTCCATGGGGATGCTGTTCTGCGGTGCTTCCTGCACGGCAAGGTATGCCCGGCTGCCCTCCAGGATCACGGCAACTCTTGGCCAAAAGGCATAGGCGGTTGTTGCCAGCACTACGCAGACGGCGGCTATGATGACCGTTTTCAGCAGCCGCCGGGGTGTGCGGCGCACCTGCGGCACAAATGGCATTGGCACATTGGCTGGTTCCAGCTGTTCCAGCGCCGCCAGATCCGCGCGTTGCTGGGCGGCGCACGCCTGCACCAGCAGTTCATCCAATGGTTCTTTCATAAGGTCAGGCCCTCCTGTTCCAGTAATTGTTTCAGTTTTTGCCGGGCGCGGCGGCTGCGCTGGCGCACCGTAGCGGCGTGCAGCCCCAGTGCTGCCGCAATTTGTGCCCCGGTCATGCCCTGCCCGTATTGCAGCTGCAAGATGGCGCGGTCGGTTTCTTCCAGCGCCTGCATTGCCGCCAGCAGGCAGCGCACGGCCTCGCTGCGTTCCAGCTTTTCCTGCGGCAGCGGGCCAGCATCCGGCAGGGCGGCAAATACTGCATCTTCTGCCGGTTCGGCCCGCCGGCTCCGCCGCATGTTCAGGGCCGTATGGCGCACCGTGACCAGCAGCAGATGGCGCAGTTTTTCTGCATCGGTCGTATCAGGCCGCGCACGGTTCAGCCGCAGCCAGCTTTCCTGCACAGCATCCTGCGCCAGATGGCTGTCCTGCAAAATTTTATTTGCCAATGTACACAGGCGGCCATAATCCTGCACCAATGCCTGCTGCAAGGTATCTGCCGAGAACATTCTCTTCTCCCTCCTTTTTCCTTTATTCAGAAAGGCCTTTCACTTCTATAACACGCCATCCCCACATTTTGTGACAGCAAAAGCGGCACCCATGTTACCGGGTGCCGCTCTGTTTCCTATGGCAACACAAAAGCCTGCGGCGGATTGCAGGCGCAGTTCCACCACAGGCTGTATATTTTTATGTTACAGGCTGGAATAGCCAAAGCTGTTGACCAGTGCGTCAATGCGTTTGCCCTGTTTGCACCACGGACAGTCGCGGGAATCATAACTCTGGTAATCGCCAAGGTCGTTGGGGTTAAAGATGGAAGTAACGGGGTAGCCTGCGCACTCTGTCTGGGTGGCAAAGATTGCGCCAATGCCAACCACCTGGCCGCCGTAATAATTGATCGCTTCCACAGCAGCCTGCGCGGTATAACCGGTGGTAACGGATGCTGCCAGGATCAGCACATGTTTGCCCGCGATCATGGGAGAGGTATTTTCGCGGAACAGCAACTGGCTGCCGGTGGTGTGTTCCGGCGTGACCACATAGATGGTTTGGTGGGCGTTCATGTTTACATAGCCGTCGCGGGTCAACTCGCTGGCCATGCAGGCGCCGATCACCTCGGTGCCGTCCAGGCAGAGGATGGTATCCACGATGGTGGTGTGGGTATAAGAGCTGACCAGTTCCAGTGCCACGGCGCGCGCTTCGGAAAGGCGGGTCTTTTGCATGGTAACGTCAATGTAATAATTGATATGGCTGTGGCTTGTGGCAAAGTGCCCCTTTGCCACGCGCAGTACAAGATCCTGTTTTTGGGTGGGTAATTTGACCATATTGATTGCCATGTGTCTCACTCCTGTTCTGTCATTTCAACCGATAAATCGCTCTCTTTCTTTTATTTTATTGTAAAACATCCCCACATGCAAGAGCTTTTTGGTGGCAATTCCGTACAAAATACCGGGCTGCAATTTGGTTGAACTGCTATTTTTTGCGTTTTTGCTGTCTTGTTTTGCCGCTTTACACCCTACCCTGCCAATGGTATAATATTTAATATTATACTGGGGTAAAAGGGGGATCTGACGCCATGGGTTACAGGCTGGCGGAACAAAATGGGGAAAGTGTTGCCGTGCCGCGGCTGGTGTTCGCGCACCTGGCCCGCGCAGACGGCGATACCATCCGCGCCGCGTTGTATCTTTTGGGCGGCGGCGGAACCGACCCCCGCACCATGGCGCGGGATCTTGGCATGCCCAGCATTGAGGCCGCCAAGCGCGCCATGCAGTATTGGGCCGGTGCCGGGCTGCTGGTCAGTGACCGGGATGCGCCCCTGCCCAAAACCGAAATGCAGAAATCTTCCGCCATCGACCTGACCACCCTGAACGACCCTTATGTTTCGGTCCTATGCGAGGAAGCGCAGACCGCATTCGGCAAGGCACTCAGCCGAACCGAGATGCAGCGGCTGGTCAGCCTGTATCTGAATGATGGCTGGCAGCCGGATGTTGTGCTGCTTTGCTGCGCCGAAGTTGCCCGCCAGGGCCGCCGCACCGTTGGCGCGCTGAGCCGCGAACTTTTGAAATGGCGGGATGCCGGGGTGGAAACCGGCGAGGACGCCGAATGTTACTTAAAGCAACAGGCCCAGCGGGAAAGCTGGTGCATCGAGTCTGCTGCCCTGTTTGGCATCTCCCCTGCGCAGCTCAGCCGCTGGGAGCGCGGGGCCATTGCCCGCTGGCACGAAGACTGGCGTTTTGGCGCGGACATGATTGAGGAAGCCCTGCTGCGGGCGGACAATCACCGCACGGTGCGCTATGTGGACGGCATTCTGCGCTCCTGGTACGCGCAGGGACTAACCACGGTATCGGCGGTGCGCGGTCAGGGCCAGTTGGCGGGCAGCAACATTCTGACCACCGGGGCAAAGCCAGCCGCCCCCAAAACCGACTTGTTCCAGACCAACTGGAATGATGTTTTTGACGATGACACGGAGGGATAAGCCATGCGCACCAAAGATGAACTCTTCCGCGAAGCACTGCGCCACATTGCGGCCCGCCGCCAGCAGGCCGTAACAGCAGCCGAGCGTGACCGTGCCGCAGCGCTGGCTGCCCACCCGGAGCTGCGCGCCGCCGAGGACGCCCGCACCC
>ERZ773150.1275-NODE-1275-length-22828-cov-22.401484_pt1 | contig 22828 bp, 19 predicted proteins | sample MGYA00580845_ERZ773150 | MGnify/ENA primary metagenome ERZ773150 (study PRJEB29015, sample SAMEA2737848) | human gut metagenome | biome: human gut; feature: human-associated habitat; material: faeces | place: China | collected 2012 ...
TGAAATCATTGAAGCGGAGGCCTGCCCTGACCATATCCATATGCTGATAAGTTTTCCACCGAAGTACAGCATTTCCTACGTCATGGGATATCTCAAAGGAAAAAGCAGTCTTATGATTTTCGACAGACATGCAAATCTGAAGTACAAGTACGGCAATCGGCATTTCTGGGCCAGGGGATACTTCGTGGATACGGCAGGAAAAAACAAAAAGAAAATCCAAGAGTACATTAAAAATCAACTGCAATAGGACCAGATTGCCGATCAGTTGAGCCTTAAGGAGTTCGTGGACCCGTTTACGGGTAGCAAGGAAACTAAGGCGTAAATAAAAGGGCCCCTTGAGGGGCCTGCCACGAGACAGGAATGCAGTTGGCAGACCCATTCGTGGCCCCTTAAGGGGCTTTGCTAGTATTATGCCCTTCTAGGGCTTACTCAAGCCACCGGCTCAGCCGGTGGTTTTGACTATACTGGGTAAAAACGCAAAGGAGCGTTGTATGGCTGAACATTATTTTCCGCAGAACGGCCTGACCGCCTGCTGTACCGATACCACCATCACTCTGTTCTGGGATAAGCCCGCAGCCGCCGGGGCCGTGGAGACCTATACAGTTTTGCGGAACGATGCCGCAGTGGGCACGACTGTCAAAACGTATTTCGCGCTGGAACATCTCCACCCGGAGACGGAGTATGTGCTGTTCGTCCAGTGGCGGGGCGGCGGCATCGGCGAGCTGACGGTCCGCACCACACCCGTCAAACACCGTTTGAATGTGACCGCTGCGCCCTATTTTGCCGTAGGTGACGGCAAAACCCTGAACACCGCCGCCCTGCAAAAAGCTATGGACGACTGCAAGGAAAACGAGTGCGTCTACTTTCCGGCGGGCATCTACATGACCGGTGCTTTGCGGCTGCACAGCAATATGGAGCTGTATCTGGACGAAGGAGCCGTCCTGCAAGGCACTGCCGAGCCGGAAGATTACCTGCCCCGCATCCCCAGCCGATTTGAGGGTACCGAGATGGAATGTTACAGCAGCCTGCTGAATCTCGGCACGCTCGACCATACCGCTGGGCCGAACTGCGAAAACATCATCCTGCGGGGCAAGGGCACCATTGCCTCCGGCGGCAGGCTGCTGGCAAGCCGCATCATTGAAAATGAGCGGGCACGCCTGAAAGAATACCTTGCGCAGAACGCAGACCTCGTGTCCACCTGCGAGAACGCCGACACCATTCCGGGCCGCGTCCGGCCGCGCCTTGTCAACATGAGCAATTGCCGGAACATCTGGATGCAGGGGCTGACCTTTGCCAACGGTGCCAGCTGGAACCTGCACATGGTCTACTCCGACCAGATCGTCACCGACCACTGTGTTATCAAATCGGATGGCGTATGGAACGGCGATGGCTGGGACCCGGATTCCTCCACCAACTGCACGATCTTCGCCTGCGAGTTCTGCACCGGCGACGATGCGGTGGCCATCAAGTCCGGCAAGAACCCGGAGGGCAACATCATCAATCGCCCGACGAAGCACATCCGGGTGTTCGACTGCCACAGCGGTTTCGGCCACGGCATCTGCATCGGCAGCGAGATGAGCGGCGGCGTGGAGGATGTGAAGATCTGGGACTGTGATATGGCGGTGTCCACCTCCGGGCTGGAAGTCAAAGCAACGAAAAAGCGCGGCGGCTACGTCCGGGATGTGGAGGTGCGGGACTGCACGCTTTCTCATGCGATGGTACATTCGGTAGGCTACAACGATGATGGCATTGGCTCCGATGTGCCGCCCATTCTGGAAAACTTCAGGTATGAGCGCGTGACCCTGCTGGGCCGGTACATCGACCACGACCATGTGTGGCATTTCTGCCCGGCCATTGAGCTGTGCGGCTTTGACGTACCGGGGTACGAAGTGAAGAACATCCGGTTCAGGGATGTGGTGTTGGAAGACAACCACGGCCCTGCCCAGAACATCCAGATGCGGCACTGCCAAAATGTCAGCTTTGAAAATGTCACTGTGAGGTCTGGCAGCCAACCGGAATGACCCAGATTCAGATGTCGGGATTCTTCAGAAAAGCGGTCGCTTTTTTGCAGCCGCTTTTTATTTTGCTATGTTACAATAGAACCGTAGAGAGGTGAATGCAGAATGCTGTTTGGTCGGTCCGAATTCATCCCGGAGGGCGCGGGCGTCAGCCCGGACACGCCCCGCAAAAAGGGCCTTGCCCGATTGGTCGAGATCATGAGCCGCGACCTGGACGGCATTTTTCTGTCCGGTTCGCTGGCACTGCTGGCCTGTGTCCCGGCGGCGGCTCTGGTGGGAATTGCCCTCTGGATGGGCAGCCTGCCGCTGTGCCTGCTGGCCGCCTGCTGTACCGGCTGGCTGGTCGGCCCGGCGCTGACCGGCCTTTACGACACCATCCTCCGGGCCCTGCGGGATGAGCCGGGCTTCTGGTGGCACACCTACAAGCGGGTGTGGAAGCAGAGCTTCAAAAGCAGCTTTCTCCCCGGCATGATCTTCACCGTGCTGTGGGTGCCCAATCTGCTGGCCATGATGGCCGTGTATGCACCCGTTGAGAAAAGCCTGCACCTGGAAGCAAAGATTCACGATGTGCAGAACCGCTGAAAGCCTTTTTTCAAGCTATTTTCTTCTCCTTCTTTATAAACTTGCATTCTCCATTCTGCAAAAATGGCCGTCCCGATCGGGGCGGTCATTTTTGCAACGGGGGGATTTTTTCTGCGCGCACTCGCAGGGGATAGCAGATACGGCGTGCGATTCTTTTCGGGGAAGCGGAAGCTTTGCGTAGTCTTTTGATCGTTTCTCCCGCAGCACTTTCTTCTGGAATGTGTTTTGTGGTATTGAGCGGCGGGAGAGACATTTGGCACCGAGCGGATAGCCGAATGCCCGAATGCCGGGAATGCGGTCTCCGCTGGTTCCGCGAACCGTTTGGTGCGCTGCCGGATGAGCGTGACTACCGGAAAACCTGCTCACAGAGGTCTCCGCTTGGCTCCCCGGCAAGTCCCAGGCAGCCCGCCGAGGGCAGCGCGGGGGCTATTCCGCAGAGGGATGGAAAATCTTTGTGACCGCCGTCTCCGGGCCTGCCTTGCCCCATGCTCGACCGCACTGCCCGGCAGCGGCCGGAGCAACGCAAAGACGGCCCGTTCAACAAAAATTCCGCACGCAAAAACCCCGCCCCATACACTGCGCGATGCAATGCACGGGGCGGGGTTTTGCTTCAGATGATATTTCTTAGGAGAGAATGCTTAGTGGATGAACACAGGGCCCAGCGGGTTTGCGATGGGGCTGACGTAACCGCCCAGCAGCTTGGGGATGGCAAGGCTGATGTCGGGGACGTAGGTCAGCAGCAGCAGTGCAACGAACATGCACAGGTAGAACGGCAGGGTAGCCTTGACCACCTTTTCCATGGGACGCTTTGCCACGGCAGAGCCGATGAACAGAACGGAGCCGACGGGAGGAGTCAGCAGGCCGATGCCGCAGTTCAGCACCACGATGATACCGAACTGGATGGGGTCGATGCCGATGGAGGTGGCGATGGGCAGCAGGATGGGGGTGGCGATCAGGATGATGGGAGCCATATCCATGATCATGCCCAGAACCAGCAGGATCAGGTCGATGAGCAGTGCGATGATGTAGGGGTTGTCGGTGAGGTCGGTGATGGCGTTAGCAGCCAGATCGGGCACGTGCAGGATGGTCAGGCAGTTGCCGAACACAGCAGAGGTGGCGATGAGGATCAGCACGATGGACAGGGTGTTGACGCACTCGTCCAGGGCGTGCCACACGCCCTTCCAGTCCAGGCCCTTGTAGATGAACACGGACACGAACAGGGAGTAGATAACGGCGATAGCAGCGGACTCGGTGGCGGTGAACACGCCGCCGACCACGCCGAACACCACGATGATAACAGCGGCCAGAGCCCAGATGGAGGTGCCCAGCTGCTTGATAAAGCGCTTGATGCTGAAGGGATCACCCTTGGGGTAGTTGCGCTTTACAGAGATGATGTAGGAGCCGATCATCAGCACGACGGCCAGCAGTGCGCCGGGCAGGTAACCTGCCAGGAACAGGCTGCCCACGGAGATACCACCGGCGGTGGTAGCGTAGATGACCATGTTGTGGCTGGGAGGAACCAGCAGGCCCTCGCAGGAGGAGGTGATGGTAACAGCGGTGGAGAAGTCGGCACCGTAGCCCTGGTCCACCATCATGGGAATCATGATGGAACCGATGGAAGCGGTATCGGCAGAGGCGGAACCGGAGATGCCGCCAAAGAAGTAGGAAGCCACGATGTTGACCATGGCCATGCCGCCGCGCATCCAGCCCACGCAGGCGTCAGCCAGAGCGATGAGCTTTTCAGAGATGCCGCCGGAGCCCATGAGCACGCCCATGGTGATGAAGAAGGGAACAGCCATCAGGCTGAAGGAGGAGATGCCCTTGACCATCAGGCGGCAAACGTCGGTCAATGCCTGGCCCTGCACCAGCATACACAGCACGCTGGACAGGCCAACGGCGTAGGCGATGGGGAAGCGCAGGAAGATCATGACGAAGAAGCTGACAAGAAGGACAATGATCGCCAGTGTCTGAACTGTCATATTACATTTCCTCCTTTACAAAAAAGCTCTTGATGTGGTTGTACAGAGATTCGATCTCAAAGATGATCATGGCAACGCCAGCCAGAGGCACCGGGAAGTACATCCAGAAGCGGCTCAGCCAGGGCATGGACACATAGAAGCCACGGCCGCCCAGGGTGGTGGCGTAGTTCCAGCCCACCACCATCATCACCACGCCCAGGATCATCACGGCCACATCGGACAGGATGTCCAGAGCCTTGACCACTTTCTTGGGCAGGTACATATCAAAGGCAGTCATGCGGATGTGAGCACCGCGGCGGATGGCCAGAGCAGCACTCAGCACAGCCATGTAGCTCATGCAGGTCAGGACGACCTCCTCAGACCAGGAGGGGTCCGGGATGAACGGGACGTAACGACCGATGACCGACATGGTGGTAATGAGGATATCTGCGATCAGCAGGATCTTACAGATGAACAGGACCACTTTGTAGGTAATGTCGTACGCCGGCTTGATCTTATCCAGAGTGGTAAAGATTTTCGGCATAGGAATTCCTCCATATAAAAACCCGGCGGGTCTGCGGGCGTATTCCCGTAGTCCCCCGCCGGGCTATGTACTACTTTAGAACACGAAGGCGATTCGATCAGGCCTTCATATCCAGCAGCTGCTGGTACAGCTCAGCCTGGTCAGAGGTGTTCTCGCTGATGACCTTGGCGCAAGCCTCCTGCCAGGGAGCCTTGTCGGGAACATCCACAACGTTGCAGCCGGAAGCCTTCAGCTCATCCAGGACCTTGTTCTCCTCGGTCTCGGACAGGTTTGCGTTGAAGGACTGGGTGTCGGCAGCAGCCTCCATGATGGCGGCCTGCTGGTTCTCGGTCAGCTTGCCCCATGCATTGTCGGTGATGACAGCCTGCACAGCGCCCAGGGTGTGGCCGTCCAGGATCAGGTTGTTGGCGACCTCGGGGAATGCGTTGGACTTGTAGTTTGCGATGGGCTGCTCAGCGCCATCCACAACGCCGGTCTGCAGTGCGCTGTACAGCTCACCGAAGGAAACGACGGTGGGGTTTGCGCCCAGGCCCTCGACCATGCCGTTCATGACGGGGTCGTTGGACACGCGCAGCTTCAGGCCCTTGAAGTCCGCAATGCCGGAAACGGGGTTGACCGTGAAGAAGTGACGGAAGCCCTCCTCGCCGTAGAACATGCCGCGAACGGGCAGGCCCAGCTCCTGGGGCTCGTTCAGGAACTCAGGTGCCAGATCGCTGTTGGCAAAGTTCCAGAAGTGTGCGCGGTTCTCGAAGGTGAAGGGGATGCTCAGCAGCTTGGACTTGTTGCAGCCGTAGCTGGTCAGTGCGAAAGCAGAGATACGGCTGATGTCGATGGAAGTGGAGCCGCCCAGGATGGCGTCCAGAACGTCGTTCTCAGAACCCAGAACGCCGGAAGCCTGCACGTCGATGACGACGGAACCACCGGTCAGCTCCTCGACCTTCTCCTTGAAGTGAGAAGCGGTCTGGCCAACGATGGTATCCAGCGGGTTGACCTCGGCGTAGACCAGGGTCACTTCGGGATCGTTTGCAGCAGCGGCGGCATCACCTGCGGGAGCAGCGGAAGCTGCAGTGGAAGTGGAAGCAGCGGTGCTGTTGGAAGAACCGCCACATGCGGTCAGGGCCAGAGCAGCGGCGGAAACACCGGCGGCTGCCAGGAAGCTGCGACGAGAGATCATTTTCATAAGTTTATCCTCCTAAAAATTTTCCTCGGGACGCTGCATGTTGCACAGGTCTGCAGCGCCTTCATCAACTGTTCACACTTTAGCAAAATTTTTTTACTTTCACAAGGGGTTTCAAAAAATGTCCTGTTTTTCGAAAGAATGTGAAGATAATCCATGTGGAAAATAAACAAACAAAAATCCAAGTCTTTAGCAAATTCAACCAAAGACTTGGATTCAAGAATGGATATTTCATGCCTGCTGGATGCGCCGGATCATCTCGGCCTGTTCGCTGAACTGGTCGTACAGCGGCTGGACGGCGTCCCGGAACTTCTGTTTCTCGGCGTCGGAGAGCAGGGTCACTTCCACGCCCCAGGCCCGCAGGTCGGCTTCGGCCTGGGCTTCCCGCTGGGCCCAGAGGCGGCGCTCCAGCTGGGCGCTTTCCCGCGCGCATTCCTGCACGATGGCCGGGAAGGAGGCATCCAGCGCGGCCAGTTTTTCCTGCGCGGCCCGGCTGGAGATCTGGATCTCCGGCACGCGGGTGTGTTCGTCCTGCAGAAAATAGGGCGCCACCTCATAGTGGCTCATGGCTTCGTAGCTGGGCCAGTTGTTCTCGGCCCCGTCGATCTTCCGGTTGTGCAGGGCGGCATACACATCGCTGTACACCACCTGCACCGACACCGCGCCCATGGCTTCCACCATGTCGCTCATCATGTCCGACTCCTGCACCCGCAGGGTCAGCCCCTGCAGATCGGCAAGGCGGGTGACCTTTTCCCGGGTGTAAAAGCTGCGCACACCGGCGTCGAACCAGGAGAGCCCCACCAGATCGACTGCATCCAGCATGGCGAGGAATTCGTCGCCGATGGTGCCGATCAGCACCCGCCACATCTGGGCGGCATCCTCGTAGAGGTAGGGCAGCTGCAGCACGCTCAGCGCCGGGACATACTCGGCCAGCTGGCTCAGGGAGATGCGGGCAAAATCAATGCCGCCGAACTGCATCTGCTGGATGACGCTCTGCTCGGCCCCCAGTTCACCGCCGCTGTAAACGGCTACCTTCACCCGGCCGCCGGTCCGCTCGTTCACAAGGTCCGCAAAGGCAAGGGCCGCCTGGGTGGTAGGGTAGTCCTCGGGCTGGTTCTCGGCATAGCGCAGGATGAGCTCCGGGCCGGAGGCAGCTTCTTCCTGCCGGGCGGCGGCGCAGCCGCACAGGCCCAGCGCGGCCCCGGCGGCGGCCAGCAGCACCTGCCGCCGGGAGATGCACCCGCTCACAGAACGCCCTCCGGGTGGTGCTCGCCGATCTTTTTGCTGACCCGGCGGCGGTACTGGGTGGGCGTTTCGCCGGTGCGCTTTTTGAAGGCGCGGGCAAAGTAGCTGGCGTCCTCGTAGCCCACCATGGAAGCCACCTCGGCCGAGGAACGGAACGGGTCGGTGAGCAGTTCTTTGGCCGCATTGATGCGCAGCTCGGTCAGACAGTCCAGAAAGTTCATCTTCTGGTACTTTTTGAACTGTGCCGACAGGTATGCCGGGCTGATGTGCAAAATCTCGCCCACGCTGTCCAGCGAGATGTCGAACATGTAGTTGTCTTCCAGATACCGCCGCACATGGTCCATGACCAGGGCATTCTGGCTGCTTTCCGGGGTGTCTGCCTCCGACTGGCCTTCTGCAGCTGCGGCGGGTTCCGGCTCGGGCTGCACCGGGGCCAGCGTTTCCAGCTTGCGTTCGGTCTCGATCTGGCGGATAGCCCGGCGGATGGAAGCTTCCAGTTCGTCCGGGTCTACCGGCTTGAGCAGGTAATCGCAGGCACCCAGGTGCACTGCCTCGTGGGCGTACTGGAACAGGCTGTAGGCGGTGACGAAGATCACCCGGCAGCCCGGCCGCTGGGCCAGCACGGCCCGGGCCGCATCCAGGCCGCTCATGCCCGGCATCTCGATGTCCATCAGGATCAGGTCCGCGCCCCACAGAATGGCGGTGTCGGCAGCCTTGCGGCCGTTTTCCGCTGTTTCCAGCACCACCTGATGTTCATCAAAGCGGCGGGCCACCATCTCGGTCAGGGCGTCCCGCTCCAGTTTTTCATCATCTGCGATCAGCAGGCGTATCATCCTCAAATTCCTCCTCTACGATCTCCACAAGGGGCAGATAGATGCTCACGGCTGTGCCGAACCCGGGCCGCGAGCGGATCACGAAGCGGCAGCGCTTGTCCAGCAGCTGCAGCCGCGCCGCAACATTGTACACACCAATATGCTCCCACCGGTCCCGGGGGCTGGCAAGGCCCTCCTGCAGCTGGGCCAGCTTTTCTGGCTCGATGCCAAGCCCATTGTCACACACGCTGATGCGCAGCAGGCCTTTTTCCCGCAGCGGTGCGATGCGGATGCGCACCGTGCCGCCCTCCTCTTTGGGGGCGATGCCGTGCTTGAACGAGTTCTCCACAAGGGGCTGCAGGATGAAGGAGGGCACCATGGTCTCGGTCAGGTCCAGCGAATCCGAGATGCACCAGCGCATCCGCACCCGGTCGCCGAAACGGACGTGGTAAATGGAGTAGTATTCGTCGACGATGCGCACCTCCCGCGCCAGCGGCACCTGCTCGTCGTTGCTCATCAGGCTGTAGCGCAGCAGGTGGGAAAGCGCCATGATCAGCGCCTGGGTGCGGTAGCCCTTCTCCGTGCTTGCAGTCTGCTGGATCACGTTCAGGGTGTTGAACAGAAAATGCGGGTCGATCTGGCTGCGCAGCTGCTGCATCCGGCTGCGCTCCATGCGGTTCTGCAGTTCCAGCGCTTCGGTCTTCTGGCGGTGCAGCTCCCGCTCCATCTCGTTGCGCTCCTGCAGGGTGTTCATCTGCTGGGCCATGGAGTGCTTCATTTTGTTGAAGGCGTCGGTCAGCTGGACGATCTCGCGGCCGCCGCCGGGGATCGGCACGTCCGGTGCGTCGTATTTGCCCGCCACGATGTCGCGGGACGCACCGATCATCTGCTGCACCGGGTCCAGCAGCCGGATCACCGACCAGGCCATGAAGCAGCCCAGCACCAGGCAGACGGTGGCCACCACGGTCTGGGCCCACTTCACCCGGCCGCTGAGGGCGGACACCTCAGTGTAGGTGCCCTGGGCGTCCGAGATGGCGGTGTTCAGCAGCTGCTGGGTGTACTGGCGCAGGTAGCTGCCGCAGGGCAGGACCTGGTCGTAGTAGAGCCGGGCGGCTCCGGCGTCATCGCCGGTGCGGACGGCAGCTTCCAGCTGTTCCACAAGGGCGGTGTAGCTTTTATAGGTGGTGCACACGGCGCTGTAGAGCAGATATTCTTCCTCACTCACGGTCTCGAGGCTGCCGTCGATGCGCCACAGCCAGGCGTCGGTGGTGGAAAACGCGCTGTCCAGCCCGCTGAGCAGGGCGTCGGCGTCGCCGTACTCCCAGCGGTAATCGCCAAGGACGGTCAGCCCGCGCTCCACGCCGCCCTGAAACCGGCTGATGGCGTTGAACTGGCCCATCTGGTCGTCCAGCCGCTGCATCACGGTGCCGGACTGATAAAAGCTGAGAAAGATCTGGACGGCCAGTGCCAGCAGAAAGGCAGCCAGCCCCAGCGTGATGCGCTGCTTCAGCGTCATGGAACGATGCACCGTTTTCCCTCCCCGGCAAAAAATTTTAGCAGGTAACACCTTATTCTAACACGCAGGGCGCGCGGTTGGCAAGGCTTACCCGCGCCGCAGAGTAGGGAAAACTGCGGCCGGGGCAAAGGCCGCCGCTTTTCTGCCGGGACATTTTGGTGTATAATGGAGCCAACATCCCCGCCCTGCGGGAAAAGGAGGACGTTTTCATGATCCAATTCGGCCTGCGTCTGCACGACGCCGAAAAGCTGCCGCTGGAACAGGTGCTGCCGCTGGTGCGCCAGAAGGGCTTCACCTGCGCCCACGTGGCCCTGAGCAAGTCCCTGAAAGAGGTGCCCAACACGCCCGGTGCCCTGACACCCGGCTATGCGCTGTATCTGCGGCACCAGTTCGAGAAGAATGGCATCGACATTGCGGTGCTGGGCAACTACCTGAACCTTGCCCACTCGGATGCGGACGCCCTGCACGCCATTCAGGAAAAATATTACGCCCACATCCGCTTTGCAAGCCTTTTGGGCTGCGGCATGGTGGGCACCGAGACCGGTGCGCCCAATGCCGAGTACAAGTTCTGCCCGGAGTGCCGCAGTGATGCTGCGCTTTCCACTTTTATCAAGAACTTCAAGCCGGTGGTGCGCTGTGCCGAACAGTACGGCGTGACCATTGCCATCGAGCCGGTGGTCAAGCACATCGTGTATGACGCCAAGCGCGCCCGCACCGTGCTGGACGAGATCGGCAGCCCGAACCTGCAAATTTTGTTCGACCCGGTCAACCTGCTGAACATGGAGAATGTGGATCGCCGCGAGGAAGTGTTTGCCGAGGCCATCGAACTGCTGGGCAAGGATATTGCGATGATCCACTTCAAGGATTTCCTGCGCAAGGATGCCGGCGGCCAGCTGGCGGCCACCGGTGCCGGGCAGGGCGGCATGGGCGATTACCGCACCATCCTGCGCTTTGCAAAGCAGGAAAAGCCCTATATCTTCGCCACGCTGGAAAACACCACGCCGGAAAATGCCGTGCAGTGCCTGCACTACCTGCAGAAACAGTACGACGAATGCTGACAGCTTTATAAAAACGCAGGAAGCCCCTCACCATTTGGCGAGGGGCTTCCTTTGTGGAAAGATTACTCCAGATCGAGTTTGTTTTTCATCAGCCAGCTGGTGGCGGTAAAGTAGACCGCGCACAGCACGAGGTCGGCAGCCAGTGCGGCCAGCACAGCCCAGAGGTAGGTCTTGTTGCCGGTGACCGTGTACACGATGCTGCCGTCCCCGGCGGATGTGCTGAACACCAGGTCCAGGCCGGTGTTGGTGGTGTTATAGGGCAGCAGGTTCAGCAGCTGGTTCTGCAGCACGTTCAGCACCACAAAGGCTGCAATGCTCACCGCTACGAAATATTTTTTGCACCAGTGGCCGATCATGCAGGCCGTGTAGATGCACAGAATGGAGCAGGTGAGGGAAGCCAGCCATTCCAGCACCATGAGCACCAGCGTAACGCCGTAACCCTTGATGACAGAGCTCAGCAGCTTGCCGATCTCGCTGCCGTAGCGGGAGAATGCGTGGAAAAATTCGGACACGGCAGCGGAATTGAGGGTCCCGAACAGACTGAACAGAACAAAGGACAGCAGCACGACAACAATGCTGCACAGCACCCAGACGATGCTGGGAATGAGCTTGGCGAGAATGAGCTGCGCATTGCTCACAGGCAGGGTGTGCATCAGGTAGCCTTCGCGGCCCAGCAGGTTGCGGGTGAAGCGCTGGATGATGCTGAGAACGGTCATGACGGCGATGGCCACGCCAAGCGCCAGATACACGAGCATCAGCACGGCAATGGGGGCGGTGTGCACCAAAAGGGCGGGAATCTGGAAGGAAACGCCCATGAGGACCGCCACGGCCAGAATGGCCAGATACAGCCCGCCGTACACGCGGCCGGTGGCCTTGAACTCGTATTTTAACAGTTTCTTCAGCATTTGAATACCTCCCGGAAATATGCATCCACACTCTTGCCCTCGGTCTCGCGCAGTTCCTCGGCGTTGCGGTGGGCGAACACTCTGCCGTCCTTCAGGAAGATGGCCTCGTCCAGAATGGGCTCGATGTCGCCGATGAGGTGGGTGGACAGGATGACCGTTGCGTCCTTTTGGTAGTTGTTCAGGATGGTGGAAAGGATGTAGTCCCGGGCGGCCGGGTCCACGCCGCCGATGGGCTCATCCAGCAGGTAGAGCCGGGCGTTGCGGCTCATGGCCAGGATGAGCTGCACCTTCTCCTTGTTGCCCTTGGAGAGGGTCTTGAGCTTTGCCTTGGGGGAGAGGTTCAGCTTTGCCAGCATCTCGCTGGCCTTGGCGGGGTCAAAATCGGCGTAGAAATCGCCGAACATCTCCACCAGCTGCTCCACACGCATCCAGTCCGGCAGCCAGTCGGCGTCCGGCAGGTAGGAGACAAGGGCCTTGGTGTCCGGGCCGGGGGCCATGCCGGCAATTTTGATGCTGCCGCCGGTGGGCTGCAGCAGGCCGTTGGCCAGCTTGATGAGGGTGGTCTTGCCGCTGCCGTTGGGCCCCAGCAGACCCACGATGCGGCCGAAGCTCACATGCAGGTCCACACCGTCCAGTGCGGTCTTGTCTTTTTCATAGCGCTTGGTCAGCGCTTCACAGGTCAGAATTTCACTCATCGCGGTTCTCCTTCCTTTGCGTCCCAGTGTTCCAGCAGCGCGGCGGCCTGAGCGGGACTGTAGCCAATGCCGCGCATCTTTTCGAGAAAATCGGCCGCCAGCGTCTGGGCTGTGTCGGCGCGGAGCTGTTCGATCAATGCGGTATCCTCCGTGACAAAGCGGCCTGCCGTGCGCTCGGTGCGCACCAGGCCTTCGGTTTCCAGCTGGGCCAGGGCCCGCTGCATCGTGTTGGGGTTTACCCCAGCGGCGGCGGCCAGGTCGCGTACGGAATCCAGATGACCGCCGGGCGGGTAGGTGCCCGTCAGAATTTTGGCTTTGAGCCGTTCCACCAGCTGTGCGTAGATCGGGCGGCTGGCATCGAACTGTTCAGCCATTGTATCATCTCCTTGTATTGCTGTATTAAGAACTTGATACAATAATACACGATTTGCCCCGCTTGTCAAGGGGGTTAGGCAATTTCTTGTGAAAAAAGAGGGTTCCAAAAGCCCGCAGGCTTTTGGAACCCTCAATATAAAATAATATTTCCACTGAAAATGCCCAGAGCAAACGCGGCGGGCATTTAAAATCGTTTCACTTATTCGATCACCAGCAGCAGGCTCATCTTGAACTTGCCCTGCGGGGTAACGCTGTGCAGGCCGTTCTTATCAAAGCGGAAGCTCTCGCCTGCGTTCAGCTCATAGTCCTTGCCCTCATAGCCGATGATGGCCTTGCCCTCCAGGGCGGTGAGGATGGCGTTGCCGGGTGCGCGGTGCGGGGTCAGGCCGGTGCCCTCGTCAAAGGCCATCAGCACGAACTTCATGTTGTCGGCGTGGACGAGGTCGAGGTTCGCAATGCTGCCTTCCTCATAGGAAATGAGGTCCTTCAGCGCAGTGGGCTGGCCTGCTTTGAGGATGCTGTTCATGGTAAAAGTCTCCTTTTTCAAAATGATTTCAGTGTAGATCATGCCGGTGTCGGTGCGGGTGCCGCACAGCGTTTTGGGCGGGACGGCCAGCAGCTGGCCGGGGCAGACGGCGACGGTGCGGCCGTCATTGCCCAGAACAAATGTGCCGCTGCCCTCGTCGCCGAGGTACAGGGTGGTGCAGTCGTAGGATTCCGGGGTGATGGAAGTGCCTGCGCCCAGTGAGAACCAGGTGACGGGCACTTCCTGCCCGAGGTGTGCCGGGCGGGAGACGGTCATGGCCTCTCGGATGGGCCGCACCTGTGAAAGGGTAAATGGTTGGTTGGACATAAAATACCTCTATTAAGCCTTCCCCTTGGGGGAAGGTGGCATTGCGCAAGCAATGACGGATGAGGGGCAGCAGTGTCCAGATTTTGTCTGCAAACGGCTTCTTAAGGGGGCTTCCCCCTCATCAGTCACCTTCGGTGACAGCTTCTCCCCCAGGGGAAGCCTATATAATATAGTTTAGTATACCCTCATTTCCCGGCAAAAGTGGTGGTTATGGCAACGAAACCCAATTATTCTTCCTCGTCCCACGCAAGGCTGCGCTGCACGGCGCGGTGCCACTGGTGCAGCAGCTTTTCCCGCCGGGCGGCGTCCATGGCCGGAGTGTACTCCATTTCGCAGTTCCACAGCTGGCGCAGTTCGTCTTTGTCTTTCCACACGCCCACCGCAAGGCCCGCGAGGTAGGCTGCACCCAAGGCGGTCGTCTCCCGGATGACCGGGCGGCGCACGGTGCGGCCGATGATGTCAGACTGGAACTGCATCAGGAAGCGGTCCCGGCTGGCCCCGCCGTCGGCCTTGAGGGAAGAAAGTTCCAGCCCGGTGTCGGCTTCCATGGCACGGACGAGGTCGGCTACCTGATAGGCAATGGACTCCTGTGCGGCACGGATGATGTGCTCCCGCCGGGTGCCGCGGGTGATGCCCACGATGCAGCCCCGGGCATGCATGTCCCAGTTGGGCGCGCCAAGGCCGGTGAAGGCGGGCACCAGGTAGACACCGCCGTTGTCCGGCACCTTCTGGGCGTAGTATTCGGCGTCACGGCTCTCGCTGAACAGCCGCAGCTCGTCCCGCAGCCACTGAATGACCGCGCCGCCCACGAACACCGAGCCTTCCAGCGCATACTGCACCTTGCCGCCCAGCCCCACCGCAATGGTGGTGACAAGGCCGTTGCGGCTCTCGCAAGGGGTATCGCCGGTGTTCATCAGCAGAAAGCAGCCGGTGCCGTAGGTGTTTTTGGCTTCGCCTGCGTCAAAGCAGGTCTGGCCGAACAGCGCTGCCTGCTGGTCGCCTGCCATGCCGGCGATGGGCACCTTCACGCCCTGGATCTCGGTATAGCCGTAGACCTCACTGGACGAGCGCACTTCCGGCAGCATGGCGCGGGGGATGTTCAGGGCCTTTAATAAGGTGTCGTCCCAGTCGAGCTTGTGGATGTCGAACAGCATGGTGCGGGAAGCGTTGGTCACGTCGGTGGCGTGTACGGCCCCGCCGGTGAGCTTCCACAGCAGCCAGCTGTCCACCGTGCCGAACAGAATTTCGCCCTTCTCGGCCCGGGCCTGTGCGCCCTCCACATGGTCGAGGACCCAGCGGATCTTGGTGGCGGAAAAATAGGCGTCCGGCAACAGACCGGTGGCCGCTTTGATGTGGTCGGTCAGGCCCTGGGCCACCAGACCGTCCACGATGGGCGCGGTGCGGCGGCACTGCCAGACGATGGCGTTGTAGATGGGCATCCCGGTGGCCTTGTCCCACAGGATGGTGGTCTCGCGCTGGTTCGTGATGCCGATGGCGGCAAGGTCCGAAGCGCGGATGTTGCTCTGGGCGATGACCTCCATCATCACGGCGTACTGGCTGGACCAGATCTCCATGGGGTTGTGCTCCACCCAGCCCTCTTTCGGGTAGAACTGGGTGAACTCCTTCTGGCTGACGGCGGCGATGTTCTGCTTTTCGTCAAACAGGATAGCGCGGGAGCTGGTGGTGCCCTGGTCGAGGGCGAGGATGTATCGGGACATGGGAAACAAACCTCCTGCATGTGTGTTTTTCTGGCTCTCAGTATAGCAGGATTCACCCGGAATAAAAAGAGAACGCCGCAATAAAATTGCAGAAATTTGGTGAAAACATCTATAAATCACTGCACAACTATAAAAATTTACAAGAAATTCAAAGAATTTCATATTGTAAAATCTTTAACGATGTGCTATGCTGAGGGGCAGAGAGTTCCGCCCGGAAAAGGGCGGAAAAGAGAATTTGGAGGAAAAAGATTATGGCTGATCGTATCGTTCTGAATACCATTTCCTACCATGGCCACGGTGCCATTGAGAACATCGTTCCTGAACTGACCGCCCGCGGCTACAAGAAGGCTTTCGTCTGCTCGGACCCTGACCTGATCAAGTTCGGCGTCACCAAGAAGGTCACCGACCTGCTGGATGCTGCCGGTTTCGCTTACAGCGTGTACAGCGAGATCAAGCCCAACCCCACCATCGCCAACGTGCAGGACGGCGTGACTGCGTTCAAGGCCGCAGAAGCTGATTGCATCGTGACCATCGGCGGCGGCTCCTCCATGGACACTGCAAAGGCCATCGGCATCATCATCAACAACCCCGAGTTTGCCGATGTGCGCTCGCTGGAGGGCGTTGCCCCCACCAAGAAGCACGCCGTGTTCACCATCGCTGTGCCCACCACTGCCGGCACGGCTGCCGAGGTCACCATCAACTACGTCATCACCGATGTGGAGAAGAAGCGCAAGTTCGTCTGCGTGGACACCAACGACATCCCCGAGATCGCTGTGGTCGATCCCGATATGATGGCTTCCATGCCCAAGGGCCTGACCGCCGCTACCGGTATGGACGCTCTGACCCACGCCATCGAGGGCTACATCACCAAGGGCCACTGCACCATCTCCGATATGTTCCATCTGGAGGCCATCAAGCTCATCAGCGAAAACCTGCGCGGTGCTGTGCAGAACACCCCGGAAGGCCGCGAGGGCATGGCTCTGGGCGAGTACATTGCCGGTATGGGCTTCTCCAACGTGGGCCTGGGCATCGTGCACTCCATGGCACACGGCCTGTCTGCTCTGTATGACACCCCCCACGGTGTGGCCTGCGCCATCCTGCTGCCCGTCGGTCTGGAGTACAACAAGAGCGTGGCCGGTGAGCGTTACCGCGCCGTCGGCAAGGCCATGGGCGTGAAGAACATCGACGAGATGAACGATGCCGCTGCTGCGGATGCAACCATCGCCGCCGTCAAGCAGCTGAGCGCTGACGTGGGCATCCCCGCAAACCTGCACGGCATCCTGAAAGAGGAGGACATCCAGTTCCTCGCAGAGTCCGCTTACGCCGACGCCTGCCGCCCCGGCAACCCGCGCGACACCAGCGTGGAGGAGATCGTGGAGCTGTACAAGAGCCAGCTGTGATCCCCCGCTGTAAACTGAATCTGTGATCTTTGGCCCTACTGTCTTTCGGGATGGCAGGGCCTTTTGTAAATTTTTTACACCAGCTATTGTGCAAAACGCTTAAACCGGGTACAATCAAACCATCGAGAAAAATCTGGAAGCGAAAGGACGCTTATGACGCTGAACTTTTATACGCTGGGTGTTATTTACCTGGTATATTCCTTCCTGGGCTGGGTGGGTGAGACCGTTGTCGCCACCGTGAAGGACAAGCGCTTTGCCAACCGCGGCATGGCGGCGGGCCCGTTCTGCTTTGTTTACGGCACCACTGGCGTGCTGCTGGCGGTGGGCTTCACCGATCTGCGCACAGACCCGGTCTACCTGTTCTTTGCCTGCGCGCTGGCCGCCACCATTGTGGAGTGGCTCACTGCAAAGCTGCTGGAACGGCTGCACCGCCGCAAATGGTGGGATTACTCCGGCAAAAAGTTCAACCTGAACGGCTATGTCTGCCTGCAGTATTCGCTGCTGTGGGGCGTGCTGGGCACGGTGAGCGTGCTGTGGGGCAACGATCTGCTGCTGCGGCTGTGCGCACTGCTGCCGGCCTGGCTGCTGCACCTGCTGGTGTGGGCCGCGCTGGCCGTGGCCGCGCTGGACCAGATCGGCTCGGCGGTGCTGGTGGGGCGGTATGCGGCGCAGCACCCGGTGCTGGAACAACTGAACCAGCGCCTGGGCGAGGGCTCGGACACCCTGCGCCGCCGCATCACCGTGTATGTGGAAAAGCGCATCCAGCGCGCCTACCCGGAGGCGGCAAAGCAGGAACAGACCGCTGTGCAGAAGGATGCCAGCGACTTTCTGAGTCTGTCGGACCTTGTGTGGTTGTTCGTCATCGGGGCGTTCCTGGGCGACGTGGTGGAGACCATCTTCTGCCGGGTGACGGCGGGCGTATGGATGAGCCGGTCCAGTCTGGTGTGGGGGCCCTTCAGCGTGGTGTGGGGTCTGGCGCTGGCGCTGGCCACCGTGCTGCTGCGCCAGAACCGGGACAAGAGCGACCGCTATCTGTTCGCCTTCGGCACCATCATGGGCGGCGTCTATGAATATGTGTGCAGCGCCGTGACCGAGCTGCTGTTCGGCACTGTGTTCTGGGATTACAGCAAGTTCAAGTTCAACCTGGGCGGCCGCATCAACCTGCTGTACTGCTTTTTCTGGGGCATCGCGGCGGTGGTGTGGATGCGCTACGGCTACCCGCTGGTGCTGCGGGGCATGAAGGCGGTGCGCAGCCACATCCGCCCTTGGATGACCGTGGTGCTGTCGGTGTTCATGGCGGTGAACATGCTCACCAGCGCGCTGGCCTTGGCCCGCTACGACGCCCGCACCAGCGGCGAAACGCCCAAAAACAGCATCGACACCCTGCTGGATGCACATTTTGACAACGACCGCATGGAGCGCATCTACCCCAATGCCAAAAAAGTGGTAAAGAGCGAATAAATTTCCACTTTTCTCTTGCGCTCCGGTGCAAAAACCGGTATAATAGCTTTCGGATAAAAGGGAGTAAAGGGCGCGCGTTTGCAAAAAACGGTGCGCTGTGCTGCAGCGACATCCCGGCAGAAATGCCCGCTGCAGCACCGGAAGCTTGAGACTTTTATTACACTTTCCCATTTCTGGGCAGGCTGTAATAAAGGTCTCTTTTTTATTGCTGTTCTGCCAAAAACAAAAGGAGAAGAAATTTATGCTCATCCCTGTTTTGCTGTTCATCGTGGGCCTGCTGTGCCTCATCAAGGGCGGTGACTGGTTCGTGGATGGTGCCACGGGCATTGCCCGCCGCTTCCATGTGCCGGAGCTGCTCATCGGTGCCACCGTAGTGTCCATCGGCACCACCCTGCCGGAGGTGATGGTGTCTACCACCTCGGCTCTCACCGGTCACGGCGAGATCGCCTACGGCAACGCCATTGGTTCGGTCATCTGCAATTCCGCCCTCATTGCGGCCATTCCCATTGTGGCCAAGCCCGGCAAGGTGGACCCCAAGAGCCTGCGCACCCCGGTGCTGTTCTTCTTTGTGGCCGCGGCTTTCTACGCCGGTGTGGCCTACACCACCGGCTATTTCTCCCGCCCGGTGGGCCTTGTGCTGCTGGCGATGTTCGTGGCCTACATCGTGTGCAACATTCTGGCCATGAAGAACGCCCCCGCCCCGGCGGAAGACGAAGAACCGGAAGAAAACAGCTCTCTTGCCAAGGAGCTTGGCCTGCTGGCCGTGGGCGCGGTGCTCATCGCCGTGGGTGCCAACCTGCTGGTGGACAACGGCACCCTGATCGCCCAGGCGCTGGGCGTGCCGGAGTCGGTCATTGCGCTGACCTTTGTGGCACTGGGCACCTCGCTGCCGGAGCTGGTCACCGCCATTACCTCGCTGGCCAAAGGCCACGGTGCGCTGTCGCTGGGCAATGTCATCGGCGCGAATGTGTTCAACCTGGTGCTGGTGAGCGGCGTTTCTGCCACGGTGGCACCTTTCACCATCCCGCAGAACTCCATGCTGCTGGGGCATAACGCTTCGCTGGTGCTGGAGTTCCCGGTGATGTTCGCCGTGATGCTGCTGCTGACGGTGCCCGCCCTCGTCAAGGGCAGGCTGAGCCGCCCGCAGGGCATTGCGCTGCTGTGCATCTATGCGGCGTTCTGCGTGGTGCAGTTTACCATCTGATAATAAAAAATAAAGGGAGTCCCCTCGACCATCCGGTCGAGGGGACTCCCTTTTCTGTATGAAAATCAGAAAATTTTCACTTCATCTTTATCCATAAAGGCGGCACCGGCAAAACCGGCGGCTTCCAGCTGGCCCAGCTGCTTGCCCAGCTTTTTGCCCTGCGGCAGGACGGTCACGTTGTAGCTGTCGCGCAGAGAAGCTGCCTTTGCCAGCACGGCGGGGAAGTCGGCGTCCTTTGCGTACAGCAGAGCAATTTTCTGCTTGGCACCGGGGATCTGGTAGCCCTGCTCCAACAAGATGCCGCACACACGCTCGAAGCCGATGGAGAAGCCCACGGCGGGCACCTGGGTACCCAGGAACTTGCCCACCATGTTGTCGTAGCGGCCGCCGCCGGCCACGGCACCGCTGAATTGCGGGCAGGTGATCTCAAACACCATGCCGGTGTAGTAGCCCTGACCGCGCACAAGGCTGGGGCAGTAAGCTACCTGATAGCGGCCTGCCGCCATGGCATTGGCGGTGGCGAGGACATACTTCAGGTCGTCGGCAATGGCGGGGTCGGCGCAGCGGGCTGCCACGGCGTCCAGCGTCACTTCACCGGCGGCGATGAAGTCGGCCAGTGCGTTGATAGCGTTTTCCGGCAGCTGCTTCTCGGTCAGCTCGGCCTTGACGCCGTCGGCACCGATCTTGTCCATCTTGTCAAAGGTGATGCAGACGGAATCCAGCGTATCGGCGGCAAAGCCCATGCTCTCCAGCATGCCGCGCAGGATGCGGCGGTCATTGATGTTGACCGTGAAGCCGGTGAAGCCGATGTTCAACAGAGCACGGGTGGTCACGTCGATGAGCTCTACCTCAGCATTGGGCGAAGAATCGCCCAGAATGTCGATATCGCACTGCACGAACTCACGCAGACGGCCCTTCTGCGGGCGCTCGGCGCGGAACACGCGGTCGGTCTGGATCACCTTGAAGGGGCTGGGCAGCTTGTCCTTGTTGGCGGCATAGTAGCGGCTCAGGGGCAGGGTGAGGTCATAGCGCAGGCCCATGTCGGAGAGCTGTTTCGGGTCGCCGGTGTTCAGGGCAGCAGTGAGCTTGTCGCCGCGCTTGAGCACCTTGAAGATGAGGTTCAGGTTGTCGCCGCCGTCGGATTTGTCGAGGTTCTCCATATCCTCCAGCATGGGGGTGGAGATGCGCTCGAAGCCGGACGCACGGTAGGTCTCCAGAATCTTGCCCTGAATGTAATCGCGCAGGGTCTGCTCTGCGGGCAGCAGGTCGCGCATACCCTTCAATGCCTGTGTTTTCATAACTGTGGTTCCTCTCTATTCTTAAGCTAAAGGCTTCCCCCTCGGGGAACGACTTCCCCCGGCCGGGGGAAGATGGCGTAGCCAGAAAGGGGAGACTGCCGCGCAAGCGGCTGATGAGGGGAAGCTGCGGCAGATGCCGGTATATTTTCCCCGATTCTTTTATAATACCTTTTCATTATAAAGGAATCTGCCGTTTTGTCAATTGAAATGGGCACACTGTATGGGAAAAACCATTCGGAGGGCAGACGATGAAACAGCAATTTGCAGCAAAACACCCCTGGACCATCCTTGCGGCAGGTGCAGCCATTCAGGTGCTGACGGGCATCCCGGCGGCGTGGGGCGTGTTCCAGCAGCCGGTCATGGATGAATACGGCCTGAGCGAGCAGGGGGCAGGCTATGCCTTCGGTATCCTGATCGCGGCCTTTGGCGTGGGATGCGTGATCGGCGGTTTTCTGCAGGATAAGCACGGCCCGCGCTGCGCAGGGCTGTGGGGCACAGCGTTGCTGTGCGGCGGCTTCTTTGCGGCAGCCATGCTGCCGGGCGGCAGTGCGGGCACGTTTTTCCTCGCGTTCAGCATCCCGGCGGGCCTGGGCACGGCATTTCTGTACCCGTCCATCCAGTCCTGCGCCCAGAAGTGGTATGCCGGGCGCAAGGGCCTTGCCACCGGCGTCATCGGCGGGGCGGTGGGGCTTTCCGGTGCGTTTTTGACGATATTCGTGCGCACGGCTGTGAATGGCTTCTGGATCGTGCAGGGCATCCGGGGTGCATTCTGGGCGCTGGGAGCCATCACCCTGCCCATCTGTCTGGTGGGCAGCCTGCTGCTGCAGGACCCGCCGGAAAGTGCGCAGAAACAGCAGGGCAGCGGCAAAAACGCCCTCGACCTTTCCCCGTGGCAGATGCTGAAGACCCGGCAATATTGGCTGTGTGCGGGCGCGGTGTGCTTTTCCACCCCGGCGGTGCTGCTGTTCAGCCCCATCATCTTAAAGCTGGGCATGGAGCGGGGGCTTGACGAGCGTGCTGCTTTGTGGAGCGTGGTGCTGGGCAGCGTGGGCAGCGCGGCGGGCCGCCTGCTGATGCCTATGCTCAGCGATAAAATCGGCCGCCGCCCCACGGACATGCTGCTGTTTGCGGTGTCGGCGGGGCTGTCGGTGGGGTTCGCCTTCGCGCAGGGCTGGTGGGTGGTGGCCTGCTATGCGGGGCTCACCTTCTGCTACTCGGGCCTTGCGGCGGTGCTGCCTGCTCTCTCCACCGACCTGTTCGGCTTCCCCCATGCAGGGGTGAACTACGGTTTTCTGGCGCTGGGGCAGAGCGTGGGCAGCCTTGTGTTCCCGTTTGCAGCAAATATGCTGGGCCTTTCCGCCGGGCGGCACTGGTTGGCCGTGGGCGGTGCAGCGGCGGGCTTTGCCGTCATGGGGGCACTGAAGCCCGCCGGAAAGACGGACGCGGGAGCGTGAAAATCGACTCTCTGACAAAATTGACAAAAACTTGACGATTGCGGTGATGAAAGCATCCGAAATGACGGTTAGACGAGAATAACTGCAAAGAGTTTTGTGGTTTTTTGCCGGAAATGTATTGCAAAATCCGTCCGGTTTCTCTATAATAAAACCATGCGTGGTAGTACCGGTGAAGGCGCTGAAAGAGAGCGGCGCACCCGGTCAGATGCAAGCAGGATGGGGCAGCGGCTGTGCCGGCAGGGCGCGGCGGCGGCTTTGTGCTGCAAAGCAACATTTGTCAAAAGGAGAGTATGATTATGACCTATTCGCAGCAAGTACAGAATATGTGCCCGATCACCAAAGGTCCTAAGCATGGTCCGGCTCCCATCCCCGAAGAGGGCGCATGGGTCAAGGCCTATGAGATCAAGGACATCAGCGGCTACACCCACGGTGTGGGCTGGTGTGCACCTCAGCAGGGCACCTGCAAGCTGTCCCTGAACATCAAGAACGGTGTCATCGAGGAGGCTCTGGTGGAGACCATCGGCTGCTCCGGCATGACCCACTCTGCTGCTATGG
>ERZ773150.1283-NODE-1283-length-22758-cov-18.587852_pt1 | contig 22758 bp, 17 predicted proteins | sample MGYA00580845_ERZ773150 | MGnify/ENA primary metagenome ERZ773150 (study PRJEB29015, sample SAMEA2737848) | human gut metagenome | biome: human gut; feature: human-associated habitat; material: faeces | place: China | collected 2012 ...
GGTTTAGGGCGGGGGAAAATCCGGAGATAACATCAAAGGCTTACCTATCGCTATTCCAGGAGCTTCGGGAAATCACCTCCTATGACGAGCTGGAGCTGGACACGCTGGGCGACCGGAAAACGGCGCTGTTTATCATCATTTCCGACACAGACGACACCTTCAACTTCCTCGCCAGCATGGTCTACACCCAGCTTTTCAATCTCCTGTGCGACAAGGCGGACGATGTGTACGGCGGCAGGCTGCCCGTCCATGTGCGCTGCCTCATCGACGAGTGCGCCAACATCGGGCAGATTCCCAAGCTGGAGAAGCTGATGGCCACCATCCGCAGCCGCGAAATCTCCGCCTGCCTTGTTTTGCAGGCACAGAGCCAGCTCAAGGCGCTCTACAAGGACAACTGCGACACCATCATCGGCAACTGCGATAGCTCCGTGTTCCTCGGCGGCAAGGAGCCGACCACATTAAAGGAGCTGTCCGCCGCGCTGGGCAAGGAGACCATTGACACCTTCAACACCGGCGAAAGCCGCGGCAGAGAGGTTTCCCACAGCCTGAACTATCAAAAGCTCGGCAAGGAGCTGATGAGTCAGGATGAGCTTGCCGTTCTTAATGGCGGCAAGTGCATCTTACAGCTGCGCGGCGTCAGGCCGTTTCTATCCGACAAATACGACATCACAAAACACCCCAACTACAAGTACCTCTCGGACGCGAATCCCAAGAACGCCTTTGACATTGAAAAATTCCTCTCCACGCGGCTGAAGCTGCGCCCGGAGGAGGAATTTGAGGTCTTTGACGCGGGCGCGGCCGCAGGTTCAGAATCCGCCTGAATGGGCGGATTTTTATATATACATCAGACACCCATTCCGTAAAGGAGGACGCCGACAATGCAGCAGATACAGGCGAAACGCAAAGTCGGAGGAAAGCACAACCGAAAAATTGAAAGGAGAAGCCGGAATCGACAGCCGCACAGCGCGGCCAGCCCATTCCGGCTTTGCGGTTTCCACTACAAAAACCAAAAAGAAACGATTCCGGCACATAAAATATGGATTTCTTCAATAGCGCAGTCGATGTGTTGCAGACCCTCGTCATTGCCCTCGGAGCCGGTCTTGGCATCTGGGGCGTGATCAACCTTCTGGAAGGTTACGGAAATGATAATCCGGGGGCTAAATCACAGGGCATGAAACAGCTCATGGCGGGCGGCGGCGTGGCGCTCATCGGTATGATTCTCGTGCCTCTGCTCAAAGGGCTGTTCGGTTAATCCCGTCCATGCCGCAATGTAAAACCCTTCGCCCCTGCCCGCCTGACGTGGGCGGGGGCGGGAAAGGAGGGCTGACCCATTGGATTTGATATGGGAAAAATTCACCGAATGGCTAAAGGAGCTGCTGGTCGGGGGCATCATGGACAACCTCACCGGCCTCTTTGATAACGTCAACGCCAAGGTCGCGGAGGCGGCGGGACACATCGGCAGCACCCCGCAGGCGTGGAACGCCAATATTTACAGCATGATACGCTCCCTCTCGGACAACCTGATCCTGCCCATCGCCGGCGTGATCCTCGCCTTTGTGATGACACTGGAGCTGATCCAGCTTATCGCGGACCGCAATAACCTCCACGACATCGACACATGGGTATTCTTTAAGTGGGTATTCAAGACAGCGGCAGCCGTCCTCATCGTATCCAACACATGGAACATCGTCATGGGCGTGTTTGAGGCGGCGCAGAGTGTGGTAAACAGCGCCTCCGGCATCATCGTCGGAAACACCTCCATCAACCTTGCCGACCATATCGCAGACCTCGAGGCGCGGCTGCTGGAGATGAACGTGTGGACGCTTTTGGGGCTGTGGCTGCAATCCTTCGTGGTGGGCTTCACCATGTGGGGGCTGACCATCTGCATTTTCATCATCATCTACGGCAGAATGATCGAGATTTACCTCGTCACCAGTATCGCGCCCATCCCCATGGCCACCATGATGGGCAAGGAATGGGGCGGCATGGGACAAAACTACCTGAGAAGCCTGCTGGCACTGGCGTTTCAGGGCTTTCTCATCATCATCTGCATCGCCATCTATGCGGTGCTGGTACAGAATATGCTCATCGACGACAACATTTCCACGGCCATCTGGCTGTGCATGGGCTACACGGTGCTGCTCTGCTTCACCCTGTTCAAAACCAGCTGTCTCGCAAAGTCAATTTTCAACAGTCATTGACGGAGGTACATCATTATGGCATACGTTCCCGTACCCAAAGACCTGAACGCGGTCAAGACCAAGGTGCTGCTGAACCTGACGAAGCGCCAGCTCATCTGCTTTGGCGCTGGTGCGGCGCTGGGCGTTCCGCTGTTCTTCCTGCTTAAAGCCCATACCGGCGTCAGCACGGCGGCGATCTGCATGATCCTGCTCATGCTGCCCTTTTTCCTGCTGGCCATGTATGAGAAGAACGGACAGCCCCTTGAAAAAATCGTCCGCAACATCGTGCAGGTCTGCTTCCTGCGCCCCAAGCAGCGCCCTTACGCAACCAATAATTTCTACGCCGTTCTGGAACGGCAGGACAATTTAGACCGGGAGGTGTATCGCATTGTCCACCCGCACAAAACTCACCCGCGCCGAACGCAGGCAGATCGAGGCCGCCATCGCAAGAGCGAAGCGGCAGGATAAGAAACAGAAGTCCGCACAGGACAGCATCCCGTTTCAGCGGATGTTTCCCGACGGCATCTGCCGCGTGACGGACAGCTACTACACGAAAACCGTCCAATTTCAGGACATCAACTATCAGCTCAACCAGAACGAGGACAAGACCGCTATCTTTGACGGCTGGTGCGACTTCCTCAACTACTTTGACAGCTCCGTGCGCTTTCAGCTCTCCTTTGTGAATATGTCCGCCAACAAGGACAATTACGCAAGGTACATCACCATCTCGCCGCAGGGCGACGATTTTGACAGCATCCGTCTGGAATACACCCAGATGCTCCAAAACCAGCTTGCCCGCGGCAACAACGGCCTCATCAAGACCAAGTACCTGACCTTCGGCGTGGAGGCGGATGGGCTGAAAGCGGCAAAGCCCCGCTTAGAGCGCGTCGAAACGGACATCCTCAACAACTTCAAGCGTCTCGGCGTGGCGGCGGAGCCCATGAACGGCATGGAACGGCTGCGGCTGCTGCACGGGATGCTCCACATGGACGAGCAGGAGCCGTTCCGCTTCTCGTGGGACTGGCTGGCACCCTCCGGGCTTTCGGTCAAGGACTTTATCGCGCCCAGCTCCTTTGAGTTCCGCACCGGGCGCTCCTTCGGCGTCGGCAGGCGCATCGGCTGCGCCAGCTTCTTGCAGATTTTAGCGCCGGAGCTGAACGACAGGATGCTGGCGGACTTCCTCGACATGGAAAGCTCCCTCATCGTCAGTATGCACGTCCAGTCCGTGGATCAGGTCAAGGCCATCAAGACCATCAAGCGCAAGATCACGGATTTGCAGAAAATGACCATTGAGGAGCAGAAAAAGGCCGTCCGCGCCGGATACGACATGGACATCATCCCCTCGGACCTTGCCACCTACGGCACGGAGGCGAAGAAGCTGCTGCAAGACCTGCAAAGCCGCAACGAGCGAATGTTCCTGCTGACCTTTATTGTGGTCAACACCGCAGGCAGCCGCCAGCAGCTTGACAACAACGTATTTCAGGCGGCCAGCATCGCCCAGAAGTACAACTGCCAGCTTACCCGCCTTGATTTCCGGCAGGAGGAGGGGCTGATGAGCAGCCTCCCCTTGGGGCTGAACCAGATCGAGATACAGCGGGGCCTGACCACCTCCAGCGTCGCCATTTTTATTCCATTTACCACGCAGGAGCTGTTTCAGGACGGCAAGGAAGCCCTGTACTGCGGGCTGAACGCACTGTCGAACAACCTCATCATGGTAGATCGCAAGCGTCTCAAGAACCCCAACGGCCTCATCCTTGGTACGCCCGGCAGCGGCAAGAGCTTTGCCGCGAAGCGGGAGATCACCAACGTGTTCCTCGTCACCGACGACGACATTATCATCTGCGACCCCGAAGCTGAATACGGGCCGCTGGTGGAGCGCCTGCACGGACAGGTCATTAAAATCTCCCCCACAAGCCCGCATTACATCAACCCTATGGACTTAAACCTCAATTACAGCGACGATGAAAACCCGCTGAGCCTGAAATCCGACTTCATCCTCTCCCTCTGCGAGCTGATCGTGGGCGGCAAGGACGGCCTCATGCCGGTGGAAAAGACCATCATCGACCGCTGTGTGCGCATGGTGTACCGGGATTATCTCAGCGACCCTGTGCCGGAGAATATGCCGATTCTGGAGGACTTGTATAACGAGCTGCGGCGGCAGGAGGAAAAGGAGGCGCAGTACATCGCCACGGCTTTGGAAATCTACGTTTCCGGCTCCCTCAACGTGTTCAACCACCGCACCAACATCAACATTGAAAACCGCATTGTCAGCTTCGACATCAAGGAGCTGGGCAAGCAGCTCAAGAAGATCGGGATGCTCATCGTGCAGGACGCCGTGTGGAATCGAGTGACCATCAACCGGGAAGCCCACAAATCCACCCGCTACTACATTGACGAAATGCACCTTTTGCTGCGCGAGGAGCAGACCGCCGCCTACACGGTGGAAATCTGGAAACGCTTCCGCAAGTGGGGCGGTATCCCCACCGGCATCACGCAGAATGTCAAGGACCTTCTCTCCTCCCGCGAGGTGGAGAACATCTTTGAGAACAGCGATTTCATCCTCATGCTCAATCAGGCCAGCGGCGACCGGCAGATTCTCGCCAAACAGCTCAATATCTCCCCGCATCAGCTCTCGTATGTCACCCACAGCGGTGAAGGCGAAGGGCTGCTTTTTTACGGCAACGTCATTCTTCCCTTTGTAGACCGTTTCCCCCGCGGGGAACTCTATGACCTGCTTACCACCAAGCCACAGGAGCAGACTGCATAACAAAACAAGAAAGGAATTGCACGATGGAAAACAAACTGATGATTTTTGAAAACGACGCCTTTGGAAAGGTACGAACGCTGAACCTCAACGGCGAGCCGTGGTTCGTAGCGGCGGATGTGTGCAAGGCGCTGGAACTGGGGAATCCGAGCATGACGGTTGAGCGTCTGGATGATGATGAAAAGGGTATCAGCACTATTGATACCCTTGGTGGGAAACAGCGCATGGCAATCATCAACGAACCCGGGCTGTATTCGCTGGTGATCACCTCCCGCAAGCCGGAGGCAAAGGCGTTCAAGCGCTGGATCACCCATGAGGTCATTCCGGCCATCCGCAAGCACGGCGCGTACATGACGAAATCCGTGTTGGAGCAGGTGCTGGAAAACCCGGAGCTGGTGCTGCTCATGGCGCAGCGGATGCTGGAGGAACAGCGGAAGAACGAGCTGCTTCAGCAGGAGCTGCGGCTGGCAAAGCCCAAGGCGGACTTCTACGACGCATTCATCCACCCGGAGTGCTGCACCAATCTCCGCGCCACCGCAAAGGAGCTGAAGGTGCCGGAGAAAATGTTCACTTCGTTCCTCATCCGCAAGCGCTATCTCTACCGCGCGCCCTCCGGTACGCTCCTACCCTATGCCAAGCCCGCCAGCGACGGCCTGTTCTTCGTAAAGGACTATATCGCCGTCAACGGGCATCAGGGGGTATATACCCTTGTCACGCCCAAGGGCAAGACCCTGTTCCTCTCCATGCTGGACGAGATCGCCTGACCTGATTCTACTATAGATAATGTAAAGGAGAGCATCACAATGGAAAAAGAAAATCTGTACCTCATCCACGGCGAGGACTATCTGCGCCACATCGAGGAAAAGCTGGAGCTGCTGTGGATGGCGACCATCCTCATGCACTACATCAAAAACGGAGCCGAGAAGGACAGCTATCTGGACCTTGTACGCAGATCCACCCTCGACTTTGACGAGCGCTGCGAGGAGATGTTCAGCTCTTGGAGCAGGGCGCTCAATTATCTCAAGTCCCGCGACCTTGCGGACCTGTCCGACCTCATCGAAAACGACCTGATCGAGCCGGAATACGCCGGTTACGTTCCTGCGGACAATCCCTGCTGCCCCGGCGAACGCTGCTGCGAGTATGCCGAGCGCATGGAGCGCGAATACACCGCAGAGCGTGAGGCGGACGAGGACAATGAGGACGCCGACGTATTTGAGTATGACGGAGAACCGGCCATATCTGAGTTGACCGGCGTGTGCAGGGACATCCTCACGGCTGTCGAGGGGCTTACCACGCTTCTAAGGGATGAGTTCGACTATGCAGGCTGACCGCATCTACTGCGGCGACGCCCTGACCGTGCTGAAAACCCTGCCGGACAATTCCGTGAACTGCTGCATCACCTCTCCGCCGTACTACGCCCTGCGGGATTACGGCGTGGACGGGCAGATCGGGCGGGAGGAAACCCCGGCGCTGTATGTGGAGCGCCTGACTTCCATTTTCCGGGAGGTCAGGCGCGTTCTCACGCCGGACGGCACACTCTGGCTCAACATCGCGGACACCTATGCCGGAAAGGGCAATCAGGGGGATAGCCTCGACCCCAAGTACCCCAACGGCAGGACCGGTCAGGCGGTCGCCCTCAACGGCAAGGTGGAGGGCTGCAAGGCAAAGGACATGATCGGCGTGCCGTGGCTGCTGGCCTTCGCGCTGCGCGCAGACGGCTGGTATCTGCGCTCGGACATCATCTGGATGAAAGCGAACCCCATGCCGGAAAGCACCAAGGACAGGCCAAGCCGCTGCTATGAGCATATTTTCCTGCTGTCCAAGTCCCGCCGCTACTATTATGATGCCGCTGCCATCGCGGAGCCGGTTGCGGCCTCCACTCCTGCGCGGATGAAGCGTGGATTTGGTGCAGGCAACAAGTATTCCGCGGATATTCCCGGTCAGAAGCACCAACACCTCAACGACCACCGCCCGAACGGGTACGCTGATGAGGACATCCCGCAGCTTCGCAACAAGCGCGACGTCTGGCAGATCAATACCGTGCCGTACAGAGGCGGGCATTTCGCCGCTTTCCCGCCAAAGCTGGCGGAAACCTGCCTGCTGGCAGGCTGCCCGCCCGGAGGCGTGGTGCTGGACCCCTTCCTCGGCTCCGGCACTACGGCGGCGGTGGCAAGGCAGCTTGGCCGGCACTACATCGGCATTGAGCTGAATCCCGAATACTGTACGCTGGCAGAGAAACGGATCGGAGGTGTCGCGGTATGAACGCCTACACCCGGCAGGATCTGAGCGTCATGCAGGCGTGGCCGCTGGAGCGGAAAATTCGCGTGACGCAGGCGAAGATCATTGAATGGTATCACCACTACGGCGGCAAGGTCGCCGTTTCCTTTTCGGGCGGCAAGGACAGCACCGTTCTGCTGGACCTTGCGCGGCGGGCGTTCCCTGACATTCCCGCCGTGTTTGTGGACACGGGGCTGGAATACCCGGAGATACGGGAGTTTGTGAAAACCGTACCCAATGTAACGTGGCTGCGGCCTGAAATGCCCTTTTCAAAGGTCATATCGGAATACGGCTATCCCGTCGTTTCCAAGGACGTGGCACGGCGCGTTCGCTATGCAAAGCGTGGCAGCCCGTGGGCGCTGTGCCATCTGAACGGATTAAACCGTGACGGTACGCCCTCAAAATACAATGAACGATACATGAAATGGCGTATCCTGCTGGATGCGCCGTTTTTCGTTTCCGACGCCTGCTGCGCCGTGATGAAGGAGCGGCCCCTGCACAGATATAACCGGGAAACCGGTAGAAAGCAGATCATTGCGACCATGGCCTGTGAGAGCGCACGCCGCCAGAGCGTCTATCTCAAAATCGGCTGCAACGCCTATCACAAGCGGGACCCCACCTCGCAGCCCATGTCCTTCTGGACGGAGCAGGATGTTTTGGAATATCTCAGAATGACCGGCATCCCGTATGCCTCCGTTTACGGCGAGATCGTGGAGGAAAACGGCAGGCTGACCACCACCGGCGCGAAGCGCACCGGCTGTATGTTTTGTATGTTCGGCGTTCATCTGGAAAAGGAGCCGAACCGCTTTCAGCGCATGGCGCTGACACATCCGAAGCAATACGATTTCTGTATCCATAAATTGGGCTGCGGTAAGGTGCTGGACTTTCTCGGCGTACCGTATGCCCCGAACGGAGGTGAAACCCCATGAGCAAACGCTCGCCCCGGCTGCTGTTCACGCAGGAGGAGCGGACAGCGCCGGAACTTAAAAAGGCCGTCAAAAAAGCGGATAAAGCCTATCAAAAGCTGGAAAAGGCCGAGGCGAAGATACCCAAGAAAACCATAAAGAAAAAGCAGCGCGTCGTTGACCCGAAAACCGGCAGGGTAACGACGCGCCTTTCCTTTGAGGAGGTGGACAAGAAGCGCCCGCCCTCCAAGCTGACCCATGCGGTGCGTGACGCGCCCGGAGCGGCGGCCTTGTCCGCCGTACACCGCGAGATTCGGGAGCATGAGCAGGACAATGTGGGCGTGGAGAGCGCCCACGGCGTGGAGCAGGCGGCGGAGCGCGCCGTGCGACTTGCCCAGCACGCCCACCGCTCCCACAAGGAGAAGCCCTACCGCCGCGCAGACCGCGCCGAGGCCAAGGCAGACCGCGCCAACCTCCGTGCGTTGGACAAAACGGCGCAGCACCACGACCCGCAGTTTTCCAGCAATCCCTACTCTCGCTGGCAGCAGAAGCAGGCCATCAAGCGGGAGTACGCCGCCGTCAAAGCCGGAAAAAGCGCCGGGAATACGGTCAAAGCCTCCGAAGCCACGGCAAAGGCGGTGCGGAAAGCCGCGGAGAACACCAAGAAAACCGGTGAGTTCATCGCCCGTCACAAAAAGGGCTTTCTTATCGTGGGCGGCATCGCGGCAATGATCGTCCTCATCCTCTGCACCGTGTCCTCCTGCTCCATGCTGATTCAGGGCGGGGCAACCGGCGTGAATGTGTCCACCTATCCCAGCGAGGACGCGGATATGCTGGCGGCAGAGGTCGCCTACTGCGCCATGGAAGCGGAATTGCAGCAGTATCTCGACACCTACGAAAGCACCCACGACTACGACGAGTACCACTTCGAGCTGGACGACATCGAGCATGACCCCTATGTGCTGATCTCCGCCGTCACCGCCCTTATGGGCAGGGAGTGGACGATCTCCGAGGTCGGCAGCATTCTGGATATGCTCTTTGAAAAGCAGTACATCCTAACAGAAACCGTCACCACGGAAACGAGATACCGCACGGAGACCCGAACCGGCTACTACACCGACGCGGAGGGCAATCTGCACAGCTATGAATACACCGTGCAGGTGCCGTACACCTACTACATCTGCACCGTAAAGCTGGAAAACTTTAACCTCTCCCATGTGCCGGTCTACATCATGTCGCAGGATCAGCTCTCCCTTTACGCCATGTATATGGCTACTCTGGGCAACCGCCCGGACCTCTTCGGCAGCTCGGAGTACATCGGGAAATACTACACCGCCGACTATGAGAAATACAAGATACCCCCGGAGGCGCTGGAGGACGCGCAGTTCGCCGCCATCATCAAGGAGGCGGAGAAGTATCTCGGCTACCCCTACATCTGGGGCGGCAGCAGCCCTGCCACCTCCTTCGACTGCTCCGGCTTTGTCAGCTACGTCTACAACAACTGCGGCGTGGGCTGGAGCTTCGGCAGGCTGGGTGCGGAGGGACTGCGCCAGCTCTGCACAAGGGTGTCCGCCGCCAATGTCCGCCCTGGCGATCTGGTGTTCTTCCAAGGCACCTATGACACCACCGGCGCGTCCCATGTGGGCATCTATGTGGGCAATAATATGATGCTCCACTGCGGCGACCCCATCCAGTACGCAAGCCTCAATTCAAGCTACTGGCAATCCCATTTCCTTGCTTATGGGCGCGTACCTGCGCCCTGATCTCTCAGAAAGGAGCAAAAAATGAACCCTAAGATTACAAAGCTCAAGGCTGAACGGGCGAAAAACGATGAAAAGATCGCCGCCCTCCAGTCCCGCAACCGGGAGCTTGACGAGAGCATCGTCGAGCTGGAGAATACTGACATCATCGGCCTTGCCCGCGCCACCGGCATGAGCATGGAGGAGCTGGCGCAGTTCCTCACACAGCTCAAAAGGGGCGGCGCGCCCTTTATCACACCCAATACCAAGGAGGATACGGACTATGTGCATGAAGAAGAATAACAACCGGCTGCTGCGCGGAGTTGCCGCCGTCCTTTGCTTTACCCTGATGTTCCTCACCATGTCCGGCATGGCCATGGCGACGGATATGGAGGACGCCCCGGCAGGCGGCGCGCCGGAAAGCACGCCGGAGATCGTGGAGGCCGAGCTTCCCGTCACGCCCGAAGAAACGCCGGAGCCCCCTCCGGCAGAGCAAGGGCCGGACACACAGGAACCGGCTCCCGCGCCGCCTGAAACGACGGAAACGCCGCAGCCGGAGGCGGAATACGCGCTGGATGCAGATATTCCGGCAGGCTGGCACAACGCGCCGGTGACGGTCACGGTCCGTATCAGGGACAAAAACAACGCGGGCTGGCAGAAGGTAGAGGCGGCGCTGCGGGAAACCGCCGAAAGGACAGACCTGACGGAGCAGCTTACCCACAACGGCCTCGCCCGCTACACGGTGCCGGACAACGGTATCGTGTTTTTCTTTGTCACCGACCCCTACGGCACGGAGCATACGCTGACGCTGGAGCTGCGCTGCATAGACCTTGAAGCGCCGGTCCTTCGCGCGGGCGTCAGCGGTACGCTGCTGCGCGTGGAGGCCGCCGACACCCTCTCCGGCATAGCCGGGGTCTATGTGAACGATGAGCTTTATACCACCCTGCAAAACGGCGAGTTCAGCGTCCGCATTGACAAAAACACGCGGGATTCCCACTTTTACATCATGGGCGTGGACAACGCAGGCAACCGCACGGGCTATCTGGTGATCGCCAACCCCTTCTATGAAAAGGAAACGCCTGCGCCCAGCCCCACACCGGAGCAGCACAGCACCCATTGTCCCGCAGACTGCGATTGCAGGAAGCAGCCCTCCGGCAATACCGGCAGCAGCGGCAATACCGGTGCAGGAAAGCCCTCCAGCACCTCCGGCAGCACGGGAAAGCCCGCTGCGGCACAGACGCCCGCCGCCGCCGAGCCGGCGAAAGCACAGGAGCCCGCCGGTACCGCCGCGCCTGTCGCCATTGAGAAAGGGACGGGCTTTTCCCAAAACGGCAGCGCCGTCACCCGCGACCTGCTCTACGACAAGCACACCAACAAGCAGTTCATCGCGGTGGAAACCCGCAACGGCCATACCCTCTATCTGGTGATCGACTATGATAAGCCGCTGGACGAGGACGGAGATCAGTATGAAACCTACTTTTTGAACCTTGTGGACGAAAGCGACCTGTTTGCACTCATCGACGAGGATTCCGCCCCCGTCTGCTCCTGCAAGGACAAGTGCGAGGCAGGTGCGGTCAACACCGCCTGCGCAGTCTGCAAGAACAATATGACGGAGTGCATGGGAAAGGAAAAGGTCACGGAAAAGACGCCGGAACCCGACCCTACGCCTGATACGAGCGACAGCCCCGACAAGGACGGCGGCGAAAAGAAGTCCGGCAGCGGTCTTGTTGTGATTGTGCTGCTGCTCCTGATGGCGGGCGGCGGCGCGCTGTACTGGTTCAAGCTCCGTAAGAAAAAGCCCGACACAAAGGGACCTGTGGACTTGGACGATTACGACTACGGCGATGAGGATGAAGATGAGGAATACGAAAACGAGGATGATGCGGACGAGCCGGAGGAAACGGAGGACGCGGATGCATGACCCTTTTCACCAAAAATCCGCTGGAGCGACTGATGATGCAGCGCCCCTATCCGGGAAAGGAGGAAACGCCGCGCACCCCCGCCCCGGAGGGGCATTTCTGCTGCGGCTGCGCCCGTTACGGCACCGTCTGCCTCCGCCCCTGCTACCGTGACACCGACCTGCGGGAAAAGGCGCGGGCGAAAGCGCCGGAGCGTTAGGACCCCGACCCCTGCCGCATTCTCCCACCGATGCACAATGTACCCATGAGAGACCAGATGCAGCGGAAAAGGATGTGATACGGAAGCGGTGACTTGAACGACCTTGACTCACATACGATTAGAAAAACAGACACGAAAAGCAGTCCTCCGGGGCTGCTTTTTGCTATGCAAAAAGGAGAAAAATGAATATGACACACCATAAATTAGTGATCGCGGAAAAGCCCTCCGTCGCCCAGTCCATCGCCGCCGTGCTGGGCGCGACCAAACGCAACGACGGCTATCTTTCGGGAAACGGCTACCTTGTAAGCTGGTGCTTCGGGCATCTGGCGGAGCTGGCGGGCGCGGATGTGTACGATGAAAAGTACGCCAAGTGGCGCTACGACGATCTGCCCATCCTGCCCGCAGGCTGGCGCTTCACGCTGAAAGCGGACAAAGCCAAACAGTTCGAACTGCTGCGGGACCTCATGCGCCGGGAGGACGTGACCGAGGTCATCAACGCCTGCGACGCAGGGCGCGAGGGCGAGCTGATCTTCCGCACCGTCTACTACATGGCGGGCTGCACGAAAACCATGAAGCGGCTTTGGATCTCCTCCATGGAGGACGAGGCCATCCGAAAGGGCTTTGCGGACCTTCGTCCAGGACGGGAATACGACGGACTGCACCAGTCCGCCCTCTGCCGCGCCCGCGCGGACTGGCTGGTGGGCATCAACGCCACGCGCCTGTTTTCCGTCCTCTACCACCGCACTCTGAACGTGGGGCGCGTCATGACGCCCACGCTGGCGCTCATCGTCCAGCGGGAGGCGGAGATCAGGGCGTTCCGCCCGGAAGCCTTTTACACGGTAAATCTTCGCTGCGGCGATTTTGCCGTAGTGTCCGAAAAGTTCAAAGAAAAAGCGGAGGCGGACGGTCTTGCCGCCGCCTGCGCCGGTCAGCCGGTCACGGTCAAGGCGGTGCAGCGCATGGAAAAAACGGAGAACGCGCCCCGGCTCTACGACCTGACCGCCCTCCAGCGGGAGGCTAACCGCAGCCTCGGCTATACCGCCCAGCAGACCCTCGACTACTTGCAGGCGCTCTATGAGAAAAAGCTCTGCACCTATCCCCGTACGGACAGCCGCTTCCTCACCGACGATCTGGAAGCCTCTGTGCCGGAGCTTGCAGCCGTTGCTGCCGCCATCTGCGAAACCACCGCACCGGAGGGCGTGAACGCAAGGCAGGTCTGCGACAGCCACAAGGTCAGCGACCACCACGCCATCCTTCCCACCGCCAGCGCGGGCAAGGCGGATACCTCCGTCCTGCCGCTGGGCGAGCGCGAGCTTTTGCGCCTTGTGGCGGGGCAGCTTCTCCGTGCGGTCAGCGACGCTCACCACTATGCAGAAACCGCCGTTACGCTGGAGTGCGGCGGCGCTGAGTTCACCGCTAAAGGCAGAACCGTCCTTGATACCGGCTGGAAGCGGTATCTCGCGCAGGAAAAGCGGGACGCCGCACTGCCGGAGCTGTCGGAGGGGCAGGTATTGGAGTGCGCCGAAGCCGCCGTAAAGGAGGGCAAGACCACGCCGCCCAAGCATTATACGGAGGATACGCTGCTCTCCGCCATGGAGACTGCCGGAAAGGAAGATATGCCGGAAGAAGCGGAACGAAAGGGGCTGGGAACGCCCGCCACCCGCGCCGCCATCATCGAAAAGCTGGTAGCCACGGGCTTTGTGGAGCGCAAAAGGGCAAAGAAGGCCGTCAGCCTTGTGCCTGCCCATACCGGCGTTTCTCTCATCACCGTGCTGCCGGAGCAGCTACAGTCCCCGCTTCTCACCGCCGAATGGGAATACCGCTTGCAGCAGGTGGAGCGCGGCGAGCTTCCCCCGGACGAGTTCATGACCGGCATTGCGGATATGCTCATGGAGCTGGTGAAAACCTACAAGGTCATCTCCGGCGCGGAGGTGCTGTTCCCCTCCGGCCGTGAGGTCATCGGCAAATGCCCCCGCTGCGGCGGCGAGGTCAGCGAGAGCAAAAAGGGCTTCTTCTGCGAGAAAAACGACTGCCGCTTCGGGCTGTGGCGGGACAACAAGTTCTTTGCCGCCAAGCGCGCCGCTCTGACAAAAAAGGTAGCCGCCGCGCTGCTGGCAGAGGGGCGTGTGAAGCTCACCGGCCTCTACTCCGAAAAGACCGGCGGCACCTATGACGCCACCGCCGTGCTGGAGGATACCGGCGAGAGCGTCCGCTTCCGTTTGGAATTTGACAAGGGGGCGAGGAAATGAAGCTCTCCAAGCTGGAGCAGGAAAGTATCATCCTCTACAACGAGGAAGAATCCACCGCCAGCATCTACACCCACGACCCGAAGCTGAAGCGCAAGCTCAAGCGCCTTGCGGAGAAATACCCGGACAAGGTGTACCCGGATAAGGCCGTCCATGCCGGAGCGGTCAGCTACGCCGTGCCGAAAAACTGCGTCAGCATCAGGGAGCCGTTCAGCGACGAGCGGCGCAGGGCCGCCAGCGAACGCGCAAAAACGCCGGATATACGCCGCCCGCAAGGAGTATATACTCCGAAAACGAATGAGAACCGAGCGCCCGCACAGGAAAGCATACCCTTGCGCGGGCGCTGCCGTTTTAGGGGTAAACAGCCCATGAAATGAAAGGAAGTGCCTATGACACGAAAATCTCCGTATCCGACAAGAGCGGATTATCCGGCATTGATTGAAAATGCCAAGCCTGCGCTGCGCGAGCTGTTGGGCGCGGCCTCGTATGAACGGAGGATCGCCGTTCTCAACGAATGTTCTCTCGATGTGGTCAATACCGTCTGCACGATCATGGTGCTGGGGCGGCACAGCCTCTATCTTCGCCGCAAAAAGCCCTTCAACGCGCCGGACGCGGCATTCGTCCGGTGGGCGGCGGACCTGTGGACGCTGCGTGAGCAGGACAAGGCAGGCGACATCCGCTATCTCTGCGGAAAAACGGATTTACGGGAATATCTTTCGCGGGGGCTTCAGCTCCTGCAAATCGACCTGACGGAAGGAGGAACCTATGCCAGAGAAACCCGGTAAAAACAGAGAACAGCTCAAGGAGATCACCGACCGCATCGAGGCGGGCATCCGCGACATCTTTGAATCCGGCGATATGGAAAAGTACCGCAATTACCTGCGCACCATGAGCCGGTTTCACAACTATTCCCTCAACAATCAGGCGCTCATCCACTTGCAGCGCCCGGACGCCACACTTGTGGCGGGCTACAACCGCTGGCGGGACAAGTTCTCCCGCCATGTGCTGCGGGGCGAGAAAGGCATCACCATCATCGCGCCCACGCCGTATAAGAAGAAAATCGAGCAGGAAAAGCTCGACCCGGACACAAAGCTGCCCATTCTGGACGCGGACGGCAAAATCGTCACCGAAGAAAAGGAGATCGAAATCCCCATGTTCCGCCCGGTGAAGGTGTTCGACTACGCCCAGACGGACGGAAAGCCCCTGCCGGAGCGTGTTGCCAGCCCCGTCGCCAACCTGACCGGCAGCGTGGAAAATTATGAGGCGTTCATGGAGGCGCTGCGCCGGTCCTCGCCCGTGCCGGTGGAGTTCAAGCCGCTGTCTGCGGATATGGACGGCTATTTCAGCCCCAAATCCCAGAGCATCACGCTGCGGGAGGGTATGAGCGAGGTGCAGACGGTATCCGCCGCCGTCCATGAGATCGCCCACGCCAAGCTCCACAACTACGGCTTGCAGCAGGCAGCGGAGCGCAGGCATAAGAGCCGCAATACCGAGGAAGTGGAGGCCGAAAGCATCTCCTTCATGGTCTGCGCCTATTTCGGCATTGAAACCGGCGCAAACAGCTTCGGCTATGTGGCAACATGGTCAAAAAACGCCGAGCTGCCGGAGTTCCGCGCCAGTCTGGACACCATCGGCAAGACCGCAAACGGCATCATCACCGACGTGGAAAAGCATTTTGCGGAGGTTTGCAAGGAGCGCGGCATCGAGCTTCCCAAGGACACGGAATATGAGCTTGTCACCATCCCGCCCACCCGCGAGGACGCGCTGGCCTTTGCCGCCGACTACGCGGCGTTCCTGCGCCGGGGTCTGAATGTCCCCGACAGCGCGGACAAACCCACAGCGGAGGCGGTGGCGGACCGGCTGCTTGCCTGCGAGGGCGCAGAACTGCGGAAGGAGCTGGAGAATTTCGTCAAGCTGGCAGACGAGATCGGCATCGACGACGGCTCCCATGGGCTGCTGGAACGCTTCAACGGCCTGTTCCGTCAGGAATGGCGGGCAAAGGAGGAACCACAGCCGGAAATTGAAACAGAAACGCCGAATGTTGAGGATGAGCTGCCGCCCCTGCCGGAGCTGGAGCAAGGCTATCCCATGCCGGATACCGGCATCGGCTTTTTGGAAATGTATCAGTACGGCTACACAGACGGCAACGCCATGCTGCCGCTGACCAAGGAGCGCGCCATGGAGCTGTTCATGCAGGACGTTCCCGTGTTCCTGCTCTATGCCGACAGCACCGAGGCCATGGCGCTGGACGCTGAGGATATTTCCTCCCACACCGGCGTGTTCGGCGTGGAGCGCGAGGAATGGGACGCGGTGCGCGGCGTTGTGACGCTGAGCGAGCAGGCGGACACGGAGAAGCTGTTTCTGGAAAACCCGCAGGACGCTTTCCTCATTTACCAGATTCGGCGCGGCGGTGAATTGGACGCTTACCGCTTCATGAACTATGACTACTTGCAGAGCAAGGGCGTCACACCGGAGCGCGGCGGCTACGACGCGATCTACACCGGCGGGTTTATGGATTATGGGAATGCCAGAACCAATCTGGATATGATTTATCAGCGGTTCAATGTGGATCATCCTGCGGATTTCAAGGGACACAGCCTGTCGGTCAGCGACATCGTTGCCCTAAAGCAAAACGGCGTAGTATCCTGTCATTACGTTGACAGCATCGGCTTCCGGGAGCTTTCCAATTTCCTCAAGCCGGAGAATTACCTCAAAAACGCGGAGATGCTGCTGGAGGACGACTATGGCATGATCGACGGCATCATCAACAACGGCCCCAAGCAGCCCACCGTGGCCGATTTGGAGGCACAGGTCAAGGCGGGCTTTTCCATCTCCCTGACGGAGCTGGCTGCGGCCTCTCACCGCGAACAGAAGAAGCCCTCCGTGCTGGAAAAGCTCAGGGAAAGGACGCCGGAGCAGGCGAAAAACAAAACAGCGCCCAAACGGAGCGCGGAAAGAGAGCTTTGATATGAAAAACAACCCATTTACCCATGAAGAAATCAACCTCATGAGCATCTACAACGCGGCAGGCACCCGCGAGGGTCTGATTGCGGCTCTCACAGAAATGTGGGGGTATCTGGACGCGGAGGAAGCCGAGCTGCGGGAGCTGACGGACAGCGCCCTCGCAAAGCTGCGGGGCATTACCGACGCGGAGTACGCCGCCCTTGACCTGACGCCGGATTTTGACCTCTGAGCAAAAACAGACAGTTTTACGGTCAAGAGCCGGAAAAATCGCAGATTTGCCGCTGGGAGCGCGCTGGATGAGGAATGTATCATCCGGCGCGTTTCCTTTGGGAAAATGAAAACCACGATAAAACCATGAAGGGAGGATTTAGCGTATGCCAAACAAACTGCAAGCCTACGCGGAGCAGGCGGAGCGCACCGCGCGGCAGATCACCGGCAGCCATTTAGCGTGGACGGCGTTCCTGACCACCGCCGCAAGGCTGTATAAATACCCCTATAACGAGCAGCTCATGATCTATATGCAGCGCCCGGAGGCCACCGCCTGCGCGGAGTACGACTTCTGGAACGAGAAAATGGGGCGCTATGTCCGGCACGGCAGCACGGGCATCGCCCTCATTGACGCTTCCGGATACAAGCCGCGGCTTAAATACGTCTTTGACGTTGCCGACACCGGCGGCAAGGAAAACGCCCGCCGCGTCAACTTGTGGGAGCTGAAAGACGCACATACCGACAGCGTGAGCGCCATGCTGGAGCGTAATTACGGCGTTTCCGGCAAAAACGGCCTTGCGGAGCAGTTCGAGAGCGTCGCTTCTCTGCTTGCTGCGGAATACTGGCGCGACCATTCCCGCGACATCCTCGGCATCGTTGCGGATTCCTATCTGGAGGAGTATGATGATTACAACATCGAGGTGGCGTTCAAAAACGCCGCGGCGGTCAGCATCACCTACTCCCTCATGTCCCGCTGCGGGATGCAGCCGGAGGATCACTTTGAACACGAGGATTTTTTCAGCATCTTTGATTTCAACACCCCGCGCACGGTGGCAGCCCTCGGCACGGCGGTCAGCGAGATCAACGAACAGGTTTTGCGGCAGATCGAAGTCACCATACGAAATTATGAGCGCGAACACAGCGCGGAAAGGACGGCAGAGCATGGAGAACAACCTGACTTACACGATGAACGGAGATTACCTGATTCCCGACTTGAAAATCGAAGTGCCGGAGCAGCCCCTCGGCAAGTACGGGCGGATGCGCCAGAAGTACCTGAAGGAGCATCGCCCCATCCTCTGGAACCAGATGATCTTGGAGGAGACTCTGTTTCCGCACCTGCTGGAGATCGAGCAGGCAGCGCAGAGCCGCTTAGAGCAGATGATGCCGGAGCTGGCGTCGGAGGCCGGAGCGACGGAAGCGCTGAAAGCCAGCGATCCCATGAAATGGGTGGGCTTGATGAACACCTGCAAGGCGCAGGCGGAGGAAGTGATTCTCGCGGAGCTGATCTACGTATAACAGAACACCCCGCACGGGGCGGTCAGCTATCCTTTTTCCCCACCGAAGCGGAACAGATTACAGCCATAGAAGAAGCGGAGAGCGCACAAGCGCCCTTCGCTTTTTCCGTTTCTCAGGCGCAGCTTGACCATGTGCTGCGGCTGGGCGGCAACGCGGACAACACCCGCATGGTCATTGCCGCCGCGTTCCAGAAGCAGAAGTCCACGGAGGACATTGCCGCGCTGCTGCAAAACACCTTCCACGGCGGCAATGGCTTTAAGACGCCGGAGGGCGAGCTTTCCGTGTGGTACGCCGTAGACGGCATCCACATCGCTCCCGGCAGGAGCGCGGAGTATGTGCGCACCGCACAGGTAATCGCATGGCAGGATGCCGCCGCGCGTATTTCCCAGCTTATGGACAGTGGCGCGTATGCCTCCAATGTGGAGCTTGCCGAGGCAGGGCAGCATGAGCGGATGCAGCTTGCCCAAGCCCTCTGGTATCTGAAACACGACCTGAGCGACGAGGCGCGGGAGCAGGGCTATCTCTCCTGCATGGATACGCTGCGGGGCGGCGGATTCCCTGATGAAACGGCGCGGCTGGCGGAGCAACTGACAAACACAGATTTCCGCGATACGCTCTCCGGCGAGTTCGCGCAGTTTTACGCCGCCCATGAGCAGGACAGAAGCCTGCTGCGCTTCCACTATCACAAGCTCGATCAGATTTGGCAGAGCCTGCGGGACCTGTCCTTGCCCCGCAGGGCCTATTCCTCCGAAATGACCGCAGTGCCGGAGCTGGCACGCTTCATCACGGAGGACGAGATCGACCACGCGCTGGATCGCGGCAGCGGCGTGGAGGGTGGCAAAGGCAGAATCTACGAATACTTTACCGCCGACCATACCGGCAAGGAAAAGGCAGCTTTCCTCAAAGATGAGTATGGCACAGGAGGTCATACCCATGCTGTATCCGGAGCAAGCGGCAGCTATGAAGATCATAGTGCAAAAGGCATTACGCTGAAAAAAGCAGGCTGCGCCAATGTGGAGCTGAGCTGGACGAAGGTGGCAGCAAGGATTGACAGCCTCATTCAGAAGGACCGCTTCCTCTCCCCAAGGGAAAAGGAGCGCTACGCCCAGCTTCAGCGGGAAAAGGAGGCGGAGCGTGAACTGCCAACACAGGCTCAGACCGACTACAATTCCATCAAGGAAGCCCACCCGGACGACATCGTGCTGTTTCAGGTGGGCGATTTCTTTGAGATGTACGGCGAGGACGCAAAACAGGCGGCGGAGCTGCTTGATCTCAACCTTACCACAAGGGCGATACCCGGCGCTGGGCGTGTGGAAATGTGCGGCGTTCCGGCGCACAATTTAGAGATGTATGTAGAGAAATTGCGCGATAAGTATGATGTGACGATTGCCGAAGCGCCAGACTTTAGAGGTGAGCGCCACATTTACACGCTGCGCTCTATCGACCATGAAGCAGAAGCCGCCATTGACGCATACGAAGCCGAGTTCGGCGCGGACGGCACACGGGTATTCCGCGATCCTGCCGCAGAGCAGCCACAGCCGACCGTGGCCGAGCTGTTTGAACAGTATAAGCTGACCGTGGGCAACACGCTTGTCGCGGACGACGCTTTCCTCAACGCCTGCCGCAACTCTGACCGGGAGAACGCCTATCTGGAGGGTGCGGCGGCCATCCGGCGCATCGTCACAGAATCCGGCGATTTTCAGCTCACACGGCTTTATTTCGATATGCCCGCGTTTCATAACCGGCTGCATCAGGAGCTTTTGGACGAGCTTTACCCCACGCTGGCAACCACGGTCACGTCCTCACCCTACAAGGTGACGCAGGAGGACATCGACGCGGCCTTGCAGCAGTGGAACGGTAGGATTGAAAGCAAGCACGCAGTTGTCCGCTATATGAAGGCTCACGCCCGCGACCGGGACACCGCCGCATGGCTGGCAGCGGAATACGGCGTTGGCGACAGCTCCAAGCCGCTGCAAATCTCCGTGGGAAATTCCGAGCCGGTCACGCTGTCATGGGCCAAGGTGCAGCGGCGCATTGCGCAGCTCATTCAATCCGACAACTTCTACACCGAGCAGGAGCAGGACAACTTTGACAACATTGACCCCATCGCCATCCGGGAAGCGCTTGCTGAACGCGGTATTGTAAATGGGCAGGTTGTGGATGCGGAAGCAAATCGCAACAGCCCCTTCGTCCGGCAGGTTATGTCGGATGTAGAGCGGATTGCGGCGCAGGAAGCGCAGGCGGCGCACATGGACTCACCGGACCGTTTTTCCATCCGTCTGCACCCCAACGAGGGCGGCATTACCGGCATCTGGGACTCGGCCCTTGACCGCTTCTATGAGGAGGGTGGGCAGGTGCTTCGCTTCGCGGAGCAATCTAACGCCATTGACTACCTCTCCAGTATTCAGCGCAGCCGCGGTATGGAGCCGGACGCGCCGGTTTTCACAACGCCGCTGGGGAATGCCTATCGCGTGGGCGACGGCTTTTCCTCCACCGCAGCCGAACAGCGGGATACTCTGATGGTGGTCGAGCGTGTAGACGAAGATAATGTTTGGTACACTCTGCCAAGCGTCCCGGAACAGGAAACGGTCAGCGTAGACCGCACCGTTTTTGAGCGTTACCTCGACACCGGCTATTTCTTCGCTACGGAGCAGACGCAACCTGTCAAGGAGATCACTGCCGAAAACGAACAGGAAAACATGATTTTTCGTGCGCCGTATGCCGTGGGCGATACCGTCTATCTGGACAACACCCCCTTTGAGATCACGGAGGTCGGCGCGCTCAATGTGCAGCTTCGTGACCCTGCGCTCCGCTATCCCGTATTCCGCGCCGAAAGCCGCGAGAATTTTGAATGGCTGCTGCGCCGGGATGAGAGAAACGCCGCCATAACAGATTATCTTCCCGCACGGAGCAGAAACGACGACCTCCGCGACCTCCTGATGAACGGCATCCTCACGCCTGACATCCGGGACGAGGTGCGGGAACTGTTCCGGCAGGGCGAGGGCAACGCCGCCATCGGTGCCTATCTTTCCAACGTTTTCGCCGCGTCGGACGCGGACACCATGACGCTGGAGGACGGCACCGAGGCAGATTTCATCACCTCAAGAAGCGGCTTTCAGGCGCAGGTGCATGGGGAAAAGGGCGTACACGCCCTCGGATTGTTGTGGCCGGACGCCGCTCCCGTGCTGCGCGCCGTTTTTCTGGAGGAAGCGCAGGCGCAGATCCGGACACAGGCTCAGCCTGAACCAGATATTTCTCATCCTGAACAGCCAGCATTGGAGGCGACTGAACCGGAGCAGCCGCAGTTTGCCACGGAAACCGTAGCGTTCTACCCCGGCGAGAAAAGCCAGCTTCCCTTTGATATTGAAATCCAGACTATCCGCACCACCGAGCCGGAGCCGCCCATGCCGCAAAGACCGCCTGCGGAAAACTTCCGCATCATGGACGATGATCTCGGCACAGGCGGCGCAAAGGCCAAGTTCCGGGCGAATATGGCGGCTATCAATCTTCTGAAGGAGTTGGAATTTGAGGGCTTGCAGGCCAGCCCGGAACAGCAGGAGGTCTTATCCCGTTACGTGGGCTGGGGCGGCCTTGCGGACGCTTTTGATGAAAGCAAGGATAACTGGAAAGACGAATTTGCGGAGCTGTACGCCGCGCTATCCCCGGAGGAATATGCCGCCGCCCGTGCCTCTACCCTCAACGCCCACTACACCAGCCCCACCGTTATCAAGGCAATCTATGAAGCCGTTGGAACCATGGGCTTCCAGACCGGCAACATTCTGGAGCCCAGCATGGGCGTGGGCAACTTCTTCGGTATGCTGCCGGAGAGCATGAAAAGCAGCAGGCTCTACGGCGTGGAGTTGGACAGTATTACCGGTAGAATCGCAAAGCAGCTCTACCCCAAGGCGGATATTACCGTGGCCGGCTTTGAAACCACCGATCGGAAGGATTTCTTCGACCTGGCCGTGGGCAACGTGCCCTTTGGACAGTATCAGGTCAGCGACCGAGCTTTTGACAAGCTCGGTTTTTCCATCCACAACTACTTTTTTGCCAAGGCGCTGG
>ERZ773150.1297-NODE-1297-length-22639-cov-17.832979_pt1 | contig 22639 bp, 14 predicted proteins | sample MGYA00580845_ERZ773150 | MGnify/ENA primary metagenome ERZ773150 (study PRJEB29015, sample SAMEA2737848) | human gut metagenome | biome: human gut; feature: human-associated habitat; material: faeces | place: China | collected 2012 ...
CGCAGCGCTGGCGGTGGCCGGGCTGGCCGCCGAGGGCATGACCACGGTGCAGGGCATCGGCCACATCCAGCGGGGCTACGCGGACCTGGCCGGGGACCTGCGGGCGCTGGGCGCCCGGATCACAGCGCAATAGACGAGACAGCAGAAACAGCGGAGGAGCACGGACGATGGCAAGGCGCAGACGGTACAACCATAAGCGGCGGAGAGGAAGCCTGAGCTTCCTCTACAAGCTGCTGGCTTTTGTGCTGATCTGCACCGCCATCTCTCTGGCTCTGACGCTGTTTTTCCGTATACGCAGCATCGAGGTCAGCGGCAATGACCGCTATACCCGGCAGGAGATCATCGACGCGGCGGGCGTCAGCGAGGGGGACAATATGTTCCTGATGAACAAGTACAGCGCGGCGGAGCGCATCCGCAAGGCGCTGCCGTATATCGAGACGGTGCAGTTCCGGCGGTCGCTGCCGGACGGGCTTTCCATCATCGTGACGGAGTGCGCGGACCCGGCGGCCATCGTGCAGGACGGGAAAGCGTACCTGCTGTGCGACACGGGGAACATCGTGGACGAGGTAACGCCCGCTGCCGCGAAGCAGCGGACGCAGGTAAAGGGCCTGACGCTGACAGACCCGGCGGTGGGTCAGCCGGCAAAGGCGGCGGAGGGACAGGAGCTGGCGCTGGAGCAGCTGCTGACGCTCATGCAGGCGCTGGACCAGCGCGGCATGACGGCGGACGTATCGCTGCTGGATATGAGCGACCCGGCACAGCTGACGCTGCGGTATCTGGAACGGTTCGACGTGCAGCTGCCCCGGGAGGCCGACTACGGCTACAAGCTGGACTATCTGATGGCCGTGGTGGAGAAGCTGGAGGTCAACGAAAAGGGCGTTATCAATATGATGCAGGAGGGGAAGGCCCGGTTCATTCCGGAGTGATGCCGCGCGTACCGCACCGCATCGGGGACGCTGCGTAGGTGCTTCATGCTCCCGGCACAAAACTTTTTCGGTAAATTAAGTGCTTACACTTGACGCTTGCGCCAATTCGTAATACAATACAAGATATAGCATTTACCAGGAGATAATCCGTCATTTTCATACAAATTATGGCAGGAGGAGCAGACATGGCTTTTGGATTGGAAACCGGCCCGGAGAACGTTGTCAGCATCAAGGTCGTGGGCGTAGGCGGCGGCGGAAACAACGTGGTCAACCGCATGGTACGCGGCGGCGCGCAGGGCGTTGATTTTGTCGCAGTCAACACAGACAAGCAGGCGCTGAATGCCTCCAGCGCTACCTATAAAATTCAGATCGGCGAGAAGCTTACCGGCGGCAAGGGTGCGGGTTCCAACCCGGATGTGGGCCGCAAGGCCGCGGAGGAGAGCCGCAACCAGATGGCCAAGGCGCTGGAGAACACCGACATGGTGTTCATCACCGCCGGCATGGGCGGCGGCACCGGCACCGGCGCGGCACCCGTGGTGGCTGAGATCGCCCGGGAGGCAGGCATTCTGACCGTGGGCGTGGTGACCAAGCCCTTCGGCTTTGAGGGACGCCGCCGCATGACCCAGGCGGAACAGGGCATCGAGGAGCTGCGGAGCAAGGTGGACTCGCTGGTCATCATTCCCAACGAGCGTCTGAAATACGCCACCGACCAGAAGATCACCTTTGCCAACGCCTTTGAGATCGCGGACGACGTGCTGCGCCAGGCGGTGCAGTCCATCTCTGACCTGATCCGCGACACCGGGTTCATCAACCTGGACTTCGCGGACGTGACCGCCATTATGAAGGACGCGGGTCTGGCCCACATGGGCGTGGGCCGCGCGGCCGGCAAGGGCAAGGCCGAGGAGGCCGCCAAGATGGCCATCTCCTCCCCCCTGCTGGAGACCTCCATCAACGGTGCACGGGGCGTGCTGATCAACGTCACCGGCTCCATGGACATCGGTCTGGAGGAGGTGGAGCAGGCCGCCACGCTGGTGCAGCAGGCGGTGCATCCCGACGCGCTGACCATCTTCGGCGCCGCCTTCGACGAGACGCTGGACGATGAGATCCGCGTGACCGTCATCGCCACGGGCTTTGACGAGGCGCAGCAGGCCGCCAATGCCGCTGCTGTGACCCAGCCCGCACAGACGGAGAACAGCGGCGCGCCCCAGCCCCTGGACGAGGTGAAGGGCGAGCAGGGACAGGACGAGATGGACAAGTCCTTCGACGAGATCCTGCGGATATTCAATAAGGATAAGTTCTGAGAAACAGGCCCCCCGGCTTCGCCGGAGGGCCTGTCTATATAGAGCAAATAGCCTCCCCCGGACGGGGGAGGCTTTTATATCACCATTGCGCAAGGTCAACGGGAACAGCGACCTCTTTATCGAATCCAGAGAATATCAGAGAGGTGTCCCCCGTGAGATCCTCCAGCACCGACAGGTCATAGGTGCATATGAACACATCGTCGTCGGTGTCTGAGACGACAACATCCTCGGGATAGTACCAGTTTTCAAAGCCATCGCTGTCCACCTGCACCAGGTAAGGGAATGTTTGATATGTGTCGCCCTCTACGACATAGACGGTGAGGACATCCCCCTCCCAGTCCGCTTTGAGACTCGCCACGGCGAAGGCAGAATCCTCCAGATAGAAGCTCGCTCCTATCTCCGCGTACTCCCGCACCGTTGCTTCGATCTCCTCGGCGGGTGCTACCTGCTCACAGCCGTAGTCGGGCATCGGCTCATTGCGGTCAAAGATGTCACCGGACACGCCGCGCAGCGTGTTGATGAGCACGATGACAATGGACACGGCGATCACGGCCCCTATGGCGCCGGAAGCGGTGTTCTTCTTCGGCGCGCGCCACCGGATAGAGGTCCTGGGACGGCGGGTCTGGTTTTCGTAGCAAACCTTCTCTTCGTGGCACTCCTTCTGCTCGTAGCAGACCTTCTCCTGTTCGGCGTAGTGGACGTCGCCGCCGGCGTCCACCCACTCCCGGCGGGGCGGGCGGTTATAGGCGCCGCACTTGGGGCAGAAGCCCTCACGGGAATCATAGGTCTTGCCGCAGGCCTTGCAGCGGATGGCAGGCATAGGCGGTCCTCCCTTCTGTGTGTTTGGATCTATTATACAGCAGATCGGGCAGATTGTCTATCAGCCTTGGGTTGCGGCGAAAAAAAAGGTGGGAAACCTGAAGTTGCACCGCGCGGACGCGCCCACCCCGTCGGGGTGGGCGCGTCTGCTTATTCCACTAAGCCGTATTTGATCTTGATGCGGTCCAGCTTCTCCAGCATGGGCTCCGCCAGCACCAGCAGGAAGAAAACTGTGGCTGCGGCGTGGACGCAGTCCATGGGAAAGCCGGTGACATAGTAGGCGGCGATGACCTTCCACTCCAGCGTGCGGGCATAGAGCAGGGCGGAGACGGGGTTCATGATGCCGCCGTAGATGAGCACGGCGGAGATGGCCCCGAAGATGCACAGGGCGGCGCGGCTGCGGCGCAGCCAGCCCCGGCGGAACAATACGCCCGCCAGGAAGCCGATGATGCCCATGGCGAACATCTGGAAGGGCGTCCAGGGACCCTGGGAGAACAGAACGTTGCTGGCCAGCATGGTCATGGCGCCCACCAGGAAGCCGGTCTCGCCGCCCAGGGCCACGCCGGAGATGATGGTCAGAGCCAGGACGGGCTTGAACTGGGGCAACATGAAGAAGGCGGCGCGGCCCGCCACGCCCAGGGCGCAGAGGGAGGCCACCAGCACCAGCTCACGGGCCTGGGGCTTCCGTCCCTCGAACACCAGGAAGAAGGGCACCATGCATTCCAGCAGCACGGCGAAGGCGATGGGGTAGTAGGCAGTGTTGCCCAGGTAGAAAAAGCCCAGATACAGCGTGGCGGGGATGCACAGCAATATCAGCACCGCCGCCAGACGGGTACGGTGGGAGAGCTTTCGCTTCTGCACCGGGGTCTGGAGCAGCGTCATGGGCTTGGAGCGCCGACCGATGGCGGCGATGCAGCCGAAAAGCAGGGCGATGAACAGGCCGTAAAGGCCCAGGGCCTGCCAGCCGGCCTGGGAGAGCGTGCCGCCGCCCACCAGGGCGGTGAGGTCGGTGTGCTTGGCCGCCAGCCAGAAGATCGCCAGCGCACCCGCACCGCATACGGCGGCGATGGTCCTGCGCCACCAGGGGAGCTTTTTCGGCTTCCAGGCGGTGGACTCCTCCGCCACCGGAGGCAGGGGCTGCCAGGCGGCAGGCACCTCCGGCTGGGGCGGGACGGTCCCGCCGATGACCGCGATCACGTCCTCCGGCGTGACGGCACGGGGGCAGAAGTCCCGGGCCATACGGTTAGCGGAGGTGGTATAGAAGCTGTTGCCGGAGAAGAAGTCACGGGGTGTGCCCTCCGCGACGATGCTGCCGTCGAAAAACAGGGCGCAGCGGTGGGCGTACCGGGCGCAGAAGGCCACGTCGTGGCTGACCATCACCACCGTCGTGCCGGCGGCGGTCAGCGTGGAAAGAATAGCGGCAAAGGACTGCTTGAAGGCGGCGTCCAGGCCCTTGGTAGGCTCGTCCAGCAGCAGGATATCCGGCTGGTGCAGCAGCACCTTACCCAGGGCGGCCCGCTGCTGCTCGCCGCCGGAGAGGTCATAGGGATGGCGGTCCAGCAGCTCGGTCAGGCGGCAAAGGGCCGTCACCTGTTCTACCCGGCGGTCACGCTGGTCTTTAGGGAGGTCCGTGCCGTCAAAGGACTCGTACAGGTCCTGACGGACCGTGTTTTTCACGAACAGGGCCTGCGGGTCCTGAGGCAGAACGCCGATGCGGCCCATGTGGGTCACGGTGCCCCGCTGGGGCGTCAGCGCACCGGACAGCAGGCCCAGGGTAGTGGACTTGCCCGCGCCGTTACCGCCCAGCAGGGCCAGCAGCTCACCACGACGGGCCTGAAGGTCCAGACCGCGGACCACGTCCGGCTGGTCCGGCTCATAGCGGAACCAGAGACCCGCGCCGGCAAGGGCGGTATCCCCGGCGGGATGCACCGGCTCCGGTGGCAGCGGGCACAGGGTATGTTCATCGCACCAGCCGGACAGGAAATCGCGGCCCTCGCGGACGGTGATGGGGCAGGGTGCGTCGCTGTCCACCCCGGCCCAGATACGGACGGCGGCGGGCATGGCCAGGAACATATCGTGGCCGCGGCCCCGCAGGGAACGGCACACCGCCTCCGGCGCGCCGGCACAGAGGAGATGGCCGCCGTCCAGCACGGCGGCGTGGGTGGCCAGGGGCAAGGCCTCCTCGAGACGGTGCTCCGTCAGGAGGACGGTGATGCCCAGCTCGCGGTTCAGGCGGCCCACGGTCTGCAAAAGGTCGGCAGCGGCAATGGGATCCAGCTGACTGGTGGGCTCGTCCAGTATCAGCAGACGGGGTTGGAGCACCATGACCGAGGCCAGGGCCAGCAGCTGCTTCTGGCCGCCGGAGAGCTCATCCACTTTCTTATGGAACCAGTCCTGGATGCCGAAGAAGGAGGCCATCTCCGCCACGCGGCGACGGATGGAGGGCGTGTCGCAGCCAAGGCTCTCCAGTCCGAAGGCCAGCTCGTGCCAGACCTTGTCGGTGACGGTCTGCTCCTCCGGAGACTGGAGGACGAAGCCGATATCAGCGGCCTGCCGATGGGGCGGCAGGTCATCCAGCGGCTGACCGTCGAAGAGGATACGGCCCTCGGCCGCACCGTGGGGGCGCAGGGCGGGCTTCAGCTGGCGGAGGAGAGTGGTCTTGCCGCAGCCGGAGGCGCCGCAGAGGACCCAGAACTCGCCCTGACGGACCGTGAGGGACACATCCGCCAGCGCGGGGCAGGGCTGCTGGGGGTAGGTGAAGCCAAAATGCTCCAAACGCAGCAGTTCAGGCACGGGGCGTCCCTCCTTTCCGGGCAAGATAGCGGCGCCGGGACAGGGCGTCCAGCAGCACCGGCGTAAAGCAGAGCAGGCCGTAAACGGCGAAAAAGCTGACCGTCAGCGGTGTGACGGGGCCGCTGATCAGCATGGGATAATACTGAAAGCGCAAGCCGCCGGCCAGACCGCCGCCCAGCAGATACAGGCCGCAGAAGGCCAGCCAGAGGGCGACGGCACCGTCACGCCGGTCAAACCGGTAGAGGGAGAAGGAGGTCCTCCCCGGCAGGCCATAGCCCCTGCAGCGCATACTATCGGCGGTAATGAGCCCGCTTTCCAGGCTCCAGGTAACAACGATGGAGAACACACGAAGGGCGCTTCTGACGCGCCGGGCCGGGGCGCCGGTCTGGGTATCACGGCCCAGATGCCGCTGGGCCTGGGCCACGGCGCGGAGCCGCCGGACAAAGCGGGGCACAAAGCGGAGGATCATGCTCAGCAGCAGGGACAGCGCCGGGATGACGCGGCCAAAGAGGTACACCACCTTGTCCGAGGTGATGACATCGGTGACGCAGACGAACCACAGCGCCACGGCGCTGAGCATGGCGCCGGCGGCCAGACCGTAGAGCAGGCTCTCCAGCGTCAAAGGATTGCCGGAGGGCAGGTAGGCCAGAATGGTGACGCCCTGGTGGACAAAGGCCGGGTTCAGGGCCGCCGCCAGAAGGGCCATGGGCAGCAGCCACAGCAGGTGGCGGCGCAGGCCCTTGCCGCCCAGCAGACGGGCAACATACCACCCACCGCCCAGCGTCGACAGAACCAGGCACACCGGGTGCATCAGCAGCATCGCGCAGGCGATGACCAGGGCGAAATAGGCAAAGCTCACCGCCGGATGGCAAGTGCGCAGCGTATCGTCCATGGGATCACCTCCTGCATACATGATGTCTTAACCTTTTGATTATACCCTGCCGCCAGGGGATACGTCAATCCTGCGTGCGGAAAAAGGGCGGCAAAAGCCGCCCTTTTGTCAGCCCATGTAGGTATTGCCCACGTCTGCACCCATATTACAGGTGTAGAGCCACTGAATACTCTCGCCGCCGGAGAGCGTATAGCTGTCCGCGCCATAGTTGGGGAAGGTTCCCCCCACGCAGTACATCCAGCCGGAGCTCCTGCCTACGTTCTTTTCGAACAGGCCGTTGATGCCCTTGACATAGCTGCCGCTGGAGCTCACCGGGATACCCGCGTCACCGCAGGCCCGCTTCAGTACGGACATGACAGACTCACCCTCGGTGATGGTCACCGTGGTGGACAGGATCACGCCGTCGGCGGGGATAAGGCCCTTCACGCCGTCGGAGCACTTGTCCATATTATCAAGCACCGTGGCGCAGGAGATGTACAGCGATACGGATGCCGCCGGTGCAGGGTCAGGTGCAGGCGTGGGATCGGGGCCCGGCACAGCGGGCTGCTGCGCCTGCTCCTGCTGTTTCTTCTCTTCTTCCAGCCGCTTCTGCTCCTCCAGGCGCTTGGCTTCCTCCTGCTTTTTGGCGTCCTCCTCGGCCTTTTTGGCATCATCAGCCGACTTCTGCTCGTCAGACTTCTTGTCGTCCACGGCCTTATCCTCAGTCTTTGCCGCGTCCTGCTTGCCGTCAGCCTTGGTGGTGCCCGTTTCAGCTGTGTCGTCCTTCCTGGTGTCCGCGGTCTGCTCCTGCGTTGCCGTGGGAATGTTGCCGGGGGCGTACGATACGGTCTTTTTTCCGCAGGCGGCGCAGGTCAGCAGCAGGGACAGCGCCAGCGCCAACAGCCAAAATCGGTGGTTTTTCTTCATATCTCTCATTTCTCATAAAAGCGCCATACGCAGAGGCGCTTTCGCGCCCCTGCGTCGGCTGTTCTGTTGTTACTTGGAAACGCGCTTCCGCTTATGGGTCAGCGCCACAACGGCTGCCGCCGCCAGGACCGCGCTGCCCAGCCACAGCACCATCTGACTGTCGTCCGCCGTGTTGGCGGAGTCGGTCTTGTCCGGCGTCGCGGTGGGGTTGTAGTAATAGTGGTTGGTGGACTCCGTCCAGCTGATGGCCACAGGAGACAGGCCGGTCAGCGTCACCAGCAGACCGCTGGGGGTTTTGGTGACAGCGGGGAATTCCACGGTACCCACATCCAGGCCGCAGTCCGCCATGGCGACCATGTGCGCCACGGTGAAGTTATACTGGCCGTACTTGGCGGCCACGGCCTCCGGGTAGGGCAGCAAAACTGTGATCTTGCCGGCTGTCAGGTCCTCCTTGGTGGCAGGACGCCACTCGTTGTTCTCGAATACGAGCAGCGACACATCCATGAAAACGGTGTTGTCCTTATTGCCCTTGCTGTTTTTCAATGTGATCTGCAGCTGCAGCTCGGCTTTGATCCTTTCCACGCTGTTCAGCTTCTCGTTATCCCGCAGGGTATCGGGCACTGTAATCGTGTCAGATACCTCGATGCGCTTCAGCGTACCACCCTCGGACTTCACCGCACCGCAGACGCACTGGATGCCGTTCACATAGGTGTGCCCGGTCTTGTTGACCACCGCATGGCAAACCTTGCAGACGTTCCAGTGGCCATCTTTGTCTGCGAGCATCTCCGTGCCGGGGGTGTGGCCCAACGCAGCGATAACGCGGGTCTCCTCCTTGGAGCAGACGGAGCAGGTGCGCTTCTCCGTGCCGGTCTCGGTGCAGGTGGGTTCCTTGGTGGTCGTCCACGCGCCGAACTTGTGGCCCGGCGCGGGAACGGACTTTTCCTCCACGGCGCCGCAAATGGAGCAGATCCGGCGGCTGACGCCGTCCTTGGTGCAGGTGGCGGCCACGGTCACTTTCCACTCGCCGAAGCGATGGGCGCAGGCGGCGTCAGTCATATCGTAGAGGGCGTTGGCCTTCTCCGTAAAGCGCGCATAGGCGGCCATGGCGCAAAGCGCCTGCTCCGTGGCCATCTCGTTGACGGCCTTGTCTGCGAACTGATGCTTAAAGCCGCCGTTCTTCGCCACGCGGTACTGCAGGAGGTTCCCCAGCACGCTCAGGGTCTTCCCCTCCACGGTCTTGGTAAAGCGCGCGTCCGTGTTGGCATCCAAATTCAGGGCGGAAAGGGCGATGACCACCTGTGCGCAGCTCTCGGAGGAGTCGTAGCCGCTTTGATACTTGCCGGAGAGCCAGTTGAGGGCTTTCTCCACGGCGGTGTTCACGGTTTCATTGCCGCCGTCCTTATAGTAGGGTGCCAGCGCCTGTAGCGCCATGGCGGTCATGTCCACGTCGCCGACAGATTTTCTGTCGGCGCTGGCGCTCCAGCTGCCGTCCGCATTCTGCTGGCCCAGAATGGCCTGCACCAGCCAGGAGGTGTCGGAGGTGTAATTGCGGCTGTTGAGCGCCAGCAGACCCATGACGAGACCGTTGATATCCGTGTAACTGGTATCGGTGACCTTCATGATATCCTTGTCCTGTAGCGCTGCCAGCAGGTTTTTGCCACCCACGTTGGCGGGGTCCTTGCCGATGGCGGTAAGGGCCAGGGCAATACGCTCATTGTCGGTGATGACGGGGGTGTTTTTATCATCGGGTTTCCGGAGGATGCCGTCAGAGCCGATGTTCGCCTTTACATAGGCCACGACCTTATCGTAGTAGGCCTGAATGTATGCATCGGACAGCTCCACGCCGGCGCGAGCCTGTCCCAGTACCGCCCATTCGCCGAAGAGATAGCTGACGACCGGGGCGCTCACCGCGCTTTGGATATACGCCTTGGCGCCGGCATACGCCTCATCGAAGCCGGGCACTTCCGTACCGGGCACCGTGGGATCCGTCGGGTCCAGCGGAATATAGGTGTCGGTAAAGAACAGGCGCAGGGTGTCGCCGTCCTTGAGATAGGTGTTGTCCAGCGTGGTCTTGGGCAAGGTCTCGGTGCCGCCCTTGACGGCGAAGCCGAACATCCAGCCGGAGGACTTGCCGTCGCCCTTCTCCTTGAGGGTGTTGCCCGCCGCATCGGTGATGCTCTTGATGTAGGTGCCGCTGCCGGTATAGGTGTAGTTGGCACTGTCCAAGCACGCCTTCACAGCGTCCCAAGCGGTGGGATCCTCGTTGACCTTGCCGGTGAAGGTAAAGTCGGAGATTCCCGTGAAGGTATGGCCGTTCTTGTTGTATCCGTCCACCTTGACCTTCACGGTGAGGGTCTGATTTTCGTTGGGGTCATTCTGTTCCGTGGTGCCGGACACCGTCAGGTCGATGTGGATGGGCTGCTTGTAGAATTGGGCAAAGTCCTTGTAGCGTTCCTTGGTCTCCTCGGTGCCGTTGATGCCGAACTTCTCCCAGTACTGGGCGTACTTGGTGTAGGTCAGGACGCTGTCCAGCCTAACTGTCGTATTGTACTCCGGCTGGTGCACCCGCAGCAGCTCATGCTCGATGACGGTGGGGCGGGAGGAATAGAAGGTGCGGTACTTCTCCGAAGCATACCAGCCGGGGATATCGTCGGCCTCGATGCCGTCGAAGGTCATATTCACCGTACCGCGGACGTATTTCAGCGTGCCGTCCTCGTTTTTGCAGATCTCCGCGAAGGGATACAGGTCGGAGGTGACCTTGGTCTTATCCGTATTCTTGTTCCTGATGCCGTTCCAGTAGGCGTTCTCGGTCAGCGCATCGGTCATAAAGTCGGCGGCATCCTTCAGTTCCTGCTCCTCAAAGGGCGCGATGGTGAAGGTAAACTCCTGCCGCGCCAGCAGAAGGCCGGAGCTGCGGGTGGTGATGGTGACCACATACTTCGCCTCCGCCGGCTCCTCACCGGGCAGCGGGCGGTAGACCATGGCGTGATAGCCGTTGAAGTCCAGCACATCGGGGGTGAGGCTCACCATCGTGACCTTCTGGTTATAACTGTCGCTCATGATGCCCTTTTCCTCCAGAAGAGCGGGTCTGGGCATCTGCATATCGTCGCTGACGGCATCCAATTTCACGGGCTTTGTCTTATCCACAAAGTCACGCAGGAGCCCCTGATACTTCTCCGCCAGAGCGTTTTGCATCTCGCTGGTCACGCTGCTGTCGAAGGGCGCAACGGTGGCGTCAAAGAGCACATCGGCATAGACCTCCACGCCGTTGTCGCCGGTGATGTGCGCCAGCGTGTAGTCATCGAAGGCGTCATAGGTCACGCGGGCGATCAGCCGGAACTTGCCGGCCTTCTCGGGCAGCGCCGTGCCGTCGGCGGGCTGCAGGGGGCGGTTGACGGTGCCCACGCCGGTGCCGTTGGTGCCGTTGGTGATGTAGAGCCACTCGGTGTTCCGGGTGCCCCACTGCACCTTCACATCATAGCGCCCCGCAATGCCGGAGGGAAGCGTGAGGTTGGAGGTGATGCGGTCGTTCACGGTGTAGAGCGTCCAGCCCGCCACCTCGCTTTGGGTGGCCCCGTTGGTATTCTCGCCGCGGATGAGTTCCCAGTTCAGGGACTCGGCGGCGCTCTCCACCAGCTGCTGCACAGCATCGGCGCTGCGTCCCACGGTGCCTCGCAGGATGATCTCCTTGGTGACCCCGGCATAGGCGATGCGGAACTTCAATCCCGTGTACTGCACGGTCTGGCGGGCGGTGCCGTCACCGGTGAAGTAGGTGATGTCGCCGTTGTCGGCAATGTACTGTACCTTGGTACCGTCAAAGCCGTTGGCCTTGGCGCTGCCGTTGACATAGGTGATCTCGGCCTTGTCCGCCACATCCGCATAGCCCTGTTCCCTCAGCAGGCGGCAGAAGGCGTCGGTGATGTTGGTTTCATCATAGAGTCCCACACCTTGCAGGGGCTGCACGGCAATATTCTTGCGCGTGAACTCGGCGGCAATGTCTTCCAGGGTCTGCACCTTTTCCGCATTCTCGGACCAAAGGCACAACTTGAAGGTCTTGACCTTCGCGGCCGCGCCGCTTCGGAGCGTGGCGGTGAGGGTCACCGTGACCTTATCCTTCGCAGGCGCGGTGAGCGCGCCGGTGGCGGTGTTCACCAGAGCGTTATCCGCCGTCCATGCGAGGGAAACGGTCTTTTCCTCGCCCTCCACGGAAACGGTGACGTTCGCGGGCAGGGTCAGGAAGCCGGTATAGGTCTGCGCACTCTCTTCCTCCTCCGGGTCGCCGCTCACCGGGGTAAGGCCGCGGAGCTGATAGACGCCGGAGGCATCGGCCTTCAGAAGGTCTGCATTCTCGGCATCGAGCCCCAGTTCCTTATAGAAGTGCTTTTGCAGGGCGGTCAGGAAATAGTCGTGCGGGTTCGTGACCGCTTCGCCGGGCTCTTCGATGCCGTATTTCTCGCAGAGGTCGGCCTTATCGTTATAGTTCTCAAGGTTATAGAGTCCCAGCACATTCTCGGCGTACCAGTCGGCCTTGGCTTTCTTGGCGGCGTCGGCGGCGCTCATGCCGCGAAGCTGCAAGGCGTTGGCGGCGGCGGCAGCGGCCTTGAGATCGGCATTGTCCACGGGGGTGCCGCCCTGCCAGGGCAGCACCGGGAAGCCGCCGTTGCTGTTGTCGCTGTCAAGGTGCATCCCCATCTCCGCCGCAAATTCCGGGGTGCGCATATAGTCCGCGGTGCGGGCAGTCATACCGCTGGTGCTGCCTTCCGCCACGGCCTGTGGTGCGATGGTGTCCAGATAAGCGCAGTTGGTGATGGTGGCGCTGCTGGCAACCACGCCAACTACCGCACCGAACTTACTCTCATCTGCTATTGCGAACTCTCCTGCCACATAGGAACCCTTGAGCTCTGCATTAGCTTGCAGTTCGCCTACAAGTCCGCCGCGTTTTTGATAGATAATCTTATTCGGCTGCGTCTTCTTTACCGCGAGAGTACCGGTAAAATAGCAGTTCTCGACAACACCGTGTGCATATCCGGTAATGCCTCCCAAAGGTGCGGTTGTACCATATGTGCTGTTATCGTAAGCATCCTTGACGACAGCCCTACTAACGCAGCCACTAATCACGCTGTTTCCGGTGGTCCGTCCAACAATGCCTCCGATTGCTAATGCAGCATTAGGGCCATTGCTGGAGAATGTGATACTACCACTGACCATGCAGTTCCGTATCGTTCCTGCACTGGAATTGGCAACACCTCCCAAAAGCGACGAGGTACTGACAATCGCGCAATTCACACGCAGATTTTCAACTACGCCGCCCTCTGCAAGTTCCCCCACAAGGCCGGTTGTAACGAGTCCACTAACGGTGTAATTATCGCCGTCCAAGGTGCCGGCGAACTTATTGCTGCTGGTGCCGATGGCCGTCCAGGTCTTGTCGTTGAGGTTGATGTTGGCGGTGAGTTTGGCGCTGATATCTCTCTGCCCGCCGTTGACCGCATCGGCAAACCATGCCAGTTCCGCGGCGGTGCCGATCTGATAGACACCGTTTTCTGTTTTGGGCGCGGTCTTGGTCGTGCCGTCCCAGCCCGCACCGGCATAGGTCAACGTTACCTTGATGGTGTCGTTTTTGGCAGCGGTAAAGCTGCCGCTGACCGTGATATAGTTCGCCTTGGCGACGGTATAGGCATACGTCTCGCCGGCGTAGACGATGTATGCGCCGTTCTCGTCTGCTGCGATCGTGCCGCCCACGGGGTGGGTCAGCGCAACAGACGCATCCGCCGGATCAGCTGCAAACTTCACCTGGTACGCCGTCAGGGCAGTGAGGGCCACATCCTTGGACACGTCCCCGCCTTCAACCTTGATGGTTCCTGTCTTAGTCTCGTAGCCGAACTTGCTGACCGTGTAGGTGTACACTCCGGCGGGGACCGCATACTTACCGTCGGTGCCGGTGATGGCTGCACCGCTGGCATCCTGCAAGGCGACCGTGCAATCCTCCGCGCCGGTGACATTGAGAGAGACGGTGTAGACGGGGGAAACGGTAAAGTTTTTCAGATCGACATAGCTGTTTTCCCCATATCCTTTGTATGTCAGCGTCAGCACATCGCCCGCAGCCACTGCCACACTATATGTCTTCCACTCATTGCTGTTATATGACTTAAAAATCTCGGTACTTCCCTTTTTTACAGAAAAATACTCGCTGCTGCTATAATACGTACCTCCGTAATAATCAAACTGCAGCACAAGCGATTTATCAGCTTTCAGGGTAATCGTGGCTGTATTATTGCTGTAACTTACGCTGTCATTTCGATGCAGGTAGTTCCCGCCAGCAGCCCGTACCGGTTCAAAGCCATATCGTGTGCCGTTCTCGGCGGTGATACCGTCCAGGCCGGCAAAGAAATCGTCAAAGGTCAGCGACTTGACGAACTCCAGGCCTATGGTCTTGGCAGCCTGGACCACAAAACTCCCAGACAAGGTATCGCAGCCATCCAGGGTGGCCGTGTAGGTATAGTTCCCGGCGGGGAGGGTGCAGTTCGTGCCGCTGCCCTCGTACACCTTGGTACCGTTGTACTTCACGGTGACGACAGGCTCGGCGCTCACGCCCTCCGGCTTGGTGATGTTGAAGGTCACCGTCTGCTTTGCCAACTCGGTCAGCGTGACGGTCTTGTTCACATCGGTGGTCGCAACACTGATCGTGCCGGTGGCCGTCTCATAGCCGAACTTGGTGGCGGTGTAGGTATAGGCCGTATTCTTGGCAGCGATATAGACATTCTTGCCTTTTTCGCTGTCCGCAGACTCCTTGTAAACGGTGGTGTTTCCCTGTTTCAGTGTTACCGCCGCATCATCGGGGGTAAACTGCAGGGTAATGACCGGCAGTTTGACAAGGGTAACATTGACCGTTTGATTTTCGGCGCTCATGGTCACCTTGCCGGTGGCGGGCTCATAGCCCTTTTTGGTGACGGTGTAGGTGTAGTCCGCCGCGGCTTTTACGGCGAATACGCCATTGCTGCCGGAGACGGCTTTGCCTTCCTTATCTTTCAGAGTGACCGTCGCGTCCGTCTGGTTCGGCGCTATGGTCAGCGTGTACAGCGGGGAGACGGTGAAGTTTTTGAGCTTGAGTCCGCTTGAGGAACCATAACTCAGCGTCAGTGTCTCCCCAATTCTCAGATCAGCAGAAAAATTCTTCCACTCGGAGCTATAATAGGAGGCTAACAGTTGACTACTGCCTTTTTTGACATAGAAGTCCGTATAACCTGTACCGCCGCAATAGTCAAAAGATACAGTTACATTCTTGATAGCCGCAATCGTTATCGTTGAGGGGGAATAGGAACTCGCGTTACTTGCCGGTTGTAGGCATCCCTCAGATTGTACCGGCTCAAATGGACGGGACGTACTATTCGTTGCCGTGACGCTGTCACTGATGGCACTAAAGAAATCGGAGAATTGCAGCTTGTCCTTGACCTCGATCGCAAAGCTCGCGGTCTTGCCTCTATAGCTGACGGTAATACTTTTCGATTCCGCCGGCTCGCTGGTGTCAAACCCTTCAAACGTCACACCGGCGGCGTCATAGCCATCGGTAATGGTGCGGGTTTCATTGGTGCCATCATAGTTCACCGTGAGGACCATGCCGGTCAGGTCAAGTTCGGCATCGCCCTTGTAGTACTCCGTCTTTGTGGGAGCCTTGGTCACCTCGATGCTCTGCACCTTTTTCAGCGCCACGGTTTGGGTGCTGTTCTCGGTGGGCGTCACGGTGCCGGCGGCGGGCTCATAGCCCTCGTCGTCACTGACGGCGGTATAGGTATACTCGACGCCCTTCAGCAGCTTATAGCTGCCGTCGCTCTGCGGCTCAACAGTCATGTCGCCCCGCTTGACGGTCAGGGCCGCACCCGTGGGCGTGACATTGAAGGTCACGTTCACCCAAGCAGAGGTGTCCTCCGCCAGCGTAACAGTAACATTGGCAGGATCAGCCACGGGATTATCCTTGTTCCTCACGGTCACGGTGCCGGTTTTTGTGGTGTAACCGTCACAGGACACGGTATAGGAATACGGTGCATCGGCGGCAGGCAGCGCCACGGTGGTGGAGCCGGTATAAGTGCCGCCGTTTATCGTAAGCACAGCATTCTCGGGCTGAATGGCAAACGTCACCGCCGCGGTGGGGGTCTCCCAGCTGAGGGCGGGATAGTCGCCGGTCTTGGCCATGAAGGCGCTGCCTAACAAGGCTGCAAACGCGGGGGATTTCATCTCCTCGGCGGATTTTGGAGTAGACTCCGTTTCAGTACCATATACACCTTTTAGGTTGTCAACAGCAATAAAATAACAGTTAGAAACGGTAACGCCATAACCATAACCAGCAATTGCGCCATAATTTGTCGTGGACTTTGTTACTATCTGTCCAGCATTATAGCAGTTGCTGATTTTTGCACTGGGAGCATTTCCAGCAATACCACCCAAACACACACCCTTACCGCTTCGATCGCTGGAAATCGTGCCAATGTTGTAGCAGTTTAAAATCTTGGAACCATTGGAGGTTTCTCCGGCAATGCCACCTATCCATCTGCCATCAGCACTGGCACCTTTGATTGCAGCGGTATTCTTACAATTCTCAATGCTGCCCGCATTTTTTCCGGCAATACCGCCAACATATTTTTTCCCTGTAACGGTTCCCGCAATCCCAAGATTCTGGACTTTGCCGGAAGCCGCAATTTTTGAAAACAGCGCTTGACATTCGCCTGCTTCATTCTCAAGTGCCAGCGTCACGGTGTGGCCGTTGCCGTCAAAGGTGCCGGTAAAATCCTTGGCATAGGGCTCGGTGACGATGATATCCTTCGTCAGCGTATAGCTGCCGCTGGCGTCCATCGCCGCAAACTCCTCCGCGGAGCTGACAGTTCCTTCCGCCAGCGCCAGCGCCACGCCGCCGCTGCGGGTCATCTGGGGCGCAGGCGTTTCCACAGCAGGCTCCTGCTGCTCCTGCGTCTCCTCATTCCCGGCAGGGACGGTGTTCTCCGTGTCCGCCGGAGCTATCTGTTCCTGCTGGGTCTGCTGCTCCTGATCCGCGGCCAGCGTGTCGGCCAACACGGAGGTGGGCAGCATGCTGACGACCATCACGACGGTCAGCAGCCAGCTTATGACTCTCTTCCTCATATCTCTTTCTCCTTTATGTAAATTTTTTGTCGACGTGAGGGGGTGGGCGGGGATGCGGCAACATCCCCGCCCCACTTATGGAAAAGCACGCGGCCAATGGCCGCCTCAGCTTGACAAAGGGGACTCGTCTGCACAGTTTCACGGTCAGATGGAAAGCGCACGGCGCCTCAGCTTGACAGTCGAGTTTTCCGCACCGCTTCACTGTGTATGGCAGCGTGTCAGCCTGGCAAGGGAAATATTTTTCATGCAGGGCATGAAAAACGGGACAGAGTGCACTCTGTCCCGCGAAAATGAAACGCTGCCCGGCGCAAAGCCGGACAGCGAACGCAATAGATACGACCCCTGCACCACGGAAAGACGTCGCCGCCCCCGCCGCCCGCCCAAAAGGGCCGGCCGCGAAAAAGGCGGCGCAAAAAACACCGACCTCCCGTTCAGGAGGTCAGCGTGGTACATCTACATGGTGGTACAAGATTCCCGCACACGGAGAGCGCGCCCGCTGCAACTTTGTCCTACACAATGCAATTCTCCTGGCTCGCGCCGCGGGGGACAGACATCCCGCCTCGTTTGCAGCCTACCTTCTCATGGGCTTACCCACAATGGCGGACTTTCGTCCCGGCGGCTCTCGCCGCTTCGGTGCATCCTTGCGCTCACAGTACCGGTCGTGCGGGGTTTGGCTACCCCTTTCCTTCTATGCCGACGCCTGGCCCGTGGTGGGCTGTACGGCCGCCGGCGACATTGGATCAACAGACTGTTTATTTACTTGTCAGCGACATTATATTACAGGAATTGGCCGTTGTCAACCCTCCTCCCTACCCCAATGCCACGTCCAGGATCATCATTACGGTAAAGCCCGCGGCAAAAGCCAGCGCCCCCGGGCCGGAATCGCCGCACGTGGGCAGCAGCTCGGCGGCCACCACATAGAGCATGGCCCCGGCGGCAAAGCCCAGCAGCCAGGGCAGCGCCGGAACGATGAGCGCCGCCGCCAGCACCGTCACGCCGGCGGCCAGCGGCTCCACCGCGCCGGAGAGCACGCCGCCCAAAAAGGCTCTCCCCTTCCCCGCACCGGCGGTACGCAGGGGCAGGGCCACAATGGCGCCCTCCGGCACATTCTGGATGGCGATGGCCAGCGCCAGCGTAAACGCCGCAGCGGGCGCGGCGGCTCCTGCCGCCACACATCCGGCATAGGCCGCACCCACCGCCATCCCCTCCGGGATGTTGTGCAGCGTCACCGCCAGAAGGGTCATGGTGGTGGAACGGTCGGTAACAGCCTCCGGCAGCAGTCGCTCCAGCAGCCGCAGGAACAGCACCCCCAGCCAGAAACCGCCCGCCGCCGGAAGGAAGGACCAGCGGCCCATGTCCGCCCAGTCGATAGCGGGCAGCAGCAGGCTCCACACCGAGGCAGCGGTCATCACCCCGGCGGCGAATCCCTCCAGCACACGGCGCAGAACGGCGGAGGGCGCTCTGCGCAGGCAGAATACGCACGCCGCACCCAGCGACGTGCCCCAGAAGGGGAGCAATATCCCCTGAAGGACAGATGATTGCATAGACACTCCCTTTTCCGTATCCGTAGTATGCGGAGCCAGGCGACTCCGTACAGTCTATCCTACGCAGCGGGAAACGAAAGGTGAAAAGACAAGGGCCCCCGCCGAAGCGGGGGCCTTTAGGAAAATACAAAGTCATTCAAAATGCTAAGATAAGGCGGGAGCGCCCGAAGGGTGCTCCCGCTGCGCGGCTTATTGCTTTATGTGAGATGCAGCTTCACTGTACCGGCAGCTCCACCGCGATGGTCGTGCCCTTGTCCGAACTTTCCTCCACCCAGACGGAGCCGCCGTGGAGATCGGCGATCTCCCACACCAGCGAAAGTCCCAGCCCCACGCCGCCGTACTCCCGGCTGCGGGACTTGTCCACCCGGAAGAAGGGCTGGAAGATGCTCCGCTGAAATTCCTCCGGAATGCCGCGGCCGGTGTCGGAAACGCGGATCAGGACTTTTTCCGGCTTCTGTGTGACAGAAACCTGCACCGAACCGCCCTGCCGGTTGTACTTGACGGCGTTCTCCGTCAGGTTGAAGATCAGCCGATAGATCAGCGCGTCGCTGCCGGTCATAACGCCGTCGCCCTCCGCTTTTAGCGTGACACCGCGCTTTTCTGCCAGCGGGGCGAGGTCTGTGAAGATCTCCTCAATCATTGGGATAAGCTGAATCTGCTCGTTCCGCGCCACCTGCTGCAAATTGCTCATTTCCAGCAGCGTTTTGGTCATCTGCGTCAGCCTCTCCGTCTGCTCCCGCAAAAGCAAGAGAAACTCCGCCGTCTCCGGCAGCACATCGGTGTGCTCTGCGGAAAACAGCTCCAGCTGTGCCTGCATCAGCGCAAGCGGCGTGCGCAGCTCGTGGGCGGCATTGCCGGTAAACTGCCGCTGGGCGGTAAAGGCGTTGTTCAACCTCTCCAGCATCTGGTTGAAGGAGTGGCTGAGCTGCCGGAATTCCGGCAGCACGTCCTCATCGATCCTCACATCCGCTAGATTGTTCAGCTGCACCTTCTCTACCTGAGAGGCGAAGCTGTGCAGGGGCTTGAGGGCTCGCCCGCTGACGAAATAGGCCAAAATTCCGCTGAGCAGCGTTACCGCAGCCGTGATATACCAGTTGGTGGTGCGGAAGCGTCCCTGCGCCCCATCGACAACGATGGTCAGCTCCTCGCTGGGCGCAACGAGCTGCGGGTCAAAGCTTGCCGCGCCGCCCTCATTCAGGATCACCGTGCCGCCGCCCTGTAAGCTGTCTGCAATGGTGTCCATATAGTACACACCGGAGGAACAGAGCAGCAGATTCATGGCCACGCAGGTGACGCCGATGAGCAGGACGGACATCAGTGTGATGCGCCACTGCAGGGAAAGCCGCTTCATTCTTCGTCCCCTCCCATCAGATAGCCCTCGCCGATGCGGTTGCGGACAGGGTCGTAGCCCAACGCGGTGCGCAGCTTCTTCCGCAGGGCGGAGATGTGGACGCGGATGGAGTTGCTGAAGCTGTCCACGCTGTTGTCCCAGACGTGATCCATCAACTCCTCCTGACTCACAGGCCGCCCCTGATGCGCCATCAGGTATTCCAGGATCCCCGTCTCCTTGCGGGTCAGCGTCAGGGGCTGCCCGTTGGCGGAAACTGCCCGCGCACGGGCATCAAAGGTGAGCTGCCCGCAGCGCAGCACCACATCCTGCTGGGTAAACTGCCTCAGGGTCAGGCTGCGGATGCGCGCCTCCAGCTCCGCCAGATGGAAGGGCTTCGCCAGATAGTCATTGGCGCCGGCATCCAGACCCGCCACCTTATCCTCCACCTCACCGCGAGCCGAGAGAATCAGCACAGGTGTCTCTCTGTCGGTCTGCCGCAGGGTGCGCAGCACCGTCATTCCGTCCTTTTTCGGCAGGTTCAGATCCAGCAGCACCAGATCGTACCGCTCCGTTTCCAGCAGCTCCAGCGCCTTCTCGCCGTCGTAGCAGCAATCCACGCTGTAGGCCGACCGCCGCAGGCTGCGGGCGACGGTGTCGCACAGGGCGCGCTCGTCCTCTACAATCAAAAGGTGCATAGTCGCCTCCTTAATGAACAGGTTGTCTCCTATTATAGCAGAGCCGGATAAGATTTGTGTTAAATTTCTGTTCTTAACAGAGATTTTAACCCACCTGCGCTATGATAGGCCACAGAAACAGGAAAGGGTGATCAAAATGAGTCACAGGAAGAAGGCAGCAGCGCAGGTCACGCTGCTGCTGGCGGGAGCCGCCATGCTGTGCTTCGGTGTCTGGCGGGGCGAGGCCGCCACGGTGCTGAGCAAAGCGATCAAATTATGTCTGGAGTGTGTGGGCATTGGATAAGAAGAATACTTCGGGCGCGTCCCATCTTTTGGCCCGTTTTCGGGGCTGGATACAGGCGGGGGCGGCCTTATTGACCAACCTGCACCTGCCGAACTTTCTCAAGGGCGGCTTGTATCAGGGCACGGGCAAGACCGTCTGCGTGCCGGGGCTGAACTGCTACTCCTGCCCGGCAGCCTCCGGCGCCTGTCCCATCGGGGCGTTTCAGGCGGTGGTGGGGTCCTCCAAGTTCAGCTTCTCCTATTATATCACAGGCTTTCTCATTCTGCTGGGCGTGCTGCTGGGGCGCTTCATCTGCGGCTTCCTGTGTCCCTTCGGCTGGTTTCAGGAGCTGCTGCATAAGATCCCCACGAAGAAGCTCTCAACAAAAAAGCTCAAGCCCCTGACGTACCTCAAGTACGCCGTGCTGCTGGTGATGGTCTTCCTGCTGCCGGCGTTTCTCGTCAACGACGTAGGCATGGGCGACCCCTTCTTCTGCAAGTATCTCTGCCCCCAGGGCGTGCTGGAGGGGGCCATCCCACTGTCCCTTGCCAATTCCGGCATCCGGGCGGCGCTGGGCAGCCTGTTTACCTGGAAATTCAGCATCCTGCTGGCAGTGATCGTGCTGAGTATCGTATTTTACCGGCCCTTCTGCAAGTGGCTGTGCCCGCTGGGTGCGTTTTACGCGCTGTTTAACAGGGTGTCCCTGTTCCAGATGAAGGTGGATAAGAATAAGTGCGTCTCCTGCGGAAAATGCGCCAAGGCCTGCAAAATGGATGTGGACGTGACAAAAACGCCCAACCATACCGAGTGCATCCGCTGTGGGATGTGCATCCGCGCCTGTCCTACCAACGCCGTCAGTTTCCGCTACGGCTTTGGAGACGGCAAAAAAGAACCTGTAGAACCTGCAAATACATTAAAAACGGAGGAAACAAAATGAACGTAAAGAAAATCATCACACTGCTGCTGGCGCTGGTGCTGGCCGCCGGTATGGTCGCCTGTGGCACAAAGCCCGCGGAGGACACAGACGGCAATGATGGCGGCGAGGAGGCAAAAGCGCTGTATGAGCAGCTGATGGCGCAGGAAAATGCCATCCTGTCGGAAAACACAGCTCTTTGGGAAAAGGTCTTTATGGCAGCCGATAAGGGCATGGCCATGATAGAGGACGGCGGCAACTACGGCGATTTTCTGCTCAAGACCATCGAGAATGCCAAGGATCAGTTCACCGAGGAGGAGCTGACGCTGCTCACCGGCGAGGCCACCAAGATCAAGGATATTGAGAACCAGCGGGCGGAGCTGGAGACGAAGTATCCCTGGCTGTCAGAGACGCCTGATAGTGATGACAATACGAGCGTCCCGGCGGGCAGCGATATGACCACGCCGCCTGACGATGGCAGTATGCAGAAGTTTCCCGCCTTTGAGGGCAAGGATCTGGACGGTAACACGGTGAAGAGCAGCGAACTGTTCGCCAAAAACGCCGTCACCGTTGTGAATTTTTGGTTTACCACCTGCAACCCCTGCGTAGGGGAGCTTGCCGAGCTGGACGCGCTGAACAAGGAGCTTGCGGAGAAGGGCGGCGCCCTCATCGGCGTCAACACCTTCACGCTGGACGGCGATGAAGCGGCAATCTCTGAGGCAAAGGATGTGCTTGCCAAGAAGGGCGCGACCTATCAGAACGTGTATTTCGCTTCCGACGGTGAGGCCGGCAAGTTCACCACCAATATCTTTGCCTATCCCACCACCTATGTGGTTGACAGGAACGGCAACATCGTGGGCGACCCCATCGTGGGCGCTGTTACGGAAAAGAATCAGGCGGAGGCACTGCAAGCCCAAATCAGCAAGGCTCTATCCGCCGATATGGGCTGACAAACAGACTTGTAGATATCTCCTGTACCTGTTTGTGGTCTGATTTCAGATACATATCAGCAGAAAAAAACGGGACGGCTGTTCTTTTGAGGAACAGCCGTCTTTTTCTGGGAAGACAGCGAATGGGGCGCGGGGCTATTTGCCCGCGCCCCTAAAGGTGAGCCTGTTTACTTTTCGAT
>ERZ773150.1305-NODE-1305-length-22479-cov-8.552934_pt1 | contig 22479 bp, 22 predicted proteins | sample MGYA00580845_ERZ773150 | MGnify/ENA primary metagenome ERZ773150 (study PRJEB29015, sample SAMEA2737848) | human gut metagenome | biome: human gut; feature: human-associated habitat; material: faeces | place: China | collected 2012 ...
ATTATCTCCTTAAAGCCACTTTTTGACAAGCTTTTTCGGTTTTATTTCACAAAATCTTGCTTTATTGTCAAAAGCAGCCGACTTGTTTTCTACAAGTCGGCTGCTGCTCAATACGTATTTACTGCCACCATCGGGCTTTGTCTTCTGCTTTTAGAACGTCCAGCTGGCGCCGACATTCCACTGCCAGTCCTTCTTATAGTCGCTGCCGGCACTGCGTTCCACATCCAGATAAAAATAGTTGTTTTTGCTGCCCTGGAAAGCAACACCTGCGCCATACTCAAACCAGGTATCATTAAAATCATCGTCCAGTTTAGCACGATTGCCAAATTTATCAGTAAAAGCAACATCATAGCTGCCGCTGAATTCATGCAGCAGATTAGCTTTGACATAGAAGTTTGTTTTCTTGTCGATATCCCGGCCTAGATTAAAACCAAGACGGCCCACTACGCTGGAGATACCGCTTTGGTCGACCTGCACCTTATTAGACATATAACTGCTGCTGCCCAAATAACCTACGGTCATCTGTGCCTGCGGCTCTACATACCAGCCATTTTGGCTGAGACTGTTTTTTCTGCCGTATTCAGCACTCAGGGAAACACCGGTATTATCAAAATCTCCGGTTATTTTTTTGCTGTTGCTGTCATAAACAGTGAAATCGGTGTCCATATGATTAAACTTCGCTACCACGTCTACATAATGGCCCTTTTCACCTACCTGCGTCATATAAAAACTGATCGCTTTATTCTTATTATCACCACTGCCGCTGTCATAACTGCTGCTGCCATCACTGTAGCTCATAGACACGCCGCCATAACGGGTATAAGCGTCTGTCTTTTTCATGACCTGGTCATAACCAATTTCATACATCGTATATTTATTTTCAAAGCCAAACTTACCGTCATGGCTGAGCTTGCTGCCCTTAACTCTTACCCAGGCGCCCTGTTCTTCCTCGCCGCGCTGGCGCAGATCGCCCATTCTTTCCATCAGCTTATCATCAGCACGCCAGGTATGATAAGCCAACGCGCCCGCCGACATCGCGGTTTTTACCGTAGTAGTCGGATTGTTGCCCGGATTAAGAACATCGACTGCCTTCAGATACCAATCTGTATAGCCGGTATTGTCATTAGCCTGCGAACCAAGTTCATAACGCTCCCAATAAAGCGAACCCTCATGGTCATCGGCAGTAAAGACGCCGTCGCCGTTATTGACGCTGGCCAGCACAGTTCCCACTGCTGCCTGCCCGATTTCGATATCGCTGTCACGCCCTCCTGTTTCCTGCAAAGAAAGCACCTGACTACCGGTAAACGTATCATTAACCACTATCTTATCACTTTGATCAACAGCAGTACCGTCGATATCCATAAGAAAAGTGCCATTGCCGTTCAGATTATCAACCGTCAGCGTACTGAATGTGTTGCCATCCTTAGTCATATCGACTACTGCATTATTGGTAAAACTGCTCAAGGAAGAAGTTCCCGTCATATTCCACAACGAATTACTGCCTAAAGTCAGATTATTTTCGGAATTTGTACCGCTGACACTGGTCAGACCTGTAAATAACGCATCCGAACTGAAAGTAATATCTGATACACCAGAGGATTCAACAACAATATCACCAGTCAGCTGAGAAGCAGCAGCGGCAGTAACATCTATTTTTCCGCCGTTGGCCGCATAAACGCTGCCATTGATATCGATCACACCCTGCCCTTCGATCCGTGAATTATCTAAAGTAGCATGCAAGGCATAAGCGTTGTCCGTTTTCGCAACTGTAATTTTAGTATTACCATTAAAGCTGACCGTGCCGCCGTAATTAGCAGCCAGGCCATGTGCGCCGTCGCCTGCCGTTGTCACAAACACATTTTCCAGCTGCACACTGCCGCTGGCACCATACGCATGAACACCATACGCTCCGTCACCTTTGGTTTCTACCTGCATTGTTCCGGCCAAATCAACTTGCCCGTTCTGCGCATCAATACCATAAGCATTATTTTTCTCAGTAGATACTGAAACCAAGCTGCCTGCAGCAGCAGTGATCTTACCACCGCTGTTAGCCGAAAGGCCATGCGCAGACGTACCCTCGGTTATTGCCGCCACCTGTCCGTCAAGCTGCAGCTCCCCGCCCCCCTGTACAAAAAAAGCATGCGAGCTGTCGCCATGAGTCGTTACTGCCGCCGTTCCTTTTAAATCCACAACCGTACCGCTACCGCCGGAATAAACGCCATGCGCCTGCGTATTATTTGTAGTTACTTTCAAACTGCCATCATGGCTGATCTTTCCGGCCATTGCAAACAACCCGCTGGTTTCTGCCGCCGCAGTGCTGATCTCAAGCTGACCGGCGCTGGTAATCGTACCATTTTCCACGAAAAAACCGTGCGACCTGTACCCCTCAGTATTGATGATAGTTTTCGACCCTTCTGCAAAAGTTACCTGACCATTATTCTGAGCAGCAATACCATGCGAATCATTGGCACCTGCCGTCGTGATTTCAAGCTCGCCATTAAGCACTGCACTGCCGCCGTTAGCATAAATACCATGCGAACCGTCGCCACTGGTCTTGATCGTAGTAGCTGAAGCATCCTCCAACGTAACTTTTCCGTCAGTCTCGACTGTCATACCATGCGCGTAAGAACCGCCTGTAGTGATATCCAACTGACCGCTGCTGCTGGCAGTTCCATTGTTCATCGTAATCAAACCGTAAGCACCGGGCCCGGAAGTTATTATCGTTGTATCAGATTTACTGCCCAGTTTGACAGAGCCGTTATCTGCTACGATCGCGCTGGTCCCCCACTCGCTTGTGCTGTTGGCATTGATCTGCAGACTGCCTTCATTGACGATCTCGCCGTCTTCCGCAGCATACAAACCGTACATACCGCCGTTATTAGTGCTTATGACAGTAACCGCATTTTCACCTAAAGTAACCGAGCCATTTTTAGAAGTAATAGCATGCGCATCAGCCCAGCCATTAAAATTCATTGAAATATTAAGATTGCCGTTACTGGTAAAATTACCGCCGCTGTCGGCATAAATACCGTGCGAACCGGAGCCATTAGTCGCTATCGTAATACCGGAGCCTTCCGTAAGGATCACACTGCCGTTGCTTTGAGAAGCTATACCATGAGAATTGGCACCCCAATTGCTGTTCTGGCTTGAAATTATATTTTCACCGCTCAAGGTCAGCTCACCGCCGTTGACGGCCGTAACAGCCGGACTTCCGTATCTGTTGTAAGCTACATCGATATCATTCATTGCGACAGTATCATTATCAACCTTTATCTGATCAGTAGTAGCGGCCCATACACTTGTATATGGATTCCCCAATGATAGCAAAGTCGTTGCTACTGCAAATGCCAAACATTTCTTTTTATTCATATTTATTCCCCCTGTGTAATAATATATGCAACCAAGAGCATTATATCACACAGAAAATGTAATTTGTAAATAGTTTATTTTATTATTTATTGAGTTATTTTATTATCAATAATGTTAAAATATTAAGAAAATCCGCAAATCCCTTTGTTTCCCAATAAAATATATGGCCTATTACCGCATGACAACTGGTTTTACGGTCAATAAATTTCAGCTTAATCTTTTCGCAAAGAATTTTCATTTCGTTTATTTTCCTAAATTTTAAATATCCTTTATTTTTAAATTTTAATAAAATTTCACAAAATATTGCTTTATTGCCCGGCCATTGTTACAATTAAATCAGAAATAATTTATCAAGGAGGTCATTTGCATGAAGAAAATCCTGTCCATCGCTCTGGTTGGTCTGCTGACCTGCGGCGCTTTACTTGCCGGCTGCGGCGGCGAAAAAAAAGCCGATCCTACGGCTGCGGGCGACAAAACCAAAGTTGCCTTCGTTTACGTCAGCTCTGCCAAAGACGGTGGCTATTCTATGGCGCATGAACTGGGACGTCAGTATGTTGAAAAAAACATGCCTAACGTTCAGGCCAGTTACATCGAATCAGTTCCTGAAGGTGCCGATTCCGAACGCGTCATTACACAACTAGCTTCCCAGGGCAACAAAGTTATCTTCACCACCAGCTTTGGTTATATGGACCCGACGATCAACGTCGCAAAAAAATACCCCGACATTACCTTCCTGCACTGCTCCGGCTTCAAAACAGCTCCCAACGTAGGCAACTACTTCGGCCGTATGTATGAAGCCCGTTACGTCACAGGTATCGTTGCCGGTAAAGAAACAAAATCCAACGTCATCGGTTATGTAGCAGCGTTCCCGATCCCGGAAGTAATCCGCGGCATCAATGCCTTTACCCTGGGCGCGCAAAGTGTCAACCCTGACGTGCAGGTCAAAGTCCTCTGGACCAATACCTGGTATAACCCAGCTACCGAAAAACAGGCTGCTATCACCCTGATCGATGCCGGCGCCGATATCATCGCCCAGCATCAAAATACCCCCGGTCCGCAGCAGGCTGCTGAAGAACGCGGCAAATACGGTATCGGCTACAATGTCGATATGTCTGCCAATGCTCCTAAAGCATCCTTGACCTCCGCGATCTGGAACTGGGGCCCGTATTATGAAGAAACCATCAAACAGGTTAACAACGGCACCTGGAAATCCGGCGCTTACTGGGGTTCCATGAAAGATAAAGTAGTCGACATCGCTCCCTACGGACCCGCAGTCAGCGACGAAACAAAAAAACTGGCTGATGCTGCCAAAGCAGATATCATTGCCGGCAAACAAAAAGTTTTCACCGGCCCGTTGTATGATCAAAGCGGTGCCGAGAAAGTTCCTGCAGGCACTACTCTGACCGATAAGGAACTTTTGAGTATGGACTGGTTCGTCAAAGGCGTTGACGGTAAAATCCAGAACTGACTCGCTTGAGTGTTTTAGTAAGGAAGGTATAAAGGAATGAAAAAGACATTAATTTTAAGCTTAGCACTGGCTTTAGGAATCACCACTGTTTGCGCTGCTTCTCCGCTCAAAAACTATAACGCGGGCAAAGTAGCTGTTGATCTGGGACTTAACGTCCCTACCAGCAATACTTATGAAGGACACAGCGTCGGCAGCAAAAAAACGTCTCCCTATGCCGGTATCACCGTAGGCCTTGGCAGCAATACCGCTGTCAACTACAAATGGAATCAATACAAAAACAGCGGCAGTAACAAGGTCGAAGCCCAGCAGCTCAACCTGATGTACAAAGTCCTGCCAGTACTTGATGTTTACGCAGGTTATGTCGACAGTGACATCAAACTGCACGGCGACAGCCGCAGCCGCAGTTCCGGCCAAGTCGGTGTCCAGGGACGTGTCGAATTGCCTTTTCTCTGTACTTTATGGGGCAGAGCAGGCGTGGGCAACAAGCTCAACAGCTATGAAATCGGCCTGAGCCGTACTCTGGTATCCAATGTAGAGCTGAATCTGTCGTACTATGATAACAAATTCAAAGATTCTGCTCCCGGCGGCAGCGACGTCAAAACAAAAGGCGTTAATATGGGTATCACCGTCAAATTCTGACCTGCATCTATTAATCATCTAACTAAATAAACCTCAAAATAAGGCCTGGAAGCAAAAATTCCCGGCCTTATTTTTCTATAATACTAACGGATAATTATTATTGACAACTGACAAAAGCTGTGCTATTATAATTACATTGAAAACTTACATCTGCGTAAGTTCTGCTCACAAAAAAAATAAATTTTATAGCACTTGGAGGAATGAAGAATGAAAAAATTCGTATGTCAAATCTGTGGTTATGTTTATGAAGGCGAAGCAGCTCCTGAGTACTGCCCGCAATGTAAAGCTCCTGCATCAAAATTCACCGAAATGTGCGGCGACCGTACCTGGGCTGCTGAACATATCGTAGGTATAGCAAAAGACGTCGCAGAAGACATTAAAATGGATCTGCGCGCTAATTTTACCGGCGAATGCACCGAAGTTGGCATGTACCTGGCAATGAGCCGTGTTGCTCATCGTGAAGGTTATCCTGAAATTGGCATGTACTGGGAAAAAGCAGCCTTTGAAGAAGCTGAGCATGCAGCTAAATTCGCTGAACTTTTAGGCGAAGTCGTTACCGACTCCACTCAAAAGAATCTGGAAATGCGTGTAGAAGCCGAAAACGGCGCTACCGCAGGTAAATTCGATCTGGCCAGCCGCGCTAAAGCAGCAGGTCTGGATGCTATCCATGACACCGTACATGAAATGGCAAAAGACGAAGCCCGCCACGGCAAAGCTTTCGAAGGCCTCCTGAAACGTTATTTCAACAAATAATAAGCACCTTACCCACTACCTTTATACATCATCATACTTACCTCAACAAAAATACCTCCTGTTTCCTTTTGGAAACAGGAGGTATTTACTTTCACGCCCCATATTTTTCTTTACTGCTGCCGTCAACTTTTACCGGTTCATTTGCTTACGCAGCTTTTAAATAATACATATTCGGCATTTTCAATTTTTCTCCGATTTTATTAAAGCGCAGAACAAGTTTTCCTGTACCACCGCTTTGACCGCCAATGCTAATAAGACCTGCAGACTGCATCTGTCCATAAAAGGCAGCCGCCGCATTACTGCTGACCAGCATCTGCATATTACCTGCCGAAGAAAGGAAACAGCCGCCGTCAAGCTGTTTATCCGCATTGATAAAAGGGTCGGACATATTCAAATTTTTATTGGCAATGAAAAGTATCCTGCTGTTGTCTACAGACTTAATCGAATTTACAGCTATCGAACCACCGGAAATAAAGCTTACCTGCCCGCCGCCCTTGATCGTAATATTGTTTAAAACTACATTATTATAATCTTTGATATTACCATAGTCACAAATAATAAATTCTAAAGTTTTTCCTTTCGGAACAGTGATTTCTACGTTATCCATAGTTAAAAAATTTTTATACAGCATATAGCCAATACCCATCTGTTCACCGATCAATAAAACAGTATTATTGGCAACACTTATCTTCGTTCCCGCAAAACTGGCTTTAGCGGCCCAATATTGCCCGTTGGTAATATTCCAGTTACTTAAAGGCCTGTCTTCAGTTGCACCTGTAGACTGAAGATCAGGATAAGTAGTTTTTTCAAAAACTTCCGGCGATGCAGCACTTTTATATTTAGGCTCTGTCACAAACTCCTTATTGATTACCTGCCCGCCCACTGTATAGTCACCAAAATATCCACTGTAATATACCTTATTATTGGGATCATAATCTACATCGTCATTAATAATCAATGCTCCGCTTGAAGTAATAAAGCTGTCATTTATATAGGCATCTGGCGGCTGCTCCGGTTCTTCTCCGCCTCCGGTACCGCCATTATCACCCAACGTATGAATTTTACGGATAACCTTGCGAATCCCCTGGCAAGCTCCTACTGATGTTATTTGATAAGCACCGCTGTCCTCAGGAGTATAGTCAGATGCCAGATCAACATTATTTTCAGTAATTCCCACCGCATACCAGACGCTATCCTTATCCACCTTACTGCCGTCTATACTTAAATGTCCAAAGATGCCGCTGTCACTGCCTTGTATATAGTTTTCCGGTGTCAGCCATGTCCAGTTGCTGTTTTTATTATCTAAAGCTGCAACAGCTTTTTTATATCCGGCTTCAGCAGCATACCATGCCTGCTGCTCCCGATAATCTGATGAGGCAGCCGTTTTTTCTATTGTCATCATCGGCAGCCAGGCTATGGCCACTACCATCAAAAACAACAGCATTACTATAGCTATAACAGTTACCGAACCACGTTGTTTCTGCACACATTTCACCTCATTGCCCTTTTTGTATATGTTATAAATTAAAACCTATAATATAAATCATTTGATATTTTTTAATTTATTATATCATTTGTATTATAAAATCACAATATATTGTACCTATTTTAATAAATATTTATTTAGGCTATATTTAATAATCTTTTATTAAACAAATATAAAACCTGTCAAGACCATACAAAAAAAACAGTACCGCTGCTATATAATAGCAGCGGTACTGTTTACTTCTTTATGCGTTTTTTATTTCATACCTTTGGGAACGGTAAAACCAGGAGCTTTGAGCACACTATCATTAAACTGTATCAGACCACTTGTCTTAAAATTGCCCCTGCACTGAATCTGACCTTGAAATGAAGCACTCTCAACTATCGTAATATCTTTATCAGAAGATAAAAATCCTCCACCCGGATTATTTTTATCACTCCAAATACTGCCGCATATTTTCATATCACCATTAGACATGAACATCGTCAAGCCATTATAGGCAACGGTCCCAGTCCCCATGCCAAACTGAAAATCGCCGGCAAAAAACATTCGTACGTTGCCTGTAATCGTTCCACTTAAAACTACTGGTTTAAGCGCGCTGAAAATAAAGGTTACAGGCAAATCACTTTCAGGACCGATGATTTGATTTAATTGTATTCCATTATTGTAATTTTGATTGTCTATAAAAATTATTCTACCGGCAGAGTTCCCTGCATCTACAACTTTAACTCTTTTTATATTATAAGGATCACTCTCATCTACTAAATTAGATAAATCCCAATAATAATCTGTATTCTTTGCTGTCTTAATTGTAGAAGGCCATGTCATATCAGGCATAGGAGGCATTTTGGGATATTTACTTATATCAAAAATTCTCTCCGGAAGTCTTGTTTTTAGAGTCGGCCTGTTAACACTGTCAGTCCATTCATTCGTAAATGAATTATTATTTTTCACGTTATAAAAACCAGATCCATATAATTTACCCAGAAACCTAGTATCTATATCGTCAATATTAAAATCCTTTTGGTCTTGTACTACTGTAACCGTACCTCCGGCCTGTACCAAGCCAGGTAATTCCAAAACTTCTTCTCCCACGCTGTCACCACCGCCAGACCCTCCATCATCACCAAAAATATAGGTTTTTCGCATAACTTTGCGTATACCCTGGCAGGAACCGACTGATGTAATTATATAGTTGGCCTTATCGCCTGGTATAGTAACATCCACTTCATTGTCATCTTTGATCTCCGTAATCGCAGTTGCATACCAGACTCCCTGCTTATCTGCTTTTTGGCTATCAAGGCTATTTAAATAAAAATCCCCAGACTTTATTTCTGCGATTTTACTTAACCAATTATTCCATTCACTACTCCCATCATTAAGAGAAGCTATTGCACGCTTATATCCGGCTTCAGCAGCATACCACGCCTGCTGCTCCCGATAATCTGAAGAGGCAGCCGTTTTTTCCATTGTCATCATCGGCAGCCAGGCTATTGCTATAATCATTAAAAACAACAGCATTACTACAGCTATAACAGTTACCGAACCACGTTGTTTCTGCACAAGATTCACCCCGCTGCCTTTTAATACAAATTATAAATTGAGGTTAAAAGCATATATTATTTGTTATTTTTTAATTATTATATCATTTTCATTATAAAATAACAATATATCGAGTTTTTTGTAAACATTCGTTTAATCTATACTACGCCAATTCTTCATTAAACTAATATATATAACGCTACTAAAATTCAAAAAAAAACAGTATCGCTGCTATTATAGAGCGGCGATACTGTTTACCTCTTTATGCGTTATTTAATTCATACCCTTGGGAACTGTAAAACCAGGAGCCTTTAAAACAGCATCACTGTAATGAATTGTACCTTTAGTTTCGAAATTTCCTTTAACTTGAGCCTGCCCATAGAAAGCCTGGTTGGCAATTATTATATTTTTGTCAGATGACAAAAATCCATTTTTAATAGCAGCCTTTATTTTCATTTCTCCATTTGACATGAACATTATCAAGCCATCAGAATCACCAAAATTTCCCAAAGTAAAATCACTGGCAAAAAACATTCTTACATTTCCAGAAATTTTACCATTAATAACTACTGGATTTGTGAAAATTATAGTTACCGGTAATCCTGTTGAAGGACCTGATATCCCGTTAGTATTTATTTCCGATTTACTGCTGTTATCAATAAAGATGACCATACCACCTGCATTTCGTGCATTTAATGCAAACCAATCACTATAAGTTTCACTTAGATCCCAAAAATAATTTTTTAGAGATTTTAAAACATAATCATTGGGTATATCCTGTAAGTTTTGATAATTCTCTTTTTGAAAAACACTTTCAGGGATATGTGTCTTCAATGTATTTGGATATGTTCCCTGAGTATGTCCACTACTAAATTGGTTTCCGCTGGAATCAAAAAAACCTGAACCATATAAATCGCCGTTTAATTCTCCTGCCTGATTATTGGTTATGGTCACAGTACCGCCAGCCTGTACCAGACTTGGTAATTCCAGTGTTTCCTCACCGCCGCTGTCACCACCGCCAGAACTGTCGTCATCACCTAAAACATACGTTTTACGGATAACCTTACGAACGCCCTGACAGGAACCGACAGCAGTGATCTGGTAAACAACATCTTCTTTAGGAATATATCCCGAAACTATATCAGCATTATTTCCCATAATACTAACAGCGTACCAAATTTCATCTTGGTCAACTTTATTACCATCTATACTCAAATGCGCAAAATTCGCACTATCACTATCTCGAATATATTCTTCCGGTGTAAGCCATCTCCAGTCATTATTTTTGTTTGATAACGCAGCCACAGCTCTTTTATAGCCGGCTTCGGCAGCATTCCAGGCCTGCTGTTCCCGATAATCAGACGCAGCAGCCGTTTTTTCCATTGTCATCATCGGCAGCCAGGCTACGGCAATGATCATTAAGAACAACAGCATGACTACAGCTATAACAGTCACCGATCCGCGTTGACCTTTCATTTCGTCACCTCATTGAAAATTCACTTTGCATTGGTCCAGCCTTTAGAGTTCATTTCAGATTTTATTTTTTCCAGGGATTTATTTGCGATCATAATCGTATTCCCAGTATACCAGCTTTTTCTTTCATAATCATAAATATAATTAGTATTCCAATTTTTATTGGAACTTTCATTCATTACGCTAGTACTGCCAAAAACAAAAACATTATTTGTAGTCGGCTTACTGTTGATATCACAATAAGGCTGCATATAAACATCAACTCCATTTATTGTTTTCGCAGGCCAAGTACCATTAAATTTTGTTTCTAATATATAAGTTCGCAGCTTGTCATTATTACCGATACAATAGTTTATATTCGTAATCCCTTTACTTATATAATAATTTTCAAACTTATTATATTCGACCTGCTCAGATGATGTTAATGCAGTTCCAGAAGCCTTTTTCTCTGCTATGCTAAGCAGAAGATGATAACTTTTATATATTCTTTCTTCAATAGTTTCTTTCTCTCCTTCTTCACTCGGCACAACTTTAGTTTCCAAGGTCTGTGTTTTCATTTGCCCATTAAATTCATACTGCAGCGGCAAAGCGATCTTATACATGATCACTGTATTACCGTCATTTAAAGTAAGCGTTTCAGAAGTAACAGGAAATTTACCCTCGAAAATACTATTATTGCTGTCATTTGGAAAAATAGTTATTTTTTTACTGCCGTCAGTAATATCTTCCCGCGTTACCTGCAATTGTTTTTTTGTATCATCTTTCCACTCGACAGTCACTTTATATTCTTTATTGGTTCCTTGAGCAATATCCATATGCCTGTCCCAAAGATTACCTTTATAGGAAAATTTACTTGTGCTGACCGTCGGCTGCTCCGGATCAATACTGTCCTTATCTGCATAACGCAGCGTAGTTTTCAGTTCGTTCATCAGCAAACGCGCCTCTTCATAAACGACTTCCTGTCTGGCGCCCACATGCAGACTGGTAACACTGCTGCCAAACAAATGTACCATTGCCCCCATGATCAGCCCCAATACTGCCATCGCTACCACTAATTCTATTAATGTAAATCCGGACTGCTTCTTCATGCCGCCGCTCCTTTAAATCAATCTTTTGTACGGATATATGTCTGCAGATCCAAGACCTGCGGCTTGGGATCTGTCCACTTCACTTCTACCCTGACCAAATACAATTCGCTCTCACCCGGATAATTATTCCCCAGGCTTCCATCACCGCCACGAGCATTAATCTGGTACTCAATGCCGTCCTGGGTAACTGTATTATTACCTTCTTTATTGATATATTCAACTATTTCTCTGATATCACTGCTGCTGTGCCCATCGGCTGCCTTTAACAGTTCAATTTTCTCCGATGCTATCTGTACAGCCTTTTCCTGTCTGTCCGCCGATACCATCACACCGATACCATAAGTATATAAAGCCGCTAATGCAGCCAGGCCGATAGCTACTACCAAAACCCCGATCATAGCATCGACCAGTAAAAATCCCTGTTTATTTTTGCGGAACTGTTTTATGCCATTCATCTTCACAGCCGTCCTTTACTCACAAAATCCCATATTTATTATATCACATATTTTCTTTAGTTTATAAATAATAACTATCATATATTTTAAAAATACTTAGAAAAATATGTATAAAAATTGCCTCTTCTTAATTAATTAAGAAGAGGCAATAAATTTTCAGTTATTTCTTTTTATCTTTACTCTTGGACTGCACTGCCGTATCGTTGGCATTCGCAACCGGCACCCACTGGCGCAGCAGCTCGGTACAGGCCGCCGCATAGCTGCCGGCACTGCCGAAGCCGCCCGCATACGCATCCTGATTGTAAACAGTGAGGATCTCGATGTCATCATAGTAAATAGTGGCACTGCCGCCGTTATCATAGACGATAAAGCGATATGGATCGATATGGCCCTTATCACGTTCACGCACGCAGTATAAACCGCCGGCAAGCATATAAGCGCGATATTCCGGGCGGTCATTACCGACAGTCTGCGTGATATTAAAACCCCAGTCACCTTCATGCACTCTGGCTGTATTATCTTCGTTAAGAGTTATTTCCGGATGTACTTTAAGCGCTTTAATCTGCTTCATAACACGTTTCAAACGTTCTTCCGGCTCGGGATGGCTCGAAAAAATACCATAGCCTGGATTACCCTGTTCCTTCGCCAGGTCTTCCAGCTTGTTGATCGTCAGCACAACACTGTAAGGATTGTAACCGGCTGCTACACACAGATTAAAACCGCCCTTATCTGCGCCGCGTTCGTCGGTACGGCTGTAACCGGCCGCTAAAGCCTGCGTCGCCAGTCCCGCTATGCCTAAATCACCTTTGGTAACGATAGCAAAAGCCAAAGTCGTTAAAAGCTGTTTTTCTATTTGATGCACAGTGTGCTTTTTGACAACGTGTGTGATCTCGTGGCCTAATACGCCAGCTAATTCTGCATCGGACGGCATATAATCGATCAGTCCCTTGAATACATAAATGAAACCGCCGGGGCAGGCCAGCGCATTTACTTCGTCACTGTTCAGCACCTTAAAGCTGTATTCCAGATCCTGCCGTTCGCTGACCTTGACCAGACTCTGACCGATCCGGTTGACACGTTCCTGCAAGGCATAATCCTGCACGACACCGTATTTAGCTTCCAGCTGCATCGCCGTCTGCCGGCCCATCTCTATTTCCTGTTCCTTACTGATCAGCCCCGCTTCTGCCGGCGGCGTCATCCCCAGGCTGCAGCAGAATACAAAGACTATTGCTAAAATAAAGCGTTTCATCTTTTCACACCCCTTGTCTTAACGTAAACTGTCAAATCGCACCAGTTTCTTTCAACTTCATAATCTCTGGCTCCGTATAACCCAGTTCAGTCAGCACCTCAGCCGTATGTTCTCCTAAAAGCGGCGCCCGGCGTTCGATGCTGCCCGGCATATCCGACAAACGGATCGCCGGTTTGACATACTGCAAAGTGCCGATATCCTCCTGTTTTTGTGCCAGCATTTCTGACTGCTGTGTCAGCTCGCTGTTTAAGGCTTCCTCCAGCGAACAGACCGGCGTCACGCAGAATTCTTCCTCACCGATCAACGCCAGCCATTCGGCCTGCGTTTTGGTCTGGAATACTGCTGCCAAACGCTCCTGAAGCTCATTACCATGTTCAAAATCATGCTGACACTCGATCAGCTCTTCACAACCCAGGATTTCGCACAAACGCCGCCAGAATTTAGGTTCGATCGTCCCCACGCTCAAATAACGGCCGTCCTGCGTCCGGTAAATATTATAATAATGTGCCGTGCGCCCGAAAGGCTGACAACCTGTAGCCTTACAGCCCCACAAGCTGCTGATGCCGGTTGTCTGCAAACTCAGTGAAGTATTATATAAATTGATATCTACAGCCTGACCTTCCCCGGTACGTTCGCGCGCCAGCAAAGCCAGCAGAATACCGCTGACAGCGTTCATACTGCTGCCCAGCGCCGCAATCTGTACCTCTGAAACGCAGGCACTGCCAACGTCATCCAGTGAATTCAGACCTGCAAGTCCGATCACATTCAGGTCATGGGCCGGTTTATGACGGTAACTGCCAGTCTGCCCAAAGCCGGTGATCGAACAATAGACCAGCTGCGGGTTGATTTCCCTGACAGTTGCGTAATCCAAGCCATAACGCGCCAGATAACCCGGCCGGAAGCCTTCTAAAAATACATCTGCTTCTGACAGAAGACGTAATAAAAGCTTACGTCCGCCTTCAGTTTTTATATCGGCCGTAATGCCGCGTTTATTACGGTTAAGCGCCAAATGCCAATAGCTCATACCTGGCAGCGCTTCCGGAAAAAATCTGCGTGTATCGTCGCCTGTAGGCGTTTCCACTTTGATAACATCGGCGCCGAAATCTCCCAATACCATACCGCAGTACTGTCCCGGCAGCCATTTAGAAAAATCTATCACCTTGATACCGGTCAAAGCCTTCATTCTTCTGACCCCCAATATTTTAACTGCAAAATATCCTCTGAAAATATACTTTATAATATTCTACATTTTTTACTGTTTCCCTTTAATTTATTTGCTGTGAAATGCTATAATAAGTTATAGAAGTTGTCTGAAGAGGTGTCATTACATGAAGATCCATAAGCTCACTTTAGCGGCGCTGCTGGTTGCCATCGGCACCATGAGCGCGCATCTTATTTATATACCGGCCGGCATTTCCAAATGCTTTCCCGTGCAGCATGCCATCAACGTGCTGGGAGCGGTGATTTTAGGCCCCGGCTATGCGACAGCAGTGGCCTTTGTCATTTCCTGCCTGCGCAATATGTTCGGTACCGGCTCACTGCTGGCTTTTCCCGGCAGTATGATCGGTGCCTGTCTGGCCGGACTTTGCTATAGCAGGTTCGGCTCTGTCAAAGCGGCTATGGCCGGCGAGATTTTCGGCACCGGTATTTTAGGCGGACTGACTGCCTGGGTCATCGCCCGTTTCTTCTTGAACAGCGCGGCAGCAGCCTGGTTCTTTATCCCGCCGTTCCTGATCAGCACTGTCGGCGGCAGTATCATCGCCGGACTGATCATTAAAAGCGGTATCCTTGCTTACGCTCTGCCAAATCTTTTTGCTAATAAAGGAAATAAATCAAATTTATGAATATTGATACCATGCTTTCACAAATTTTATATTGCCTGAGCGGCTTCCTTTTCGGTATTTTCGCCTCACGCTACAGCGTCATCAGCTGGCGCACTCTGGCCAGCCGGCCGCCGCTGCTGCAATGCGCGCCCTACGTGCTGTTTATCATCGCAGCTTTTACGCTGTTTCCCTTCTGGCTGATTACCCGTACCGAAGCCGGCGGTTTTATTTATTATGCGACGCTGCTGTTCTTTTTTACAAAGGGCTACCGCGCTGATAAGAAAGGATGAGCCCCAACATGAGCGAAAATAAAACTAACAATACTGTGACCTGCGATTCCTGCGGACACAGCGCCAGAATCCACCCTCAGCTGGCCGATAAATATGTACAGCCGATGGCGGAAATATTCAAGGTTTTAGGTGACCCGACCCGCATTAAAATTTTAGAACTGCTGTCCCACGAGGATATGTGCGTCAGTAATATCGCCGAAATGCTGGATATGACCCATTCCGCTATTTCTCATCAGCTGCGGCAGCTGCGTCATGCTCAGCTGGTCAAGTTTTCCAAGTCCGGCAAAGAAGTCATTTATTCGCTGGACGACGAACACGTCCTGACGCTGTTTGCCCAGGCGCTGGATCATGTCAAACATAAGGTTTAAGCATTCCGCACATAAAAACGGAGCCTGCTGTGCAGACTCCGTTTTTTTATTTTTACAGCTGCAGAAAATAACGATAGACAGCATCGCTGTCTGTCAATTCCGGGTGAAAACTGGTCGCCAGCAGCTTTCCTTGCCGGGCAGCTATGATATGCCCTGCATACTCCCCCAAAATTTCTGTCTGTTCGCCAACCCTTTCTATCCACGGAGCTCTGATAAATACCAGTGGCAGCGGTTCTGCCCCCAAAGCAGGCAGCAACTGCCTGCAGCTGAAACTGTTGAGCTGACTGCCATACGCATTACGGCGCACGGTAATATCCATCACCCCTAAATGCGGCTGTTCACCGACAATATTTTTTGCCAGCAGAATCAGCCCCGCACAGGTCCCCCAGACAGGCAGCCCCTCTTTCACCCTCCGTTTTAAAAGCTCAGACAGTCCCGTTCGCTGTAAAAGTCTGCTGATAGCAGTGCTTTCACCACCGGGAAGGATCAATCTGTCCACCTGCTCTAAATCAGCAGCCGTTTTTACGGCAACCGGCAAAACCTCCGTCAGCTGCGCCAGTTTAGTCAGATGCTCAGAAAATGACCCCTGCAGTGCCAGTACGCCTACACTCTGCATTACCAGCCACGCTCCGCAAAGGTTTGTTCTGCCGGTATAGTTTTGATATCGATACCGCTCATGGCCTCGCCCAGATCTTCTGATACTTCAGCTACGATTTTAGGATCGTTATAATAGCTGGTCGCCAGCACGATCGCCTTGGCGCGCTTAGCCGGATCGCCGCTGCGGAAAATACCTGACCCGACAAAAACACCTTCGCTGCCAAGCTTCATCATCAGGGCCGCATCTGCAGGCGTAGCGATACCGCCGGCGGCAAAATTAACTACCGGCAGCCTGCCGCCCGCAGCGACTTCTGCCACCAGTTCATACGGCGCTCCCTGTTCTTTGGCAAAGCTCATCCATTCCTCCCGCGGCAGATTCTGCAGCAATCTTATCTGTCCCATCATCGTCCGCATATGCCGCACTGCTTCTACCACATTGCCGGTACCAGCCTCTCCCTTCGTGCGGATCATTGCCGCTCCCTCACCGATACGGCGCAGTGCTTCGCCCAGATTGCGGGCACCGCAGACAAAAGGGATCTTAAAAGCATGCTTGTCGAGATGATATAAATCATCGGCCGGTGTCAGAACTTCACTTTCATCGATATAATCTATTCCCAGCGCCTCCAAAATCTCCGCTTCCACAATGTGACCGATCCTGACCTTGGCCATTACCGGAATCGATACGGCGCTTTTGATCTCTTTAATAAGCTTCGGGTCGCTCATTCTGGCAACGCCGCCATCCCTGCGAATATCAGAAGGCACACGTTCCAACGCCATAACAGCTACTGCGCCTGCAGCTTCGGCAATTTCAGCCTCTTGGGCATTGGTGACATCCATGATTACGCCGCCTTTGAGCATCTGTGCTAAATTACGATTTAAAATTTGTCTATCTGTCATCTTTATTCCTCCTAAAAACTTACTTTCGTTAACGACAGTTTTTATGATACAATAATTCTGTACAGTAATAAATAGCCAGAAACTATTTTTCCAAAGGGGACAGTTTTATGCTTTTGACTAATCTTAAACTTGACAAACAGACCGAAACGCCTTTATATACCCAGATCATTGACTCTATCAAAAACCAGCTCTACAATGACCAGATCGCAGCCGGAGACAGACTTCCGTCTGTACGCAGGCTCTCAGCAGCGCTGCAGATAAGCCGCACGACTGTCGAAAACGCTTACAATCAGCTGGTTGCCGACGGTTATCTGCAAAACGAACCTAAGCGCGGTTATTTTGCAGCAGCACTGTCAGGCCTGAGAAAGCACAGCGACGCGCCTGTGACACAAAGTATCGAACCGCCTGCCGTACGTTATAACTTTGCCAATAATTATATCGATCCCGCTTCTTTTCCCTCCGAGCTTTGGCGGCGCTATCTGAACCGAGCATTAAAAAATAAACACCTGCTGTCCGGCTATGGCGAACCGCAGGGTGAAACAGAACTGCGCCGTACACTGGCCAAATACAGCTCGGTGGCCCGCGGCGTTATCTGCAGCCCCGAACAGATCGTGATCGGCGCCGGTGTGCAAAGCCTGCTGCAGATCCTGATCGACATTCTACAGCCAGATATCACCAGTATTGCTCTGGAAGCGCCAGGCTTTGCCCAGGCAGAACGGCTTTTTACTTCGCATGGCTGGCAGGTACGGCATTTCAGCACCGACCAGTTAGAGACTTCCCTGCCCAGGCTGCTTTACGTCAGCCCTTCCAATCCCTATAAAGGCCGCTCGCTCTCGCCGCAGCAAAGACTGAACCTGCTGCGCTGGGCAACGCAGCAGCAGACCTATCTGCTGGAAGATGACTATAACGGCGAGTTCCGTTATTTCGGCCGGCCGGTATCCTCACTGCAGGGCATGAGTGATGGCCGCACAGTTATCTATCTTGGTTCTTTTTCGCGGCTGCTGCTGCCTTCCCTGCGTATTTCTTACATGGTATTGCCGCCGCTGCTGTTAGACCGTTACCGCCAGCTGGGACACCTTTATAACCAAACGTCTTCTACGATCGAACAGCTGGCACTGGCCGACTTTATTGCCGCCGGCGCACTGCGCCGCCACGTTAAACGACTGCGCAGGCTCTACAGTAATAAAAACACACTGCTGCGGCAAGCTTTAACGGAAATCTTCGGCAGCAGAGTCATTGTACGAGCCTATGAATCCGGTCTGCATCTGCGCCTGGCTGTCGTCACGCAGCAAACTGCCGATACCCTGTCCGAACTGGCACTGGAAAACGGCGTCCGGATCCTGCCGGTTTACGACAGCAACGGTAATTTACCAGAGATCCTGATTTCTTTTGTCGGTATTCAGGAAAACGACATCCGACCGGCACTGCTGCAATTAAAAAAAGCATGGTTTTAGTATCTGCCAAGCTCTTGACAGTATTGACCTGCGATGCTATGCTAAAAAAAGAGTGAAGCCGTAAGGCGTCACAAAGGGGTACACCACCACGGGTGTAGCTTTTTGTGGCGCCTTTTTTTATTTTTCTTCAAGGAGGGTTCCCTATGCAAATCAACGGTCAACCAATCAGCACCGCTGCAGGCAGCACCTTGTCGCAATTATTAGCGCAGCAGGGTTTTGACGTTGCCCGCGTCGCCGTCGAACTCAACGGTAAAATCATCTGCCGCAGCGATTTCAGCAAAGTGCAGCTCGCCGACAGTGATACCATCGAAGTTGTACAGTTTGTGGGCGGAGGTTAAAAATGACTAAACAAATCACCAGGCAACAGCTTTCAGCAGCACTGGTTGAACGGCACGGACAGGAACGCCAGCAGCATTTGTACACCGCCAGTGTCGGTATCGCCGGTTTAGGCGGGCTGGGCTCCAACATTGCCGTCCAGCTGACGCGCCTGGGCATCGGATACCTGATCCTCGCCGACTGCGATCGGGTCGAGATCAGTAATCTCAACCGGCAAAGCTACCGACTCTGTGACATCGGCAGACCAAAACCCGAAGCCTTGACAGAACAGCTGCTGCAGATCAATCCCTATTTATGCTACGAGCCGCACTTTCTAAAGCTCACGCCGCAGAATATCCCGGAAATTTTTGCCGGCTGTAATATCATCTGCGAAGCTTTTGACGACCCTGAACAAAAGGCCATGCTGACAGAAACCGTCCTGCAGCGGCTGCCGCAGGCAAAACTGATCGTTTGTTCCGGCATGGCGGGCGCTGGCAGCGCCAATGCTATTACTACCAGCCGCAGGCTGAACCGTTTCTACCTGTGCGGCGACGGTACTGCCGATATTGCCGCGGACGGCAGCCTGCTGGCCCCGCGCGTCAGCGTCTGTGCCGCCCATGCGGCGACCATGGTCATGAGACTGGCGCTGGGCTTCACCACACCTTAAACAAAAGGAGAATTTTAAACTACGATGCAAGAAGATAAACTTATTTTAGGTGGCTACAGCTTCAGCTCCCGCTTTATTCTTGGCAGCGGCAAATATTCGCTTCCGCTGATCAAAGCCGCTGCCGAACAGGCCGGGGCGCAAATCATCACCTTAGCGCTGAGGCGCGCTCAATCGCAGCAGGACAATATCCTCGATTTTATTCCATCAGGCATCACACTGCTGCCCAACACCTCAGGCGCCCGTACTGCTGAAGAAGCAATACGCATAGCCAGGCTGGCCCGTGCCTGCGGCTGCGGCGATTTTATCAAACTGGAGATCATCCGTGATTCTAAATATCTGCTGCCGGACAATCAGGCAACGATCAGGGCAACGGAGATCCTCGCTAAAGAAGGCTTTATCGTCATGCCTTATATGTATCCCGACCTTAACACCGCCAGAGATCTGCGTGACGCAGGCGCAGCCTCGATCATGCCCCTGGGAGCGCCGATCGGTTCCAACAAAGGGCTGGCAACCCGCGATTTTATCAAGATCATTATTGATGAGATAGCACTGCCTGTTATCGTCGACGCCGGGATTGGCCGCCCCTCCCAGGCCTGTGAAGCCATGGAAATGGGTGCCGCTGCCGTCATGGCCAATACCGCCATCGCTACAGCCGGCGATATCCCTCTGATGGCTGCAGCCTTCAAGCAGGCTGTTGAAGCAGGGCGTGCCGCTTACTTAGCCGGACCGGGACGTGTTTTAGAGCAGGGTGCGGCTGCTTCATCGCCTCTGACAGGCTTTTTGGAAGACAGGTGATATGAATATGAAAATCGATCAGCATACCGATCCGATGGCTTATCAGCCGGATATGGAAATAACCTCGTCAGCTATTATGGAACAGGTGCTGGCCGCCCGTGCAGCTTACGACGAAACTGTTTATACGGCGGACGACGTGAAACAGGCCCTGCTTCAGGATCACCTGACGCCTGAAGCATTCGCCGCACTGCTCGCGCCGGCCGCAGCACCATTTCTGGAACAGCTGGCACAAAGGGCACAGGCAGAAACACGTAAACATTTCGGTAATGCCGTCAATCTGTTCACCCCGCTTTATATCGCCAACTACTGCGAAAATCACTGCATCTACTGCGGCTTTAACTGCTACAACAATATCAAACGCGCCAAGCTTACTGCCGCTGAAATAGAAACGGAAATGCAGGCTATTGCCGCTCAGGGCCTGGAAGAAATCCTGATCCTGACCGGGGAAAGCCCGACTATGAGCGACGTACAGTATATTGGTGCAGCCTGCCGGCTGGCCCGCAAATATTTTCGTGTTGTCGGTCTTGAGGTCTACCCCATGGACAGCAGTGATTATGCCTATCTGCATCAATGCGGAGCTGACTTCGTCACCGTTTTCCAGGAAACCTACGCCCATGACAAATACGGCCAGCTGCATCTGGGCGGACGTAAACGTATTTTCCCCTATCGTTTTAATGCACAGGAACGGGCTTTACAGGGCGGAATGCGCGGAGTTGGCTTTGCCGCTCTGCTGGGACTGGATGATTTTCGCCGTGACGCTTTGGCAACAGGTCTGCATGCTTATCTGCTCCAACGTAAATACCCTCAGGCCGAGATCGCTTTTTCCTGTCCGCGCCTGCGCCCCATCATCAACAATGAGCAGATCAATCCCAAAGACGTCCATGAGCGGCAGCTGCTGCAGATCATCTGCGCCTACCGCATCTTTATGCCCTTTGCCTCCCTCACTATTTCCTCCCGTGAATGCGCCCGTTTCCGCGATAACGTAGTCGGACTTGCTGCAACTAAAATTTCTGCCGGCGTTGAAGTTGGCATCGGCGGTCACAGCCAGCAGAGCAAAGGCGACGAACAGTTCCTGATCGACGATAGCCGTACCGTCCGTGAAATCTGCGCAATGTTGACGAACCGAGGACTGCAGCCGGTCATGAGTGATTATGTCTATGTTTAAGCTGATCGCCGTTACCGACCAAGCTTCCTGTCCTGAAAATTTTTGGACGCAGCTCCAGCTTTTAGCTGCTTCTGAAATCGACGTTCTTATTTTCCGTGCCAAAGAATTACCGCCGCAGGAATATTATCGGCAGGCCTCACAGGTGCAGAAAATCTGCCGGACACATCAGCTGCCGCTGATCCTGCATACTTATCAGGACATCTGCCGCCGGCTTGATACGTATGGACTGCAGGTAAGCTATCAGCAGCTCCTATGCCAGCCTCAGCTGCGGGCACAGGTACAATGCCTGGGCGTTTCCATCCACAATGCTGACGAAGCGGTACGTGCCGCTGACTTGGGCGCCGATTATTTACTAGCCGGGCATATCTTTGCTACAAACTGCAAGCAGGGGCTGCCCGGACGCGGTCTTGATTTTCTCAGCGCCGTCTGCGCCGCTACATCACTGCAAGTCTACGCTATCGGCGGGATCACTCCTGCCAATATCGGACAGATCAAAAAAACAGGCGCCGCCGGCGCCTGTCTGATGAGCAGCCTGATGACCTGCCCAAAACCAGCAGTACTGGTGCAAAAACTGCGGCAGGCTTTA
>ERZ773150.1316-NODE-1316-length-22331-cov-3.542826_pt1 | contig 22331 bp, 42 predicted proteins | sample MGYA00580845_ERZ773150 | MGnify/ENA primary metagenome ERZ773150 (study PRJEB29015, sample SAMEA2737848) | human gut metagenome | biome: human gut; feature: human-associated habitat; material: faeces | place: China | collected 2012 ...
CCGATCTCGGTGCTATACTCGTTCAGCAGAGCGAGCTGTTTGTTCCAGGCATTGGCCGTGAAGTGGATATGAATGGGTTTCTTTGCGGGTGCCTTGACGGCGGGCGCCTTTTCATTCGGGCTCGTTTTGGACATGGCTTACGCCTCCTTTCCGTTCATTTCATCACAGATGATCTGCATAGCTTCCTTGAATGTGATATCGGTGCCGTCTTGCGTGCGGATGACCTTGCCACTGCCGAGAACCAGCTGCTGCGTAACACGACCCATGGCCCAGGTCTCGGACAGGGACACATTGGATGCGCTTTGCTGCGAAATAGCCAGGGCAGCGATATAATCATGGTTGCGCTCGGCATCCGTAAGATCGCCCGAATAGCCGCCCAGACAGCTGGCAAAAGCGATATGCGGGTTATTGATATAGTCCGCAGCAATCGGCTCCATGGGGTCATCGGCTTCCACAGCGTGGACATCGGCATCTCTGTCGATGGTGTAAGTGGCGGCCATCTTGATCGCGAACCGATGATCAACAAAGACAGCGCGGTAGAACGCGGCCATCTGATCGTTGTCATACGGGTTATCGATTTCATGGGAGCCGCGGCCGATACTGGAATAACCATCGAGAACGTCAGAGTAGTTCAGCACATAAGAATCGACCATGTCCTCATCATAACAGGAGAGGGTGGTGAGCACCGTGTACTGGATATAGCCGCTGCCGCGGGTGATATTGTCGATACGGAATCCGCCGCTGCGCAGGTAATCATAGATTTCCTGGCGAAGCTGATTCGTGTCGGTTTTACGAAGGTAGGCAATCTTTGCGTTGTACTCTGCAATGCGGCGAAGCTTATCGGAGATGCGGCGCTGGTAGTCCTTGATCTCATGTTCAGCTTCCTCGATATTGCGGGAAGCGGAGCGGATCTGATCAGCCTGTGCGTTGACGGTAATCTCCTGGGCGGCAGAACGATACTCGATCATATCGTAAGCATACTTAGTGATAAAGGAAGCCGTGGCGTCCCAGAAATCTTTGCGCGATGCTGCGTTATCTTTTTGACTGATCTTGTAGACCAGCTGAAGCAGCGCGTATTCATCGGGCTGAAGCTTCTGTTCGCCCTCGAACAGCCATGGCAGGAGCATGGGGATGGCACTGATCACACGAAGCCAGATTGCATGGCGGGGACGTACCGCCTGGTCAACATCCACGATGGCCCTGCGCTTATCGGGCAGGATATAGACCTTGCTGTGCTCCGGAGCGATATAGTTTTCGAGCCGGGTCACACTGGTAAGGTCATTGGTAACAGGGAACGGAACCGTCGTGAGGTAAAGAAACTCCGCATCCGTATCACCGTTATGACCGTTTTCAAGATGAAGCGTTTCCGTTCTGGGGGCAACCACGCACATCCAGACGGCCTGGAGGACGAGCAGATCATCACCGCTGACGGCACGATACTGGTCACTGGTGAATCGCCCCTGCATGGAGCTTTCAAACGCTTTCGAGAGGATTCTTTCGTTGATTTCCAAAACGGAAACACTCCTTTCTTTAAGCGGCGGGCTTAGCCGCGGCAGGCGTTATCCTGCTTGGGGATGTTGAGCATGTAGAAGCTGGTGGCGGTGTTGATCTTCTCGAAATTATCGGCGAACCAGCGGATGGGCTTGTCCAGGTTTTCCTCGCCCAGAGCGATACCGTTGAAGTTCGTCTGGCCGACATGGTAGTCAACGCCGAACTGATCCAGCAGCTGACGGGGCGTGGTGGTGTCCACAGAGATGGGGGCGGACTCGTGACGATCGAAAGAAGTGCCGACTTTAACCTTGATGATGCTTTCCATAAAACTTGTCTCCTTTGAAATATACATTTATTTTGTGATTTTATACATCGCTTGTATGCGTATCCCGGATGTAAAAGAGGGGGATCAGCCCTCTGCGGTGGTGTCCTCGGCGTTGTCTTCACCGGTCAGTTCCCGGATGAAGGCGGCCTTGCGATCCTTTTCGTTCTGGACAGCGGTGGTGGCGGTGGCCTCGATCTCGTCCAGCTTGGCCTTGGCAGCGCCGACCTTATCAAAGATCTCGTTCAGCTGCTCATCGGCGGGCTTATTGGTGTCCAGCGTGTAGGTCAGGACGGCCTTGCCATCGCGGGTCTTGTTGGCGAAAACGATGCCGTACTGGCTGATGCTGCCCATGGTGCCGCCGGTTTTGACAATGAACTGGACGTCGCCGTCCTTATCCTTGATGGCCAGGGCGTCGGGATTCTGCTTCTCCAGCAGTTTGATGTCGTCCAGCGACAGGGTGGAGATGAGGTCGAAAGTGGTTGCGTTCAGGGTGATCTTAGACATAGTAGTTACTCCTTTGAATTTGTTTTGTACGTTAGTACGTTATTGTGTGGATGGCGGATATATCATCAAGACCTTGCGGCCTCGATTTCGTGGTAGGCTTCACGGATGGAATCCGCAGAGCAGAAGAACTGGCGGTCAAGATAGACTTCATAATGACCGCGGCGGTACTGGACGGTGAACATAGGCATCACTCCTTTCTGCCGTGACTACGTTCGGGTTTAAGTCGGCTTTGAATCATCCCCGCCTGCCGTTGCTGGCTTGCAAGCGGGACGGGGCTGTACTCGATGGGATTATGTTCGGGTTTAAGTACAGGTAGAGCATACCACCACAGCTTCGTTTTGTCAAGTAGGGTGGCAAGAGATTGCTTCTCGGTGCGCAAAATCGGTGCGGTCTTGCGGAACGGATGGTGTAGCTAAAATTGCGGTTTTGTAGGTTTTTGGCGAAGCTCATGCTGAATTCCATGAAAACCTTGGCCCCATCTATCTCGGCAAAAAGTTGCAAGAAATATCGAGATAAATTAGCAATGATGACATTCGTAAAGTTACTCCGTAATCCAGTCCTCTCCGAAATCCTGGTCCTTCGAGAACAAGTTCTCTGCGAACCAGTCTTTCTACGAGTTCAGGATTACTACATAACTTTACTCATGTCTTTGCGGCATTGTTCGGTTTTCGTCCTTGTCCTGGTTCATGTTTCGCAGGTGTCCGGGCTTCTAAGAGGTGTCATCGTACATAGGGTTCGTCCTTTTCTTGTCATGGTTTACAGGGTGTCATGGGCTTGGCAGTGCCCTTGTTTACGGAAATCGGCCTGAGAGGGCTTATGCGTGGCTTGCTGGGTTCAGGAATATAAGTTGTCGTCTTTAATGAAGAACGGCTCACAGGGCTTGCTAGGTGCCTTGTAGCGTGTCCTTGTCAAAATCATGTTCGTGTTACAAGTGATTCCGGGCTTCTCAGATCGTCTGTGGGGCGGCTGTGCGGCCTTGTACAGGGGTCACTAGGCTTGGCAGGGTAACTTACTTATGTAAAGGTACAGGCTCGCAGAGGGGCTTATTGGCGGGCTTACATGGTCGGTGCGGACACGGCATTGGCCGGCATCTTTGCGGCATGGGTGGTCACAGGACAATAGTTAGCGCAGGACGGCATCTGGGGCTGGGTGATTGCCGGTGCCGTTTTGGTTGTGGATTCCGGTGGCAGCGTTGACAGGGTCGGCTGATTTTTGTTGCTGGTCACGGTATCAGTCTTGCTAGTGCGGGCTTCGTAGTCCTTGACCAAGGATCTTATCTCGCTCATGCAACCTGCCACAAAGAACGGTTTCAACATGGCATCGTTAAAACATTCGTCCGGCTTGCGTGTGAAGTGCCCCACAATGCCGCTGGCCTTGATGGAATCATACCCGCCCTTGTACACGGCCCTGTAGATGGAAACAGACCCGTATCTCCAATTAAGAAGGCGGTTCACGTAGTTGTTGACGTGGCCAATGTAAACGCGGAAATCATCCATCGTGCCGTTCATGATGTCCGTATAAGTCATATTTGTGCAGCGATACATGTCGGCCGAAATGTAGGCAACGGCTTTTTGGCAAAACATGGTCGCGATGGTGTCCAGATTTATACTGGTATTGGCGGGCTGATGGCATAGAACATCAATGATCTTGTGGCTGACGGTGTTCACCACGCGGGTGGCTTCCTCGCGGTTGAGCGGGGCACCTGCGGTCGTGCGGGCTATGTTGCTGGTCATGTGTGTCATAATGATTTCCTTCCTTTATATATTATTGTGGTTTTTGAAGCGGTTTCGTTTTGCATGTATATACACATTTTATGTATATCAGCTGGCGAGGTGGTAGCTGCCGTGCGGGTCGATAAATTTGCTGACATAGAATATCTGCCCGGCATGGAAGAAGAAATCGCCACCGTCCTTAGTGCGGCTCAGGTGATGGATCTTGTGCTCAGTCAGGCGGCCGTTGCGCCAGACGGTCAGCAGGATTCGTTCGTGGTCGCGGCTGTGCTGGATGCGGTAGGTGGTGGAGCCGATTTTAAGCATCTGCGATGGCCTCCTTTCAGGCAAACAGATCATCAATTAGAAATCAATTCAAAGGGCAAATTTTCAGCGGCCTGGACGCCGTAGGTGAAGCGCAGACCGGTGTGCAGGTTCTGGAATACGAAGCGTGGCGGGAAGAGCTCGCCGTGAATGACATTGCTGTTGTCTTGGTAGCCGACGATCTGGTAGCGGGTTCGTTTGCCTTGGATGTGGACGATCATGCCGGGCTCAAGCTTCATCGCTGGTGTCATCTCCTTCATCCTCGTCATCTTCGTCATCCTCGCCGTCATTGTAGCGCTCGAGGGCTTTCCAGCTGTCGAAGCCGAGCAGTTGAGCGATAAAATCTTCCTCAAACCAGAACAGGTCGTTGATTGCGGTGTCGGTCGGGTTTTCGCCCAGGATTTCCGGCAGCAGGTAATCCAGCCGATCAAGCTGCTCGATGGTCAAGTGATCAGTGCGCTCTTTAGCACCGGACCAGAATTCAAACTGGGACAGGGGTTTCTCTACGGTATAGGTCATGGTGTTCATTCTCCTTTCTGCAATGCTTTATTTAACAGGGAACGGCTTGAATGGCCGCAGGCATACTCGATCATAACATCGGGGTTACTGCTGTGGCCGTGTGCCCAATCGACCTGGATAAGACCGCGGGTCTCACCGCAAACGGGGCATTTCATATCGGTCAGGTCATTGTAATACGGTTCGATCTGCACCCAGCCATCCGGGTTGCCGAGAATGACCTGCTCGATGAGGAACTTTTCGACCTCGGATTCCAGGTAGGGACGGGTTTGGTTGAACAATTTCAATTCCGGGTCATGGCTGAAGCTGCGATTGACATACCGGAACTCGGTGCCAGCCTTGATGCCGGGCAGGTCTTTGAGCGTGGTAACTTTGTAGATCATCTTCTAGCGGAGCCTCCTTATCTCGCGGAGCATTATGTAGCGCAGCCTTACAGGTTCACGTTCGTGCAGTAGGTTTCGATTTCGTCCGCGCTCCAGATCTGCAGGGCTTTCTTGCGCTCCTCTTTCATGGCACGGTAAACGCCGATACCTTTAAGGGCGGTTTCGCCGCTGCCGACATAACCGACATAGCCGAACTCCTCAAGAAATTCTTCGAGCGTGTAGTTTTCGGCATCCATGCAGTCGTGCAGGACGCTGTCGACCGTATTGAAAATACACTCGGCGCGGCCGTAATTGAGGGCGGTCCCGGTGTGAAATTCAAAATCAAAACCGTTTACAGTTACGGTGTGGTTGCGATGCGGCCAGCTATCGGCGGTGACAAGGTCGCCCTTGCGGTAGCCGAGCTTGTTGACCTTGGCATAAATGACCTGGACAGCGGCAGGAGATTCGATGTAGTCTGCATACTCATCCATGAGCTTGGGAAGCTGATTCGTTTTGAACTCGGCTGCGAGGTCGGCGGACTTATTGAAATAGGATTCCTCGAACCATTGCAAAGCGCAGTAGTCCTGATCGGTCTTGTTCTTTTTGGCCTTGAGCGCTTCATATTCGTCAAGGTTCATGCGGGTGCCGGGCGGCATGAGGTTGGTTTGCGTTTTCATATCTGGCGGAGCCTTCTTTCTCTGACGGAGTCTTAGCTGACGGAGTCATTATTCTCTGGCGGAGCCATTACTCATGGAACAGATCGTGCCAGTACATGACGGCAACCGTGACAAGTGCGGCGACGACCAGGGGGAACACGACCCAGCCGGGCAGGGTAGCGGCCAGCCACAGGATCATGATGAACAAGGCAAGGACGGCCAGGGTTGCGAGGATGCAGGCCAAGTGGAAAAGCGGTTTGGATTTCATTTCGTGTTCACTCCTTGATTGCTATATCATAAATTTATTGATTGTTATGGTAAAAGAAAAACACCCTTAGTCCAGGATGCTGGCGGTTGCGACACTGGTCAGCTCGTAACCCATGAGGGCGGCATTGGCGCGGGCCATGGCAGTGACCTGGTCCAGGATGGTTTTGCCGATCAGATCCTTGCCGGGCTTGCGCAGTTCGGCTTGCAGTGCATTGGCGTAGGTACGAATCATGGTCGCGGTGATACAAGCCTCGTCACTTTCAAAATCGTTTTGCATCTGGATGGTGATGCAGACCTTTGCAAACTCGCTCATGCTGGTTGCACTTCCTTTCTCGCGGAGCGTCATTCTCCGATGGTGTACTCGTCGGTCTGACCCCAGGCGGTGAGGTAGACGGTGTCGCGGGCGATTTCGATCTGGATCTGGTTCATTGTGGCACGGTAGGTGAGCCAGGCGGTGGCCAGAACGGTGGCGGTGACGAGCGCGAGGGTGAGGATGATGCGGACGATGGGGTTCATTTTCATGGCGATTTTAGGCTCCTTTCTTGGATGGAAAATGGGCATAAAAATAGCGCCCGGCTTTTTAGGCAGGACGCGAATAGAATCATGTTTGATTTTGTGGTATGATAGGGAAAAGCGGATTGTGGGTGTTGTTATGAAAATAGAATCAGATTACAATGTTTTTATTGTGACAATCGAATCAAAAGTGACGCAAGAATTAACATTGCCACGCAGGGTTGTAATTGTAAAAGACGATAATTTGCTAGATTACAATTCATTTCCAGATCAGCTTAAAACATGTTATCGCAAGTATAACCGTACTTACATTTTCACACAAGATGCGGCCAAAGGATTTTGCGATGCTGTTCGTCAGGATGTCAACCCAATGGAAACGGAGCATTGCCTGTATCATTGGCAAAAGGTTTCCGCGTTTTCGTTACCAAAGGAAAAACCAAAATCAAAAGCAAAATGGACTTACAAATCAAAACCAATTCCAGAATTACCTAAGCGCAAAAAGGTTTCAAAGGTAAAACCTGTTATTGGTGAATCGCCATCGCAAAGGGTTCCACATTATACAACGAAACGTTCAAATTCTATGACAACAAGCAGCTCAATAACGAAACGTCCAAAGCATACAAGCCAGAAGAAAAAAACAGCGATTCTTTTACCAAGCGCAAGGATTAGGATGCGGTTCTTTGGGCCGGATTATCATAGTAGGGATTAGTAAACGACAAGCTCACCTTTGCAAATCTTTTTGATTAGCTGGGTAACGTTAGCGCAGCCTGTTTCTTGCAAAATCGTTTTGAGCTGTTCGCCCTCTTGTTTTGTCAAGATAACATGTAGCCGTGTTTTAGTTGCCTCTCTTTTTTCGTTTTGTTCTTGTGCGGTTTTAGCCAAAATTATCCCTCATTTACAGTAGTATGTAAATGTAAGTCTACCATAAATAGAGGGCGTTTTCAAGTCGTTTTCGTTTCCGCTTGCAACCCAAGGCACTATTGCGCCCTGGCTCCACGGCACTAATTAGACGGCCTTATGGGTGACGCTTGAAACAACGGACGCGATCAGATTGGGGTATCCTTGCGTGTTGTCGTACAGATAAGCGGCAAACACGTTTTTGTCTGCATTGAAATGGTGGAAGTCGTTAATGGCTTCATCCTCATCCCAATAACCATGGATACGGACAGGACCATCGGGTCCAACATACTCCTCAATCGTGTACGTCGGCACAGGTTCATCGTCCTCGTCCAAATCGCACTCAATCGTGGCAAGGATTGCAATTTCCATGCAGTCGATCCACTGCGCGTTGGGGTACAGCTGTTCCGCAGTTTCGGTATCGGATTCATCCGGGCTAAACGCAAGAACACGGCGAATGTTATCATGCTGCAAATCCAGCACCTTATTTTCGGCACCGCCATTAGAGTATGCCGGGATCATCGTTTTATAGACGTTTCCGTCTACGGTTTCAAAACGGACAGGAAATAGCTGCAATTTAGAATTGTCCACGGTGGTACTTCCTTTCTCTGGCAAGAGTCTTTTAGCGGATTGTTCCGCCGTCAAGATAAAACCCGATTTTGTCGGTCACGGGTACCTGGCGGCCATTGATCTCTACATCATCACCATATACAGCGCGGGTTGCATTGCGATATTCTGCGCAGTTGCCGTGCTGGCGGGCTTTAAATTTCATCCCGCGCTTTTGAATAACGCTTGCCTGTTCCCCGCGCCATGCTGCGTGGGTTTTTTCGGCACGTTCTGCAGCGGCTTGTTTGGTGGCCTCTTTCCATGCTTTTGTAGTGCATGGCGGCGGCGTTACCTTGATATGCTGCAAGATATACCGCACAGTTTCGGATGCTTTTTTGCTTGCGCGGCGCTCAATCCACATAACAGTGTCGCCATACTTTTGTGGCCGTTTAAAAGCCATATAGCCATGGTACATAATGGGGCGCGTAACATATGGGCCTATTTTATCCACACCATACAAATCGCCTGGCTTTACAAGACAACCATGAAAATTGAACGATTGAACGCATTGACGCGGCGCTTTTAGTTTCGGCGCTTTTACGATGGGTTTTGCCATAGTTATACCCCCTAAAGGTTACGGATGTTTACCGCCTGGGTACACTTTCCGGGCGGATTTTCGGCTGTTTTCCGCGCTCATGCACACGGACAACAGATATAAAACGGCCTGCAAACGTTTTGCGCTATGTAATTGCTTTATTTGCGGCTATTGCATTTTACCGGGTTTTATGTTACAATAAATATGGCTATATAAGCCTTGCCGGATTGCCAACACACCTACAAAACGGCGCTTGCGTAAAGCATTTACAAACCGTTAGAATGTACTTTTTTGGCGTTGCCTTGCACCGGGCTTTTAGAGGATAAGGGCGCATTTTCCGGGCGGAATTTACAGCGGCCTTTTTTGTTCCTCTGCCTGGTGTATTGCTATTATGGTACTCAGCCCGGCCTTTTGCGCGGCGTATATTCCAACTTTGCGCGGCTTGCTTGCGTATGTTCCAACGCTTGCGCGGGCTTTTCCACTTGTCAATGTTCTAAAATGGGGCAAGGTTGCTTTTTACGTGTGCGGCCTTGCTAAAGTTTCACGGTTTACAGGTTAAGCGGCGGCTTTTGCGGCGGGCTTGCTTGCTTTTTTGGCGGCGGGCTTTTTGGCGTCTGCTTTTACGGGCGCGGGCTGTTTTGCCTGTTCGGCTTTTTCAGCGGCGGCTTTTGCCTTTTCCGCGCGGCGGCGTGCTTGTTCCTCTTTACGGGCTTTTTTGTCTGCGACAAGCGCGGCGGCGTTTTGTGCTTTTTCGCCGTTGAAACGGTCAAGCGCCCACTGTTCCAAAGCGGCCATAATAGTGGCCGTGGCCTTGCCGTCTGCGTTTAGATTGATAGCGCCGCGGCGATGGCCGTTGACCTGTTTTGTCAATCCGTTTTTGGCGATGGGATAAAGACGGCTTGCAATGCGTAAAGCGGCGGCGGCGTTGTTTTCCCCATCTGCCACGTTGAACAACAGGGAAACAAGCTGTTTTTTGTCTGTGCTGTACCGCGTCAAATAGGTTTTTGCGGCGGTGATAATTGCGGCCGCGTCGCCCTGTTCGTTGTTTTCAGCGGCGGCCATATAGTCAACCACGGCGGAAACAAGCGCGGCGGCGTCTGTGCGGTAACTATCAAACGCGGCGTGCATTGCTTTTGTATCCGCGTTGTCACCTGTGCAATAGCTTTTGAACGTGGTAAAGGTCAACGCCTTATTTTCAGTGTTGGCGGCGGTAATAGCGTTGATAAAGTTGATAGTCATAATTGTTTCTTCCTTTCGTGTGTGTTGTGTTGTGGTGAATTGTCAAGCGCGGGCTGTTCTGCTTGTTCCCCGTGTTTGATTGTAGCTGTAGTATAACACGTAGGACATGCCATTACCATGCACGAAACGCGTAAGTTTGCAAGGTTGCAAAAATGACGATAATACGAAAGAAAATATATAAAAAGGGCACGTGGGACATGCACTATTGTTGCATGTGTTACGTGTTATAGGTGTGTCATGCCAAAAACAAGTATAAAAAAATTAGCATCAAACAAAAAATATAACGATAAAGCGACGGATACCATAACAATAAGACTGCAAAAAAAAGATATGGTCAATAAAGACAATATCCGTATGTGGGCGGAAAATGCAGGTATTAGCATAAATAAGTACGTTGTAACGGCAATATTTGAGAAGCACGCAAGGGATGAAGAAACGCAAAAATAAAGGCGTATAATCATGCAAAAAAAGCAGAACAAAACGAGCGCAAAAAAATTGGCCGCAAATAAGCGTTATATCGACGAAAAAACAGATAAAATACAAGCAAATTTGCCACGCGGATATAAAGAAAAAGTGAATAAAATCGCAGAAAAAACAGGCACAAGCAAGGCACAAGCTATAAAAAACAGCATAGACACGCTATATAGCGCGTTATTTGATGAATGAATATATGCAAGGCGCGGGCGGCACACGAGCCACGGTATCCGGGCATATAAGGAACGCGCGTACATTATATAGTTAAGAGAATAATATATCGAAAAACGATAAATGTGTTGCCGTGGCAACAAATGGTAAAATATGGTAGCATGTTGTAGATACAACAAACTGTGTATATTGTCTATATACAGTTATAAATATAACCATTGACCGATACCAACTAACATAGTGGGTTATAGCAAAAACAGGCCCACGGCCCACGCAATACAGCCCCCCACGCTGTACAGCGTGCAAGCCTGCGCCGCTATGTTACCGCCATATACTATGCAAAAGATTTGGAGTTTTTTGCATAGTGCATTTTTTAGCGATAATACGTGTAAAAAGCGCCATACAATGGGGTGGGGGATGGTTAAAAATCCGGATCGGTTTTACTCTTTAATATTAAGGTAAGTAGTCCATTCTAACTCTCGGCTCTCATTTTTGGTTCTCATTTCGCCAAGCTATCCAGCATCCCAGTCCGCGTCCCAGATCCGGCATTTTCCTTCGGCCCACCGCTTCGGCAATTCAACGCTCCAACGTCCAAAATTACCGCTCCAAAACATCTTCAAAACCATAAATTCCGGCCTATTTTTGCATCAAAACGATCAATTTCAGCCAATTTTCGTCAAAAAGCAGCGTATTTTCGTTGATTTTGCAGCAGTGTCACTCCATACGGTCCCGAAAACGCCCTGCGAGGCCACTTTTACGCCTCTCTGGGGCATATTTTTTGCGTTTTCTGCTTGACGTTCGGGTATAAGTCTGGTATAATATAGGTACGGAAACGGAAAAGCGCCGCAAAAACCACCCAGCAGGGGCCAACGGCGGCCTAAAACATCCAATGGAGGCATTCACTACCATGAAACACACTGCAAAACTCGCCAAATCAATAGCTCCAGCGGACAATGAGTCGAAAATTCAGGCCCTTACTACATTATTGCTCCGCGCCAAGACCCAGGATGAGCGCTCTGTGTTGATTGAGGCTTTGGCAGAAGCTAACAACATGAACATCGTAGTGGGTGACGCCCATAAGACCCCGGTCAGGAGCCATGACCGCTGTTTGACTTTGTCGCCATATAAGTCCAACGGTGCCCGCAAAGCTACCGCAGCCGAGCCCATCCGCAATCAGGATGATTTCCGCGCAATTGGCAACTACCTGCTGACCCACGGCAACGAACGAAACCGGCAGCGCAACTATACCTTATATATATGTGGTATTACGCTTGGCCTGCGAGTAGGGGACTTGCTGAATCTGACCATTGGCGATGTGTATGATCTGGCAGGGGCATCTGTTCGCGGTCATCTTCAGATCATCAACCAGAAAACGCATAAACGCACAACGGATCTGATCACTCCGCTGGCCGCCAATGCAATTACTGATTTGGTCAATGAGATCCGCACAGCACAGAGCGGCGTGCTGGATGCCAGTTGGCCGTTGTTCCAGAGCCAAAAGTGGTGCCGCGCCGGTGGTATGACCAAGAAGCTTTCTAAAAGCCAAGTCTACCGCTTTTTGACGGAGGCCGCTGAAGCTTGCGAAGTGCAAGGCCATATCAGCACCCATAGCATGCGCAAGACCTATGGTTATGCCGCCAACAGCACACTAAGCCAGAACGGAGTACCGGCAGCACAGATCATGGAGACTTTGCAGGCCAAATTCCGCCATAGTGACCAGACTACGACAATGCGTTATATCGGTTTGCAACAGGAACAGATTGACGCAACCGCACTTAGTGTTGATGCTGCATTAGGCGGTGCTAATTTTTAATAAAGATATACCCGAACATAAACATTTATAGGAGATTTTTATGACAAATACAAATAACCTTTCGCCAGCTGCTAAGGACTTTATCAACCGCAATCTGCCTGGATTCCGAGCTGATATGCGCCACTTAATGGCCACATTCATTGATGACATTGTAGACTTTGCGGACGCGCACCATGTGGACCGCGAAACTACGATGCTGGAGGTAGGGCAGCAGCTGCGGATGATCCCAAGCTATGCAGATTTGGCCAAGTACCGGCCTGAACCACTGGATGATACTGCGCTGCAGGACGCAACCAGATAAGGAGATATCACATTGATAACACATGAGGATTACATTATAAAAGCGCCCACACTGACCATCTATGACGGCCTGGTTAAAGCGCAAAGCGTATTAGCCGCCCACTATAATGTCCTTGTTTCCGTGTCGGGTGGGGCAGACAGTGACTGCATGATTGATATCGTGGAGAATCTACGGCCACATGACAACGCACATACAGTTACGTATACCTGGTTTGATACTGGCGTTGAAATGGACGCTACGAAAAGACACCTTACATATTTAGAGAATAAATACGGAATTACAATTAACCGCGAGCGTGGCAAGACACAGGTGGCCGGTGCTGTACGCAATGTTGGTTATCCATTTTACAGCAAGATGTTCGCTGAATATATTTACCGTCTTCAAAAGCATGGATTCCAATGGGAAGATAAACCATTTGATGTTTTATATAAAAGGTATCCAGACTGTAAGGCCGCTCTACGCTGGTGGTGTAACAACTGGAAAGACGAACCGCATAAGCCGCTTCAGTCAGAAATCGCATCGGCAAAACTGCTGAAAGAGTTCATGATCGAGAATCCGCCCACCTTTAATATATCTAGTCGTTGCTGCAATGAATCCAAAAAGAAAGTTGGAGACGCGGTGCGCAAGAAATACGGTGCAGATATACAGCTGGTTGGAATCCGCAAAGCAGAGGGTGGCGCACGTTCTACCGGAGTTAAGACCTGCATGGCCGATGGAGCACACGGGAAACAATATTATCCATTATTTTGGTGGAAAGCAGAAGACAAAGTAGCGTTTGAAAAAAGCTATAGTATCGTCCATAGTGATGCCTACACCGCATATGGATGTAAGCGTACCGGATGTGCGGGATGTCCATTTGCCGGACATTTTGAAGACGAACTAACAATGCTATGGCAACATGAGCCGAAACTTGCAAACGCCGTTGAACATATATTCGCGCCTTCGTATGAATATACGCGAGCTTACCGAAAATACCGGGACGAACACAAGGCAGCGAAAAAAGCCGGTGAGGATAAGGATGAGACCAATTGATGCTGACCAATTTGATAGTTTTAGCTTTGATATGCCGGATGGGCTGACTGAAAAAGAGCAAGATATATTTTACGATGGCATGTGTTATGTACTTAACATGATCGAAGGTGCTGACGAGTGCTATGAATACGGGCACTGGATTCCAGTTTCTGATGATGGAGATATATCGAAGTGCTCTAAGTGCGGGGGATTCGTTCACACTTACGATTTAGAAAAGGTTGACCTTGAGCTACATGATTTAGATCCTGGGCCTTTCATCTATATTCCTAAATATGAAATTTGTCCTTATTGCGGGGCAATTATGAACGATGAAGAGCATGAATACGAGGCGTATGATGCTCTCTATGCGCATTATTTTGGGAACGATGACAGCAAGGAGACCACTTAGCCTTCTACGAAATATTTGGGAAGAAACCGCCGGAGGTATCCAAATGATTACATATAACAGTATCCCAGTAGCGGGTAAGCATGTCGGCCTGCATGCCGTTACATTGGAAGATAGCAACCCGTATGAAGTGATTTACCATGTACGGCGCTGGATGAACATGATTGACGATAAGCGCGAAATTGATATTCAGAACATCACGCAGATTGCGGATGACCGCCGTGTCTACACAACGATTTGGTATACCGAGGTGGCGCGATGATTGAAATCCCATTTACAGTAGAGGATAAAGTTTGCGTTATAATGCGCGGCAATACCATTTATGGCGTAAAAGACGGTCACTATGGATTTTATAGGACCAACGATTTTTCAGATAATGATGTATCGTTTGTTTTGATGATGCAGAAAGACGCAGAACGGAAATGCGAAGAGCTTGGTGATGGTTACTCGTATTGTTATATTGCGGGGACGGCAACCATAAAGGGATGGGCCCCATACAATGACTGCAATGAGATGGTGTAACTAATGACTGACTTTATCTCGCGCAGCGATCTGCACCATATTGCCGACAGCCCATATGTCGCGGGTTTCGTAGATGGTGATTGCTGCTGTGGCGACTGGAAAGCGAGGCTAAAGAAGTGACAACTATACTGACCAATATCCTGATATTTATTGTCGCAACCATAGTGTTTGTGCGGACATCAGGCCAGACACATGAGATTTATAAGCTACCCGGACTTTTAATGCCATCAATACTGTCTGCGGCGTGTCTCGTTTTAGCTAGCATTAGCTCCATTGCTTATACGTATACCGAGTATCGCGTGGCTGCGGAACTCTTTAAGAACGAGGGTAAAGAAGACTCCAATATGTTTGCTTTTGCGCTTATCGTATGCGCCGTTATTTGTGGCTTAACTATTTGCGTCTTCATATTTTGTTACGACAACTTCCCGCTCGTAGAACTGCTTGCCTATCACAAACAGGTAGACAGTGCTTTTGACAACATCCCGCGTATTCCATACAGTACATTTAAAAAAATGTATAAGCTGCACCCTGAGAATTTCAAATTTATCGATTCGCAGATTTACTTTCCTTCTTATGGGTTTGAATATCGCGGTAAGAGGTTTTCTCTAAACTTTCTGGACTTTATGCGGGCGCTAAGCCTGGTCGATGAGCATATAACAGAAAAGGACTTAGCGCACGAAAGGGCCAAGCGGGTCAAAAAATATGAAGAGCAGGCAAAGCTTTACGCCATGATGCGCGATGACCTAGCCCGCGACCTTGCCGCCATAGAAAAGCAGAAGGTAGATGCCTATGACAAAATCAAAACATCTACAGATAACATCAACGAGATAGCCAGAAGGCTGACAAAGGAGGCGCACTGATGGCACGAATTGTATTAGACGAACGACCTATTGGCTGCTGGGATTGCCCGTTCTATGCCTTATTCGATTGCAGGTATTACAGAGACGACCAGATCTTTCCGGGATATTGCGAGTATATTACCACACCGGATGAACTTAAAGAAGAAAGAAAATACTATATAGAGGAGGTGCTCGACTAATGGATGCACTACAATTCTTAAAAACGGCCAAGCGCATGTGCAACAAGCGCGGTCAATGCACCTGCTGCCCAATACACGATTTTTGCAACAATAACTTTAGCGAATGCTCAGATGCTTTGTTCCTTGACACAATAAAGGCTGTTGAACAATACAATAAGGACCATCCGGCCAAAGAGACCCGCAAAGACCGTCTGCTGCGCTCCCTTCCAACTTCGCCCATTAACGCCAATGGCGACCCGGATCTTTGCCCAGAAGATTATGGTGAAGATAATTATTACGATAACGGATTGTTCCCTTGTGAGATTTTCAAAAGCGATTGCGCTACCTGCAAGCATGAATACTGGTCAGAAGAACCACATGGGCCAGCATATTGGGACAAGTATTGGGAGGAAGACTATGGACGCTAAAGAATTTTTGAAGTGTTTTATACGATATTGTAATAATACATCGTGTGATGACTGTGTGATGATTGCAGACGGGTGTTATCCCGGTGCAATTACGGATATTGATCGGCTGATTGATAAAGTCGAACAGTGGGGCAAAAACAACCCGCTTCCGCGCAAGGTTATTCGTCAGGACAGAATGCTTGAACAGTTTCCATACGCCCCGCTTGATAAAAACGGCGTCATTGATCAATGCCCAGATTATCCGACCTATGGATTTTCGAGCGCACGATGCAAGAAATACAGCAATGATTGCTACGCTTGCCGTAAGGCATATTGGCTAGAGGAGATTGATGAGTAATGGACGCTGTTGAATTTCTGAAACTGCGCCGCCGCTATTTCAATGAAAGCGGTTGGAATCCTAACATGCCCGACGGCTCCAGCCCTTACGCTGATGATGAAACTATCGAACGGTACGTTGCAAGAGTTGAACAATGGGGCAGAGAGCATCCAAAAGAAACACGGCAGAGCAAATTTTTGAAATTGTTCCCGGATGCGCCTATCGTTGATGGAACAATTCTGGTCTGTCCGAAGATTATCGACAATGGCTGGAAACAACCTTGCGACAGAATGGATTGCCATAAATGCCGCGAAAAATATTGGAAGGAGATTTACTGATGGATGCAGTTGAATTTGTTAAGACGGTAAACAGGTTATGCAAAAATCTACGCTGCAAGGAATGTCCTGTTTATAAAGAGGGAATATGCACGGTTGGGTTCGACGACTATTCAGTTAAAAGCATTAAGGAAACAGTTTCAAAAGTCGAGCAATGGGCAAAAGACTATCCAGTCAAAACCAGGCAGGACGAGTTCTTGAAACTGTTTCCCAATGCCAGAATAGATAATTGTGGAATTTTGGACATTCGCCCTTGTTGTATTGAAGTTAGCCTTTGCGGTAAATGTGACCTGAGAAACTGCGATGGTTGCCGCCGCGAATACTGGCTTGAGGAGGTGACCGACAATGACTAACATCACATCCCTGCGCCCTGGAGAACACTTCATGTTCAAAGGCTTCGAGTGGGTATGCCTTGACCCGAATCACCCTGACGGCGGCGTGCTGGCAATTATGGCAACGCCGTGGGCAAAAGATGTAAAATTCTGCCCAAGTGATAAATTCGTCGAGGAGAAAGGCAACTGGAATAACTACCGCACGAGCTTGATTCGTGATATTCTGAATGATTCCCTTGCTAAAAAGATCAGAGCTAACAAGCTCGGAGACAACCTGCTTTTGCATACCGTTGACCTTGTTGCAGATAATGGCGACCGCGCCTATGGTGCTGTGGCAGACCTCGTTTTCATCCTCACTTGCGACGAGTACCGCAAGTACCGTGACTACATCCCGCACTACGATAGCTGTACATGGACTGCCACACCTTGGGGTTGCGGGTATGCGTATTACAACGCAGGCGCTGTTCGCCTTGTGAACACTGAAGGCAGGTTTTGTGAAAGCGGTGCGTACAACAGATATGCGGTCGTCCCAGCTTGTATTCTCAATCCGAAATCGCTCAATCTGCGCCAGAACATGGCATATGTAGAAGAGGTAGCAGAATGAGCACCATTTTAAGACATAAATATGTCACGACCAGAAAACCGCATATCTGTTTTGGCTGTGGCCGTGAATTTGAACCGCCCGTAAAAATGATTTCTGCCGCAAGCGCGGATGGCGGCACAGTGGAATCATACTACCTGTGTGAGACTTGCGACACGATTGTTTCCCGTATGAGATGGGATGATGAATACGGCTTTGGAGAATTGCGCGAAGAAGCGTTAAAAATTGAAACAACGGCAGCTGCAAAAGGATGGGCTCCATATAATGACTAACAGAGGATATAACATGAACGACAACCCAGTCAAAGAAATCACACGCCCTTGCATCATGGTCTACAAAGGCTACGGTGTCACACAGATCTGTATGGAATGCGACGAAGAGACCGGCAGAGCTATCCTTTACGGCAAGCTGGATGGTATTACGGACCTTATTACGTTCCAGGCAGATTCAATGCGCGAGATTGAACAATCATTCCATAATGCTGTTGATGACTACCTGGACTTCTGCAAGGAAGTAGGGAAGGAGCCGGAGCGGCCACAGCCGTAACGTTTACTAAGAGAAGAGGCTTTTCACTTAGCACGGTTGGATATGTTGCGGCGTTGTTTTTGATAGCAGAGCACGAACTTATAAAAAATGGTGGAGAATAACAATATGTACTATGGGTTAGAGATCACTTGGCGAATGATAAACAAGACCATAAACAGGCCGAGTAAGGCTGTGCCTCATTGGATTTTCATTAAAGGCTATGACGCAGCGTCGGACAAAGCGTATGCCGAGCTGAACGGATATAAATGGGAACCAAGTCCAGACAGATGGGTTTGCTCAAAATGCGGGGCGGCAACTAATGATATTTCTGCTAAGTGCTGCCCGCATTGTAATGTAGAGATGATTGGTAAGCCTGAAGTTATGTCGGAAACCATTGCAAGATTAAAAAAAGAAGTTCTTGAAGAAATGGAGGCAAAAAATGAGCTTTAATGATGCCCTTGGTACTCGTATGAAAGAGTATTACGAGGCCGTTCCCAAAACTAAACTTATGCGACGTATGCCGGTAGCATTGAGAATCGACGGCAAGGCATTCCACACATTTACTCGTGGCTTTCAAAAACCTTTTGATATGATCCTGATGAAATCTATGTGGGACACCATGCGGTATCTTTGCCGGAATATCCAAGGCTGCGTGTTTGGCTATACACAGTCCGATGAAATCACGCTGATCCTGATTGACTACCAAACGCTTGCCACGGATGCTTGGTTCGATTACGAAGTCCAGAAGCTATGTAGCGTGTCCGCCAGCATGGCTACCATGGCATTTAATAATTTCTTTTCTGTTTGTGTTGACGATTATGGCAAAGCCAATATTGAAGACTGGTATCTTGGCGGCACAAATCGTGAGCTATCTGACAATGAACGCTCCGCTTTGAAGTACATAGAATCTTATACCAAATCATTGGCAGACGGCGCTATGTTTGATGCTCGTTGCTTCAATATCCCAAAAGAAGAAGTCTGCAATCTGATTTACTGGCGTCAGCTTGATGCGACACGCAATTCCATCCAGATGGTGGGACAAGCATATTTCTCACACAAACAGCTGGAGGGGAAGAAATGCAGTGATATTCAGGACATGCTTATGGAGCAATACAAAATCAATTGGGATAAATATACTACGCCATGTAAGCGCGGCACGGCCTGTATTTATAAGGATGGCAAATGGGTCATCGACGCTGATATGCCTGTTCTGAAAGGTGAAGACCGCAAGTATGTTGACCAATACATTTTCGTAGGTGAGTAACGATGACGGAACGTGTACGATTGCGGTTAAAATCGCTGAGCAAAGACCAACTTGTCAAACTGGTGGAGGATTATAAATACGCATTAGATATCATTGGAGAGATTTGCGTTGATGAGTCTAAGGGCGCAGACGCGCATAGTCTCTTTACTGATATTCGTTTGCTCCTTAGAGAGTTTGATAGTTATGATTTGAACAGCGACAACCTTGTTGCAGAGATTGATTTAAGCATGGGAAAAATAACACCAGAGAAATTCAGAAGTGTTGTCTTAGGAGATGATAACGATGAGTGAACATTTACTATCCTATAACGAGCGCCAGAACTGCAAGCTGGCTATGGCATGGTATGAGCGTATAGACGAAACCGTTCACAGCACGCGGCCTGTTGGCGAAACCAACTATGACGAAGAATGCCTGAACTCTGTAAATTTCTATTGGCAGATGGCAGATGTGATGCTGCAGGAGCTGATGTTCGCGGCTGAGGATGCCAAGAAACTTGACCCGCATTTGCAGATGTACAGTGTACGTAAGGTACATGACGAATGTGTAGAGGACCTAAAGGCGCTCCGGGCAGAGATTGATGATTGGCTGGATGAAAATACTGAGTCTGTGCCGCAGCAAACCATCAAAGAATTACTTGCCAAATATACACCAGAAGAATTACAACAAATTTTGAGAGAGGAGTTAGCCACTGTTGGAGTCGATCCAGATGATGCAAATGCAGTACAAGAAATACTGCAACCAATTAACTGGAACGCCGCATCGGTAACATCATAAAAATCATGGAATATATTGAACGCAAAGATTACAACAAGGTTATCACCATAAAGCTGGTCATTCCTGGCGGCTGTAATTGTAAATGTCCTTTTTGCTATATGAAGGACTATGATGCGGTTATGGCGAATGATTTTCAGGAATTCCATAAACATTATCTTAAATCTCTTATTGACCTCATAGAAAAAATTGGTGACAAAAACCCTATCTCGCTTGATATTACGGGGAATGAACCAACGCTGAATTTGACGCAGTTTATCACGATTCTTAGAGAGTTGGATGAGGCAGATATAAAAAGCAAAGTGCAGCGAGTTACACTGACGACGAATGGGTTTAATCTGATGAAAGTGGCCCCTTACCTTAAAGGCGTTGTGGATTATGTGAATATTTCTGTACATGATTATGATTTTGACAGGCGCCAGAAAATCATGGGGGCGAATACTTTTACGCAGGAGCAGTATTACAGCATGACGCACACGCTCAAGCAGTTGGGTATTACCACTTCTGCTTCGGCCGTGATCTATAAACCGGTTCCTGATTTTAAAAAGTGGTTTGACGAGTTTGTAAGCTGGTGTGAAGATGCTGGTTTTATTGCACTGAGACTGCGCTGCGATGTGTTTTGGCCGCAAAAAGAATTGTTTGATGACTACATGCAGCTGGCCATGGACGATAAGGAGTACACCGTTCTTACACATGAGCATACCTTGGACTCACATTGGTACCGGTTGCGGAAGAACGATAAATTCAGAGTCTTCTTTTTGCATGGTGTGCGTGATACATCTATTCTGACAAAAGGGATTGAATATGTAATAGATGAAGATGGCATTGCTTACTGCGATTTTTATAAGCGGACAAAAGTCAGCGACTACAAATATGAGATTGGTAAAATTTATGATGCCATTTAACCACGTGGAGGTGGACATGACCTATGCAAGATAACATATACCTTGAACAGTTTGAACCACATGCGGCAGAGATTGTACATAAAACGCATAACAAAATGAAAGCTAAAGAACTGGATTATATATTCGAGGGTCTTATAGCATCTTTGTGCGAGAATAGGAATCCGGTTGTAAAGCCAGTTACGGTTCATGCAAATGCGCGTTATGTGTGGTGCGATGACCACTGGGAGAAAGTAGGGGAGATAGATGTCACCTGATATTATATATGGTTGGCTGAAATGTGCGGGATACGGACTTGGGCTGGTTATTTGTGGGTGGGTATTTTTACAAAAAGTGCAAGAGCGTGAGGTTATCGAGATAGAAACAGCAAAGGACTGCCGTACTTGTAGACATTGCGCTGATATAGATTCACTTGGATATATCCATTGTACATGTCCAAGGTTTCATAGTCCTGGTAGTGGTTTCCCTGCTAAATGTCGTGATTATGAACGAGAGGACGAAACGGATAATTGTCCCACTGTTACTGTCTCGAAGATTAGTATTGCTCCAGACGGGACAATGTCACAAACTTTTGGAGTTAATGGGGGATCTATATGACAAGAAAACGATATGTAAAACTGATGATGGCCAGTGGTTTGGATAGAAATACGGCAAATTATATTGGTATTGATCCATCCAAGTGCCATCCACGTGTTCCACAGGAGCGGAAACTAATTTGCTGGGCTTATAGGGGAAGTTTCCCGTTTAAGAGTTACAAACAAGCTTGGGAAAACGACAAAATGCTTGTAGCAATACAGCGAATGTACGATGGCCTGCCGCCGCTAAAAGCTGGCCGTGAAAAGGAGAATACTGATGAATACTAAAAATGATTTAATCCTGCGTGGAGATGCGATTGCCGCGCTTGGTGATGCGCCTATGAATTGGACGGATACGCCCGAAGAGATACAGGCTGTGAATGATTGGCAGGCCGCGATTGAGGCGTTGGCTTCTATCCCTTGTACGAGTTTCCGGCTATGGGAATTGACCGAGCTGGATATTTGCGAACTGCATGGAGATATTGTTATTGTATCTGCGCCGGACATCCCGGAGCTGAACAATAAAATGGTGCCGTGCCTTGGCAGCCATAAGGACCCGGACGGGCACAAATATGTGGTACTGGACGGGGAGTAATACAGTCAGGACCTTATTACTGGCGGG
>ERZ773150.1327-NODE-1327-length-22169-cov-7.065615_pt1 | contig 22169 bp, 29 predicted proteins | sample MGYA00580845_ERZ773150 | MGnify/ENA primary metagenome ERZ773150 (study PRJEB29015, sample SAMEA2737848) | human gut metagenome | biome: human gut; feature: human-associated habitat; material: faeces | place: China | collected 2012 ...
AGGGAACGCCGGTCTGTAAAAAATTCACAATTAGCGATTTTTATCCCCCCACCGGCAGCATTTCAGACACAATCAATATCGATAGACGGGATTTCGGTCTTCCGTCCATGTCTTGCGGTCATGGCAGGACTTGCAAAGAGCCTGCCAGTTGCTTTCGTCCCACATCAGATGCGGATCACCACGGTGGGGAATGATATGGTCGACCACAGTTGCTGCTGTGAACCGTCCCCGTGCCATACACTTCACGCACAGCGGATGCTTCCGCAGGTACGCCTTGCTGAGCCGCTGCCACCTGCTGCCGTAGCCACGCTTGGCGGCAGACGGTCGGTCTGGGTGCAAGGACTGATGCTTTGCACAATACAAACTGTCTGTCAGATTGGGACAGCCAGGGTGCTTGCATGATTTCAGTGCCTTCCTCGGCATAAGGTTCACCTCCGGATACAACGAAAGCCCATGTGGAACACCACAGGGCTTTCGGTCAGTTTTCTATGATATTATTATATCATGTTTATTCAGCAATTTCGTCCATCAAATTACCTCATGCCTTTCCGTACAAAAGCAAAGCAAGATGCTGCACTGCACGATTTTTCTTATTGTAAGCTGTAGAACGTTCGATATGCAGGTGCTCACAGATATTGTAAACAGCATCAATCTGTTTTTCTTCTTCTCCTCCATAGAACTGTTCCAGCACATACCGTTCATCCTCCGACAGGCTGTCCCATGCGGGTTGAAACCATTCCATGTATTCCTTTGCCTGACGATACCGTTCCCGCAGCACATCGATTTCGTCAATGGCAGCGATGATTCTCATTTCGCCGGACTGCGGGTTCGGACTGCCGCCCGGCATATCTGTAAATGCCGGACTGCCAAGGGTGGTGGTGTCTTCATGCACCTGTGCGATTTCTTCGTCTGTGTGTGCAAGGATGTAAGCCATGCTGCTGTAATCCTTCAGTGCGTTCACAGAGGCACTCCGTTTGTCTAAGTACTGCCAAATGATATTCATCTGCTACCTCCAAGTTCTGCCTTGACGGCTTGCATCAAAGCGGTCTGGGTTTGTTCTTTCCGGGTCAGGGCTTTCAGGATACGTTCGTCAATCGTACCCTTGGTGATGAGATGTTGAATGACAACCGTTTCGGACTGTTGCCCCTGCCGCCACAGTCTGGCGTTGGTCTGCTGGTAGAGTTCTAAACTCCATGTTAGCCCGAACCAAATCAGGTGAGAGCCGCCTGCCTGTAAGTTCAAGCCATGACCAGCAGATGCTGGGTGCAGCAGACCAACTTGCAGCCTTCCGGCGTTCCAGTTCCGAATACTGTCAGAGGACTGGATTTCCTGATAGGAAACATTCAGCTTTCGCAGTCGCTCTTGAATCCGCTCCAAATCATGCTTGAACCAGTATGCCACCAGAACAGGCTTGCCGTTGGCTGCCTCTATCAAGTCCTCCAGTGCATCCAGCTTTCGGCTGTGGATGGGAATCACCGCTCCGGTGTCGTCATACACCGCACCATTCGCCAGCTGGGAAAGTTTGTTGGATAGACTTGCAGCGTTGGCTGCGGTGATCTCAGTGTCCTGCATCTCCAGAATCAGTTCGGACTTGAACCGTTTATAGGTTTCTTGCTCCATGTCGGACAGCTGCACGGGATATTCGTTGGAAAGTAATTCCGGCATGTGCAAATGGTCAATTGCTTTCATCGAAACGGTGATGTCAGCGATTTTCTCATAAATCTGCCGCTCTGCATCGGGCAGGGGCTTGTAGGAGTACACGATATAGCCGTTTTGCTTGTCGGGCTTGAAGTATTCGTTCCGATACTGCCCGATGAATCTGCCGAGCCGCTGCCCCATATCCAGCAGACGAAATTCCGCCCATAAATCCATCAACCCGTTGCTGGCAGGCGTTCCGGTCAGCCCCACAATGCGTTTCACGTTCGGTCGAACTTTCATCAGGGCTTTGAAGCGTTTGCTCTGGTGGCTCTTAAAGCTGGAAAGTTCGTCAATCACCACCATGTCATAATCGAACTTCGTGTTGTTGACGAGCCAGTCGAGGTTCTCCCGATTGATGATGTAGATGTCAGCATCTGCCTTTAAAGCTGCAAGGCGTTCTTCCTCTGTGCCGACCGCTACGCTGTATCGCAGCGGTTTCAAGTGCTCCCATTTTTCGATTTCAGCAGACCATGTATCCCGTGCAACTCGCAGCGGTGCAATCACCAAAACCTTTCTGACCGCAAACAAATCAAACATCAAATTGTGGATTGCAGTCAGGGTTGTAATCGTCTTACCAAGTCCCATGTCCAGAAAGAGTGCTGCGATTGGATGTTCTTCGATAAAGCGAACGGCATATTTTTGATAATCATGGAGTTCCATTTTTCACCTCCCAGATGATTTTGTCGATGTCCGCCAAGTTGTCCAGAACGTAGACCCGGAAGCCAAGCCGCTGCAAGAGCCTGTGCCGGGAGCGTTGCAGGGGTCGGGGCTGTTCGCCGGGGGCTTTCACTTCCACGAAAGCAAGTCTGCCGCCGGGCAGTAATAGAAGCCGGTCAGGTACGCCAGCAGTTCCGGGAGACGTGAATTTCCAGCAAACACCCCCGTTCTGTTGGACGGCTTTTGTCAGTTTTTCTTCGATGATTTTCTCTCGCATAAATCCCCCTATTTTTCAGAAAAGTGACAGTCGGTGATGGTCGTTTGCAAACCTTTCTATAGAGATATTTTTTTACTTTTTTTCTCGCGTGCGTAAGGTCTGTATATGAGTATCACCGACTGTCACTTTCCCTATTTTACGCCGTTTTTCAGCTTTTTCAGTGACAGTCAATCCAGAAAATCTTCCTCTTCTTTTATGAACAAACCATGTATAAAGCTACCTTTATTCGTTTTTTTCTTCTTATATCCAGCCTGTTCCAGTGCGGCATAAAAGTCAGACGTGCTTCTCACATACTCGCCATTTTCGTTACAAAAATCTCGGTATTTTTGATACAAATCTCCGGATTTTGCCTGATAGCTTTTATCTACTTCACAACACTCATTGATGAAATTCCCAAGCCAGTCATTGCCCTCCCGATAAGAGCCAATTGCATCTAAAACACACTGCGGTCTGGTAATCTGGTAGTTTGCCGCAATGACCTTTCTTGCACCTTCAATCAGCCAGGAAAGTACCGCACCACCTGCGTTATCCACAAGATGCTGCGTGTAGTTTTTGATGTCCTTAGAACCCTGAATTTTTGCGTGAAATGGAATGACAATCAATCTTCTCCACGTTCCGTCATCCGATGCACCGACCTTTGGAAGATGATTTGTATAAAGCACCAAAGTATGTGAAGGTTCAAAGTGGAATGGTGCTTTGAATTTCTTTTCGGCAAAGATAGGGTCAGTGGAACAGAGCTGTTTGACGACACTGGTATTCAGCCGCATGCCCTCTTGCAATTCTGCTGCAATAATCATCCGTTTTCCTTTCAGTTCTGCCATTTCCGGCTTCACGTTTCGCTTGCAGTTGACAGTCAGGGCATCTGCTGAAATGTTTCCGCTGTAACTTCCCAGAACCTTGTAAATGACATTCCAGAACGTACTTTTGCCGTTTCGTCCATCACCGTAAGCAATAATCATCGCCTCCAAATACACCTTGCCCACAATACAAAGTCCGCAAATCATCTGCACATAGTCAATCAAACTCTGGTCACTGCAGAAGAACAGCTGCAACGCATCCTCCCACAAATCCTTACCGGTATCACTTGGAACGACCGCCGTCACTTTCGTTAAGAGGTCGACAGGGTCTGTAGGCTTCCAGCCATTCAATCCTTCCGGCAGATAATACGTGCCTCCGGGGGTATTTAAGAGCATTGGATTGCTGTCAAGGGCTTCTGGATTGTGGAGTACAATTGGCTTTGCAGCGTCCAGTGCATTGGTCATGTTTCGAACATTGCGGTACTTCATCACGAACGCCTGAAACGTGCTGTAATACTGATACTGTTGGTATGCGGCGGTCTGTGCCTCGTCCAGACTATCCCGAAACTTTTTGCCGCCCGTCTTCGCTGCCTCTCTGGGAATCCCGAGGTGTTCGAGGGTCTGCAAGGCAGCTTCTACCTGCTTTTCGGCTTCTGCAAGCTGTACGTCTGTATGTTCCATCATGGCAAGGGTGACAGCGTGTTCGGATTCCTCCCAGTACGTGCCGTTGTATCTTAAATAATCAGTCGCAACGGTAAATGCCACTTCATCAGCGTACTGTTCCACGAACGTGCGAGCCTCTCCAACATCCGAAAAATCATCGGGAATCAGGGATTGTTTGCCATATGCCTCCGGAGCAACATAACCCTCTTGTTTGGCAACTTTTTTCCCGAATTTGCAGGCACTGTTCCAGATGGTTTCCAGTTCTTCATCCGGCAGCGGCGGTTCGCATTCTGCGGATTTTTCCAGAAATTTCTGATAACTTTCCTCGGTCACACCAAAACGCTTGACCAGTTTTGCAGCCATGCGAGATAAGGTGCTGTTTCGCTGTCCTTGCGGAATGCTGCGATTTGACTTCATCAGCGTAAGCCAATCCTCAATGGATAAACTGCCTTCATGCCAGAACACATCACTCGGACAGCCAAACAGAAATCGTGCTGCATCCAGAGCATTTCCATCAAAAAAAGGCAGTTCCTTATGGATTTTCTGCTTTATTGCCTTATGAGAATTTGCATCGTTGCAGGGTATTGTCGGAAAAAATACATGAAAACGTGGTCTTGCGGATTGATTCCCTTTCGCCAGCATATGATGACGGCTGTATGTAACCGCAAATGCAACATCACAAAGATTGTCGGCTAAAAACTGCGGTGTGATCCATTCCTCCGGGCTGTCGGAGTGGTCGTTGTCGCAGTCCATCGGAACAACGTCAGACACAAGGAAATTTGCATCGCCACGAGTGTCGTTCTGATACTTTGCACACACATGGTCGTAAGAAATGGCTTTTTTCAGGTCTGCTTCTGCGGTAATGACCTTTTGGTTGGGATAAAGAACATTCTTTTCATTGCCGGTACAGTTTGCTGTATAGAGCGTAAATTTCATTCTATTTCCTCCAGTTCTGCAATCAGCGTGTTTGTTTGGCACATAATTCCACGCACTTGCTTTTGTATATCACGCAAGGAACCTATCGTGATTGCTTTTCCAGACTGTTTGCCATCTTGCCCAGTTAATAGATAATCTGTCGACACGCAAAAGTAATCCGCCATTTTTAGCAAAATTTTCGGTGCGGGAGCCGTTTCACCTTTTAGGTACAGAGAGACTGTTTGCGGTCGAACTCCAACATGTTCAGCCAGTTCTTTTTGTGTAATTCTTCTGTGGTGTGTTGGATGACACTTCATCAATTTTTGCAGCATTTGTGGGAATTGATACATTACTCTATTTCCTCCAATTCCTCTGTGAAATATCGAATGGTTATCTGCCGCTGTTTTGCCCACTGGATTTCCTGCTGCATGCCCTCTGACCGCACAGAGCCAAACACCCACAGTTGGGAACACTTCTTCAGCAACACCTGATTCAGGGACATTGCAGTCTGGCGGTCTTCCGCTAAGCGGTCATCCAGAAATTGCGGAAACAGCAAGTGAGGAGCGATAGGGACATAGTGGGTATCTACTGCAAAGCGGCTGTATCGTCTGGCGTTTTCGATATTGTCATTGATGCAGCCGTGGGAATAGGGAGAACAAATGTATACCAGCGGTCGGCTGGCAGATTCGTTCTTCCGGTTGCAAGTTTCCCGTTCGATTCGGGACAGAGCCGCATAGGTGGCAAGGTTGCTGTAATCATATTGGTTCATATTTTTCCCCCTCAATCTTTCTTGTAAAACTGGCACGCATACCCATCCGCTCGCAGCAGCAGCCCGTTCGCCCAGTCTGGTGTTCTCGCCATCTCCTGGCAGATTTCCTCCAGCTTTGTATCTTTTGGGCATTCGATAATCATTTCATCGTGAATATGACCGACAATAAAGTATTGTGATAGCGTTTGCATGGAATAAAAGAGCAGATCTCGTGCGGTTGCCTGAACAATGTTTTCGACCAGCTTGCCGGAGTAAGTCTCCAAGCGTTCCCACTTTCTGCCCGTGCCGATGCCCTCATAGGTGATAGAATCACCGCCGAAGCGGTTTTCACCGATGCGTGGCTTGACATATGCCAACCGTCTGCCGGACAGCAGCTTGATAAACAGAAAACCAGATTCATAAGAGAAGTGAATGCCATGGGTCTCTGTTTCGGTTTTATCCCGCACAGCTTTGATGGCTGCATTTTCTACATCCCACCACAACTGCACAATGTGTGGAGAAGCAGTTCGCCAGTCGGTGACCAGCTGCTTCAACTCTGCGTCAGACATCTCCGCACCGCCCATCGCTTTCATTGCTCCGACCGAGCCGCCGTAGCCGCACGCCAATTCTGCGACCTTACCTTTCTGCCTTAAATGCCCATTTTCACCGTGTTTCACAACAGGCACGCCGAAAATCTTAGAAGCTGAGGCACAGTAGATGTCTTTGCCCTCTGCGAACGCCTGCATTCGCCACGTTTCTCCGGCAAGCCATGCAATGACACGTGCCTCAATGGCAGAGAAATCCGCCACGAGGAATTTGTAGCCGGGTTTTGGCACGAACGCCGTCCGAATCAGCTGTGAGAGCGTGTCCGGAACGTCTTCATACAGCAGTTCCACGGCTTCCAGGTTGCCGGACTTCACGAGTTCCCGAGCCGCTTCCAGGTCGGGAAGGTGATTCTGTGGCAGGTTTTGCAGCTGAATGATACGACCAGCCTCTCGACCTGTGCGATTTGCCCCGTAGAACTGAAACATTCCTCTTGCACGACCATCCGAGCAGACGGCGTTTTGCATGGCTTGATACTTTTTGACCGAGGCTTTCGACAGCTGCAACCGCAGTTCCAGCACCGACCGCACGGGTTCTTTTGCCGTTTTGATGCGTTCCTGCACCTGTGCCTTTCCGAGGGAATCGGACGAGTAGCCCTGCGTTTCGAGCCAGCCGAGCAGCTGGTAAACCGAGTTGGGGTTGTCCAAGTTGGTCAGGGCTTTCATCCGCTGCAGCAGCTTGTCTTTTGTCAGAGCATCCATGCGGATTGCCTGTTGCACCAGCTGCAAATCCACCTGAATACCCCGGTCGTTGACGGTCTGGTCAAGGGCGTATTCCTGCCAGACAAATTCCGGCACGGGGAAGCGTGACAGTCGCCGTTCAATGGCTTGTTCGGTTTCCACATCCCGTTGGTTGTATGCCCGAAAGACGTTCCATTTCTCCGGAGCATCGGTCGGAACATGAAACACCGGAATGCCGTTCACCGTGTCGTATGGTACGCAGAAATAGCGAATCAGAGCTTTGCCCTCGGACATTTTTTGTTGCTGTAACTGTAGCACTGCCCCCACGCCGGCAAGGCTCAGCGGCAAGCCCAGATAGGCAGCCGCCACCATCGTGCATCGCCATGCGTTCGGGCTGAGATAGTTGCCGCAGGCATCCTCCGGTGAGCCGTAGGAGACGAACCGTTCCGGGTAGTTTCGCCGCAGCCAGACCGACAGGCAGACCCGTTCAAAGCTGGCGTTGAAGGCGTGCTTCTGAATGCGGTCATCCGTCAGAGCGTTCAAGATTTCTTCCGGCAGCTGTTCACCGCAGGCAAGGTCAACCACTTGCACCGGGGTATCGTCCACGGAGTACGCAAAAAGCAGAATATCAAAATATGGGGAATCTGCATAACGATACACACCTGATTTGGCAATGTCGATGTCGCTTTTGGTTTCTAAGTCCATCATCAATTTTTTCATGTTACACCTATTTTTTCCCACCCAAACCCAGCCCATGACAAGGGTGGGTTAGTCTAAGAAATCGTCGTCCGCAGCGGTTGCGAAGTCGTCCTCTGCACGGCTGTGACCGCCCAGCGGTTCGCCATCCCGAATCTTCTGGACGTTCTGCAAACCGCAGGCAATGCCCCGAGAGGTCTTTGTAGCGAACGCATAGAACGTGATGCTGGCTCTGCCGTAGACACCGCTGTAAATCTCGCTGTGGTCTAAAATCTGCTGGCAGGCGGCGTCCACGATGCCAGGTGCAGTGATGGAATTGGCATTGACGAAATAGCTGTTGGCATACGCTTCATCGTCCGGTCGCTCCAAATCGCCGTCCCGAAGCGGTGTCTTGAGGGAAGTCAGCGGCGGAACAGATTTACTGTTGCCTTTCAACTTGCCCTGACCCTCCTCGTAGGCAGCCTGAATGGCGGCACGAATCTTTTCGATGGTTTTCGTGTCCGACTTCGGAATGATGAGGGAAACGCTGTATTTTGGCTTGCTGTTTTCATCCATCGCCTTTGCTTCCCAGAGGTTGGCGTAGCTAAATCTGCATACACCGGTTACTACTTTTGCAGGGTTATGATACTTTGTCATGTGAAAAACTCCTTTACTCGTTAAAATCTTCTTGTGCGTTGCTCCACGCTGGACGCTTGTCCGAGCATGGAACGAGGGTTGGTTTGCCCTGTGGCTTTTCGGTCAGTCTGCCCAGCAGGGCTTCAAATTGCGTTCTGCCCAGTAGCTGTTCCATAGCGGTCACGCCCAGCAATTCCGGCTCTTTGTAGGGGTTCTTCCCGTAGGCTTGCACGGCTTCTGCGACCGCTGCCGGATTGGTATACTTGCGGTTCGATTTCCCTGCAACGACCTTATAGCCATGCCACTGCTTACCGGAGAGAGCCTGCCGCAGGGCATATTCCTTGACATCCGCCACCCAAGCGGTCAGCTGGTCAGCCGTTGCTAAAATCGTTTCGATTTCGGTATCGGTCAGCTTGTCCGGCATTGCAAAATCATACTTCGCCAATTGCAGATTATACTCCGCCCGTTTCCGGCAGGTTGCTTTCACTTTGCAGAACCGACAATGTTCACCTGCACAGAAATCACCACCGCCTCTGGCAGCAAGTGCGGCTTTTGGTTTCAGTTCGGTTTCCGCCCAGTGCAGCAGCTCCGACAGTGGCAGAGTGCATTCGCTGAGGTTCTGGATTCTTGGCTGAAAAATCACCATCCGGATTTCTGCGATGTCATAGAGGGCATCGAATAGTTCCAACGCCCCAAGAGCGTACAGCATCATCTGCGAGTTGTGGTCGGCAGATACCGCCACACCCTTGCCGTACTTGAAATCGATAACCGTTAAAACATTCTCTGCAACAATCACACAATCTCCCGTGCCAAAACCATCGGGAACGTAGCGGCTGAAATCCAAACGCTGTTCCACTAAGACCATTGGTTCTTGCAGGGTTGATAACTGTTCGGCGATGTACTGGGCATAGCTGTCCGTGCAGTCTTCCATTTCGGTGTCATAGAAGTCTAAGTTCTCCGTGGGATTAGATGCTGGATTGCCAAGCAGTCTTTGCACCTTATATTCTGCCAACTCGTGAGCACACGTGCCTTCCAGGGCGTAGTCCGTCACGGTATCCGGCAGGGCAGCACAGAGCTGTGCAGAGGGCGGACACGCCAGCCAGCGGGAACTGGAGGAAGCCGACAAGACCGCATGCGAGCGGTTTGTGTGATTAGCCAATTTTGTTTGCTTCCTCCAACAGGGCAGGGTACTCGCTGGGAGCGATGGCGGAGAGTTTTGCTGCTCCGTGCCGCTGTAACAACGCCCGTACCGCATCCGTAAAGCCCGAGCGGGACTTCTCCGCCAACACTGCCCGCACCGCATCCATCGACACGGCAGGCGGTTCTTTTGCAGGCGGTACGGGTGTTGGCTCTTCCGGCGGATAGACCGGCTCGAACGTCTGCACTTCCTGTTCCGTCAGGGTTTCCGACAGGGATTCCAGCGTGTCAGCCAGCTGCCGGAGTACCGGAACTAAGTCCAGAATGGTTTTTGATTCTTTCTGCATGGGTTACGCTCCTTTCTGGTTCTTTGTCGGGACGGGGGTCTGTTTGGATGGATTCAGCAGTAAGCCGATGTGATCCGCACAGTGCAACTTCCCGTCCAGCCCCAAGTATAGCGGCACGCCGCTGATGCTGCAATTTACGCAGCAGGGGTGGGGTTCGTGCTGATTCATATGCATGCCTCCAAAAATAAAAAAAGTGGATGGTACGGTATTGCACCGCACAGCGAAGCTGCTGGTCACTCTGACCCATCCCATGCAGCGGTGATTCGCTCACCGCAAAGCGTGTTAGTATAAAGCCAGCTTTACACTTCAAAGTGGATTTTAGCGGCATCTACAAGTGCGAGATATTCTCTTGCAAATTTGTTGTCTCCATGTGTTTCTTTTACCTTGTTCTCGAATTCTTCCAATGTACCACCAAAACATCCACAAGATACAGCAATATCCCCGTTTTTTGTTCTAAACATTGTTGTGCTGCGATTGCGAGAACCAAATCCTTTTAAGCAGATATAGTCAGCATCGCCAGACACCTGAGCATCGCCAGACACCTGAGCATCGCCAAATACCCAAGCATCGCCAAATACCCAAGCATCGTCAGACACCCAAGCATTACCATACACCCGAGCATCGTCATATACCCGAGCATCGTCAGACACCTGAGCATCGTCATATACCCAAGCATTACCATACACCCGAGCATCGTCATATACCCGAGCATCGTCATACACCCGAGCATTGCCAGACACCTGAGCATCGCCATATACCCAAGCATTGCCAAATACCCGAGCATCGTCATACACCCGAGCATTGCCAGACACCCAAGCATTGCCAAATACCCAAGCAGTGTCAACCTGTGACAGGTTTTCTTCTTTTTCTACGTATCCGCCAAGTTTTCCAGCCTTAACAGCTCCGAAGTTAATCAAAGATTTTATCCGGTACAGCTTTACTCCGTTCACATCAATGCTTTCGGTCGTCAATTCAAATTTTTTCATTTTCAAATGTTCCATTCAAAAATATTTTTTTACCCTTACGGGCAGTGGGTCGGGGTACGCTCCCGACGGGCGTTGTTAGTATCAGGCAAAGAATGAGGTATTGCCAATGACTGCGATGCTGCCACATCGCCCCCGTGTTGCCGATAGGTTAAGACAATTTTTATTTTCTCTTATTCGACCGTATAGTTTGTTAGCACATCTTTTGTTTTTTTGGTTAGTAGATATATACATCCAGAATTTCTGCTGAATGATAGATAATTTCTTCAAAATTATCCGAATCCGCATTTTCCCATTCCGTTTCCAATCCAGCACGCTTACATAGTTCTCTGCATGCAATCTCGTCCCAATAGTCGTACTCGTTGATTTCTGCAGCCAGCATTTTATTTGTCCATTCATCAAACATTTTATTTCCTTCTACTCACCGTAATATCCAACATTTTCGAGTTCGCTTTCACGAACAATCTTAAGCTCACCGTCATCAAGTTCCACTACCCAAAATATTTCATCAATGACATAAGTAAGGCTAAGTCTACCGATCAATATCACATTACCATATCTTTCGGTAGTAGCATAATCGCCATTTTCAGGTTCATCTGCTCTGCTATAAAAACTACTCATGTATTACCTCTTTCTCCCCGTATCGCCGATAGGTCAGCGGATTGGTTATTGGCTTTTCTCGTCCTTTGCAAATTCCTTCTTTGTTGTGAAGAAACAGCCGTTCGGCATCTGACAGATTCCTTTTGGACACGCAGTATTTTTCTGTGGGTCGCACAGGTATAGGGGCTTTTTTGTTTCCTCGCTCGGGCAGAATCCAGAACAGCGGATGCCTTCATCTGTTATCTGCATCGTTTTCTTTCCTGTATGCTCGCAAACAATGCCGCCTTGCTGCGTGATAACAGCATTTGATGTCCGGATAACCCTTGTATGTTTGGAACGGTTTGCATATTTACAGGTTTCGCAGTCGTTCATTCTGTCTGCTCCCATTCAAAAATTTCTCCCGTGGGCTTTCGATTGTTCCACATCAATCTTCCATTGTGTATCAAAAACCAGACGTGTTCTTCCAGTGTCAAGCCCAGCAATCCAAACAGTGCCTTGCCGCGATCTCCAGCCTGCTGCAAATCACGAAATACATTCCGCTTTGTGGGACGCTCTCCAGAGGCATAGGTCAGATGCTGTTCCTCGCAAGCACGCAAAAAATCATCTATGTTGGTGCGGTTGACCTGAACCCATACCGCTCCGGCAATAAACTTCTCCCAGTCAAACGGTTTTTCCAGCAGCCGTTCCAGAGCCAGCTTTGCACCAAAGGCAAAATCAAAGGGGTCGTCTGGGCTGCACGTTGCAACGCCCGTATGTACTTTTTCTGTATTCACGTATTGTGTTGCCGTGACGGTATTCCCTTTTCGCAGAATGACAATCTTTGTTTCCTCGCTGCAGGGGGTCAGCAACCTTGCAAACAAAGAATCACATTCAAACTGATCCACGAACGGTTTCTTTCCTGAAATCGTTTCGTAGCGGCACAACTCGTTTTTCTTTTCTGTGATTTTAATCACGTTTCCGTCTTCCTCGCTGCCATGTACCTTGTACTGTTTTCCAATTTCAATTTTCATTCTGTTTACTCCTTTTGTCAGCTGTATACTTCCGCATTTTCAATTTTTATTCTGTCAATCCATCCATAAATGCCGCCATGACTGCCCTTGCCACGGCATCCGCTGTTTCATCAAATTGAATCAAACACCGCTTAAACAATTCAGTCTTGAAAGATGCCATTGTGCGATCATCCATTGCACCTTTTTCCCGCAGTTCCAAAAGTTGCTCGTTCGTAAGCATTGACCATAACAGTTCTAATGTTTCATCGCTCATTTCCAATTACTCCTTTTCTTTTCAATTGTTTTCCAGAAATTCCGGGTTGTCGTAAATATTACCGACCACTTCCAGCAATGCTAAGCCTTGCATGTAACCGATTACATTTTTGGTGATATTGTGCAACAGAAAGCTTGAATGCTCTGGAGACCATTTCGCAACCACGATTTCTTTTGTTTCCACATTTTGAAGAATGTCTCCCTCAAAAATCTGATTGCCGTTTCTGTCAATTGCATCCGTATACTGTCCAATCGTGTCAGTATATACAGCGTGTTTATCAAAATTCGGTTCGGTTTGATAGATTACAGAAAAGTCTCCCTTTCCTTGCAGAACACCGCTACCATAAAACCAACTGCTTTCCATGGGCGAACCGTCTAAACGAACCTTTTCTCCTTTTCTTCTTTGCTGCCCTCTAAATAATAACGAACGCTTGCTATGTAGCAATTGCAGATTTTCCTTTTGTTTTGCAACTTTTCGCACTTGCTGCCGAGCATTCCAGTCTAAACAAGCCTGATATTTATTCGAAAACCATTCGCCGGTACTGTTATGTACGGCGTTCTTGGAGCAGAACAGCTTGTAATGATGTCCATGCTCATACACATAGTGAATTTTTGGTATTGATCCACAAACTGCACAGCGTTTTAGGTGCTTAACAAATTGATTCACGCTGTTTCCTCCTTTAAATTCCTGCAATGCTCTATGAAATCCGCCTTGCTTTTTCCTTTTACTTGTTTTGTCATGTGTGTTTCTCTTCTTTCTGTTTTCTCTGCCGGAGCAGCCACCGCAGGAACTTTGCCCCACAGGCAGCCAGCACACCCTCCGACAGGACAATACAAATCCACCAGAACATGGTTTCTTCCAACAACCCCTTTCACTATACAGCGATTTTCGGGAAAAACTTGTACGCAAACGTACAAGTCCCCCGAATCCTTTACAGAAATGTTACACTTTTTGTTGCATTTGGGGGAAAAGTGTCAAAATCCCAGCCCAGCAACTTCTACCCCACTGGGGCAGAAGTTCGGGCGTGTGGGTCAGCCAGTTGCCGCCTCTGGATGTCGGCACTGCATCGCATACTGTACCAGCTGGAGCATGGCAGCCCTGCCAAGCTGCCCCTCCATGTTCTCCCACTCCCCACGGGCAATGGCTCGCTCGAAGTCGGATATGGTTTTCTGATTCAGCCGCTGCAAGCTGTTCTGTATTTCCTCCGGCATCGAAACAGGAGCAGGCTTTGTCTTTGCAGGCTGTTGCAGCACCGCTTCAAGGGATGCCTTATCGCAAATCTGACCGCTGGCGAATGCCTGCCGCAGAGCCTTTGCCCGTTTTTCTGTCAGCAGCTTCCGGAGCGGAGCGGAATCCGTGTCGATGTACGGCAGCTTTTCCAGCAGGGTTTCCGCCAGTAAGGTTTGCCCCTCCATCGGCAGGAACGACAGCTCCACACCGGCACGCATCGAAAGCCCAGCATCCACCCATTTTTTCATCTCCGGATGCAGGGAATCAATCCGCACCAAACGGGTGACAGAATTGCGACTCAGCCCGTATTCACTGCCCACCTTGTCCGCCGTGAGCGGTTTGCGGCTGGGCTGTTCCAGTTCCTGCAATTCTCGGATGATGTCGTTTCGCTTCCCCTGAGAGAACATCTGATTCCGCCGCAGGGCAACGACTGCCGCTTGTTCGCTGATTTTGAGGTTATCGAATCCTCGCTGCATGAGGTTGGATTCGATGACATACATTTCCGCTTCTTCTTCTGAGAGATTGCTTTTGACGATTGCCGGAACGGCAGAAAGTCCGGCAAGTTTTGCAGCATTCCAGCGGTTGTGTCCGACCAAAATTTCATAGTCACCCATGCAGGGACGAACGACCAGTGGTACAAGAATGCCGTTCTTCTGAATGGAATCCACCATATCTTGCAGGCGTTCGCCCTGATAGAGTTGAAACGGGTGCTTATAATAAGGCACAAGACGTTCCACGGGGATTTGCTGCACTTGGTTTTCGCTGCTGCCGAGCATTCCAGTCAAATCAAACGCCATTTCTCACACCCCCCACTTTTGCAATTCTTCCGCAAGCTGGCGGTATTCTTCCCCCAGCTTACAGGTGGCAGGAATGGCAACTTGTTCTTCCACGCTGCGAGCCGCCATAACGCCATGATGAATCTGTGTATTTAGCACCAAATTGCCATAGCGGTCATAGAGGGTTTGCAGGTTGTTGCGGCTGACCAACGTATGATTGACCATCGTCGGCAGGATGCCGGCAACGCTTAAATCCAAGTTGACGGTTGCTCGTACTTGCCGGACAACATCCAGCAGAGCGGTTAGCCCCGACACGGCGAACTTCTGCACCTGAACGGGAATCAACAGCAAGTCGGCAGCCGTCAGAGCATTCAGCAGCAACACGCCCAAAGACGGCAGGCAATCCAGAATCAGGATGTCATAGCTTGCCTGAAAGGGTTCTAAGACCCGTCTTAGCAGGGTTTCTCGGGAGAGAGCGTGTTGCATGGAAAGTTCTGTGGTTGCCAGTTCCAGCGTAGCCGGAATAAAGTCCACGGAAATGGCGGCACAGTGTCCCACTTCCAGGCTGGCAGTTGGCACATTCTGAATGACCTCTTGAATGCGAAGTTCCAGCGTACCCATTCCGGCAGCGTCTTCCTCCCGAAAGCCAGCGTATTCTGAGCAGTTGCCCTGCGGGTCGCAGTCTACCAGCAAGACCCGTTTGCCGTTGGCAGCGAATGCCGCAGCGAGATTATAAGCGGTGGTCGTCTTTCCAACACCACCCTTTTGATTTGCGATTGCGATGGTTGTAGCCATGGTGTACTCCTCCTGTTATTTGCGTGACCAAGTGACCAATTCGATGTCAGATGGTTCGGCTTGTAAGGTTTCTTTTGCCTGCTGTTGTACTTGTTGCAGCAAGTCTTGTTCGGATTCTGCTTCGATTTCGGTTGTCATCTGCTGTCCGAACACGATCACATAAACTTGATATGTCTGCATCTGTTTTCACTCCTCTAATGTTTGTATGTACCGCAGCAATTTCCGGTTGCACTGTTCCAGTTGCAAAATTCGTTCCCGAAGCAGACGGGTTTCTTTGGACTGCAAGCCTTTATAGACCCGTCTTTCGTGCAGTTCTTCATACAGAGCGGAGGCTTCCGCCTGTTCCTGCCGGAGCGTGTTCAGCTGTTCCACTTGTTTGCAGCGTTTGCGGGAGGCAGCTTTCTGTTCCCGGTGGACTTCTTTTTTGCAGGTCGGGCAGTATTTGAGGGGATTAAATGCGGCATCGCCCAATTCTTTCCGGCTGCCGAGATACTGCCCACAGCATTGACAGTACTTGACATCTTGTGTTTTAAAGTCCAGCATGCTGCATCATCTCCCGAATACAAGCGGTTTCGGCAACCGCTCCCCTGTTCGTTTTGTCCCCGTTTTGTCTGTCGGTTTGTCCTGCCTGTCCCTGTAATTGCCGCAAATCGGCTTGCAGGGAAGTGATGAGGGCATCTCGTTCCTGAGCGGCAAACTGTACGAGGGTTTCTGTCCGGTTGCCGACTGAGCTGGAAACGGTGCGTTGATGTCCGGTTTCGTCCAGATAGGAGATGGCAACCGTTTCCCAGTCGCTGGGGTTCTCTGCTGCAACCTTGAGGTTGGTAATCAGGCGATTCAGTTCTTCAATGCGTTCTCGTTTCTGCTGCACGGCATCCAACTGTGCTTGTATTTGCTGATAGCGAAACGCTGGACGGGTTGCCTGCTCCGCAGCCTTTTGTCTGGCAGCCTGCCGACACTTATGCTGATAGAACCCATAGCATGCAAGCGGGATGCTGTAAAGCAATGCCAACTTTAACAGGTTTTCGTCAAACATTGCTGTCACCCCCTTGACAAATGGGCAGGAATGTGTTATGATAGGGTTGCGATTGTTGGTATGCAGCTTTGTTGTATACTGAGAGAGATCCGCCGCTGAGGGCTTGTCCTTTGGGGGCGGATTTTTCTATTTCCAGTGTGGGAACGGTCTGGGAGAGGCACTCTAAGAATGCTCCGTTTTCTGCCAGCCAATCCGTCGTAGCCGTTGTGCGAGTATGTTTTTTCGGAGCAGAACGCTGCTGGTCTTGCATGCACCATTTTGTGAGCATTGCAAAGTGATTCTGATAGCTGCGGTGTTGTTCTGCCATCCAGCAACTAAAGCTGGTTAAGGTGATGTCGAGCTGTTCGCCGTAAGTTGCTTTTAGCTGATTGTATTCATCCGCTGTTAGAAACACGTTCTGGCAAGCACCAAAGACAAAGCGTTCTGCTTGTGGGCGGAGCGGCTTGCCGCCATGCTCTCCTCTATCCTTCTGCGTGATATTTCTATCTATACTATTGGGTCTAATTTTTTGACTGGGGGCGTTCAAAAATTTTGACCGGGGGCATTCTAATTTTTTGACTCCGGGGGTAAAAAAATAAGACCTGGAGTCTGGGTTTTCGACTGCGTTTTCCACAGTTTCAACATCCTGTTTGGGGCTGTCATAGCGGTTCAGAATCTCCGGAGCGGCGGTGTAGTGATTCCGGACACCGCCGTCCTTTGCTCGAATTTGCTCTTTGCGGATGTAGTGCTTTTCCTCTAATTTCTTTAAAAGGTTTAGCACTGTTTGTTTGGTGCAGCCTGTTTTGTCAGCGAAAAACTGTAAGCTGCCCTCGCAGGTTTGCCCATTTCGAGTAAACCCGTAGATGATTGCAAACACTTGCACACTGGAACCTTTGAGGTGCAAATCTGACACCATCCAGTCATAAAGAATTTGAAATCCGTTTTTCATTTTAACCTCCTTGTTTCCAAGCCAGATAGTCGAATTTGTTTTGCGGCTGCCGATAAAACAGCTGACTGAATAGCAGAATCCGGAATTCTGGGGTTGTCAGCAGTTCCTGAATTTCTGCATCCGTTGGAGTGCAACCATGCCATATGATGAACAGAGCGGTTGCATAGTCTTTGACGGTATCCTCCCATTTCTGCTGCTTTTTTGACAATTTTCGTTTCATGTGTGCTCCTTATGAAATGGATTTGCCGTTGATGATGCTCAGCGGCAAAAGCAGTTGTTACGATTTGGACACCCATCCAGCAGGGAGTTTCTCCAGTTGGTAGACATCGCCTGTTTCAAACATCACGACCGCCTTTTTTGGCGGTTTTTTGTTTTTCAGGGCAAGCAGGAATGTTTCTTGCGGCAGAAATGGCATTGAAGTGGTTTGCTCTTCCTCCACTTCTCCAATCAGTTCCTCGCAAGTTGTGTGAAAATAGGTGGCAATGCGGAGCAGCACATAAGCGTTCGGCACTTTCTCACCTGTTTCAAATTGAGCAATCAGGGACTGCGAAATTCCCACCTGTCTGGCAAGTGCCGCCTGTGAGATTTTGTTACGTTCCCTCAGCTCTTTCAGGATTGCTGGAAACCTCATAAAATCACCTCCTTTTTCTTTTCGGTTGTGAAATATTATCACTTTGTATGATTAAACACTTAGTGATTGACAATCTGGGCAAAAAGCCGTATAATCAAAGTAGGTGTATCTAAGACTATACGGCTTTTGGCATTGTGCAGGATATTTCAACCTTGTCATCGTTCGAGAACCCCCCATCGGGGTTTTGAACTGAGTATAGTATAGCACCTATTTAGGGGAAAGTCAAGATAAATAAACCCCTAAATAGGTGAAATTGTAACTTTGCACAAATTGAAAGGGAAACTTTTATGTACAATTCACAAATTATTGCCGAACGCATTCGCACTACGATTAAACAGCAAGGAAAATCCTTAGGCGAAGTTTTATCAGAATGCGAACTCGGAAAAAATACGGTTTCTAAAATAGAAAAGGGAACTGATATCTTAACCTTAAACTTTGCTAAAATCGCAGATAATTTAAATTGTTCTCTGGATTATCTATTAGGAAGAACAGACAACCCAAACGTCCTCCCTCTGAATTTAAACAGTGGGAATCACATCGTTTTAGGGGACTGTTGTCAAAACAATCCTGTCGTAATTGGAAAGGCAGCTGCTGGATCAGAGCCAGATGAACTGGAACAGGAAGTTATCCGAATTCTGAAAGAGTTACCGATTCGGAAGAGAACAGAGCTGCTGACTGTGATGTATCAATACTTAGATGAAAACAAAAAGAAAGAAGATGAAAGCCTTGTCGACGAATCGTGAAAAGGGAGCAACTATTTATGAAAGCCTATCCGATTATGTTGTAATTGACTTGGAAACAACGGATGTTTACGTGACGACCTGCTCCGTGATTGAACTATCTGCGATTCGAGTTCGGAATAACGAAATCTGTGAAACTTTCAGCACGCTTGTCAATCCGGAAGAGAAAATTCCGGAAGAGGTTACACAGCTTACGGGCATTACCGACAGCATGGTGAAAGATGCTCCAACATTAAAAGAGTGCTTGCCAGCTTTTCTGGAATTTTTAGGAGATGATGTTCTATTGGGACACAACATTGTTTCCTTTGATGTAAATATTCTTTATGATGCTGCTGAGGGATTGTTCGGGAAAAAGATTCAGAATGATTGTCTGGATACCTTATATTACTCCAGACGTTGCGAATTGAACTTGCCGAATTATCGACTGGATACTTTGCAGGAATATTTTGGTGTTATAAATGAGCGGCAGCATCGTGCTCTTGCCGACTGCAAAGCGACCCATGAATGCTATCAAAAGCTAAAGCCGCTTTATTCCGGAATTCTTGCTCGACAGAAACAGGAACGCTCAGAAAGAAGAAAACTCCGTTTCTCAGAAACGACGCAGAGCCTGAATGAATTACAAGCCCTCTTGCAGGAAATGACTTTTGACCAACAGCTGACCAAAGATGAAATTTATGATTTACAGCAATGGGTAAGTGACCATCAACAGCTTCGAGGCTGCTTTCCGTTTGACATTGTTTTTCAGGAACTGGAGCAGGCATTGGAAGATGGTGTATTAGAACAATGCGAATTGGATCACTTGCTGGAAATCTTTTGTGCGGTGACAGACCCCGTGGAAAGTTTCTCTGAAAAAGAAGCGGAAATTGATTTTTGCGGAAAAAGCGTTTGCCTTTCCGGAGAATTTACACAGTTTGCAACGAAAGCAGAAGCAGAAAAGCGATTGCAGAAAAAGGGTGCTATCATCAAGAAAAATGTTGTGAAGTCTTTGGATTATTTGATTGTTGGCGGAAACGGAAATGAAAACTGGAGCTGCGGAAATTATGGCGGCAAGGTAAAACGAGCATTGGAATTGCAGGAAAAAGGGGCTTCGATACAAATTTTGAAAGAAGAGGAGATGCTTGCACATGTGTAAAGAAGAAATTTTACGATTTCAGGCGGCGATGCAGGAATTTGCAGAAAAGCAGCTAATCAACGCTGGATTTACAGGAAAAGAATTCTTTTTTGAAAACCTGACAACCCCAAAGGGAGCAGATAGTAAAAAATCCACGATGAATATTGGATTAGAAGACACCGTACATCATGTTTTCCATGCAGACCCGATTCGATTTGGAACGGTTGATTTCAGTGCGAAAAGTGTTGTACGGCTTTTTATGAGCGATAAACTTTTTGAGCAGCTTCCATCAAAGCCAGATTATACAACGGTTATAAAATCCAGTGGCTGGGCAAAGGTTACGGATTCTTCTCCAGATGCTCTTTTAACGTTTGCAAAAGAAGCGTTTGTGATTGCCTTGCAGCAATATAAACCAACAGAAGTGTTCGGATGTTGCTCGCAATATGAAGCCTGCTCCGATGCCGGAAAATGCCTGCATGCCTATCAACTGTATGCAAAGGGCTGCCAATATCGAGAGAACTTGGAAGCAGGAAAAAGATTCTACGGAAAGCAAAAGAACATTTAACTTCTACCCCACTGGGGCAGAAGTTCCGACAACTAACCAGTAAAGGAAGTGTAAGATGAACGTTGTCATCTATGCCCGTTATTCCTGTGAACGGCAGACGGAACAATCCATCGAAGGACAGCTGCGAGAATGCGAAGAATTTGCAGAAAAACATGATATGACCATTGTTGACACTTACATAGACCGTGCCATCTCCGGAACATCTACCAACCATCGAGAAGCCTTTTTAAAAATGATTGCTGACAGTGAAAAGCATGCCTTTGAAGGCGTGCTGATGTATAAGATGGATCGGTTTGCACGCAATCGCTATGATAGTGCTGTCTATAAAGCAAAGCTGAAGAAGAATGGGGTACGGGTCTATTATGCAAAGGAACAGATTCCAGAAGGTCCGGAGGGCATCATTTTGGAATCTCTGCTGGAAGGAATGGCAGAGTATTATTCTGCGGAGCTGTCCCAAAAAATTAAGCGTGGTATGCGGGAAAATGCTCTGAAGGGAAAAGCAACTGGCGGCAGTACCGCAATTGGGTATAAAATCACACCCGATAAAACCTTTGCGATTGATGAAGATTATGCGGATGTTGTCCGGCATATTTTCCGTTCCTATGCCAGAGGAGAACGGGTAGAGGATATTTGCAAGGATTTAAATGAAAAGGGAATCCGGACACCCAAAGGCTATCTTTTTAATCAGAGTACGATGCGGAAAATGCTGCAAAATGAAAAGTATATCGGCGTTTATATTTGCAAAGATGTTCGACTGGAGGACGCCATTCCGCCCATTATCGACAAATCTTTATTCCATGAAGTGCAGCAAATTTTAGCACGAAATAGAAAAGCCCCTGCAAGAGCAAAGGCAAAAGTGGATTATTTGCTGTCCGGAAAAGCTTACTGCGGAAAGTGCGGAAATGGTTTGGTTGGGGAGAGCAGCAATCCAAATAGCGATAGCGGACCGCATTATTATTATAAGTGTGCCAATCGGAAGAAAGGGCTTGGCTGCGACAAAAAGACAATCCGGAAAGAAGAACTGGAGAATCTGGTTGCCCAGAAGGTTGCAGAAGTCGTGTTGCGTCCGGAGAAAATCAAAGAAATTGCACAGCGATGCGAAGAAATGCAACGGGATATGGTTCGAACGATTCGGAATCCGGAAGCAGATATGCTGAAAAAGCAGTTGGAGAAAACCAAAAAAAGTATCGCCAATATCATGATGGCGATGGAGCAGGGAATTTTTACGAAGTCCACAAAGGAACATCTGGAAGCATTAGAGCAGCGGAAAGAAACACTGGAGATTGAAATTCAGCGGACAAGTATGGTAGAAAAAGTTGACATCATTACAGCGGATCAGATTGAATTTATGCTGCTGCAGTTTTTACCAGAAGCGAATACCGATGTTACAGCCTATGCAGATGATATTATTTCTTGTTTTGTGCATTCGGTTTATCTGTGGGATGACAGCTGTGCGATTTGGCTGAACCTATCCAATCAACAACCGAAACCACATAAAAATCGTTGTGCAAAAGTTACACCGGAGAGTATACAGCGATTGCAGCTATCTGTTGACCTGCTCTCTGGAAATGTAAAAAAAAACTTAGTACAGAAAAACGCTGGTGAAAATTCGCATTTGGAAACCTCGCCTCCACCACATAAAAACACGTAATCGGAAAGGTTACGAAAACCACGTAAT
>ERZ773150.1334-NODE-1334-length-22013-cov-4.073823_pt1 | contig 22013 bp, 14 predicted proteins | sample MGYA00580845_ERZ773150 | MGnify/ENA primary metagenome ERZ773150 (study PRJEB29015, sample SAMEA2737848) | human gut metagenome | biome: human gut; feature: human-associated habitat; material: faeces | place: China | collected 2012 ...
CTTCATGCACCACGTCGAGCAGGGGCGCGTCGTATTCGTCGATGAGCACCACCACCTGGCGACCCGTCTGTTCGTATGCGCGGCGGATCAAGTTCGTGAGGCGTATGTTGGCATCCGGACTTTCCGTGAGGATACCGTATTTATGCTCCATCGGTTCCAACTGTGAAGCCAAATAGCGTTCCAGTTGTTCCTTTTCCATGTGTTTGCCGAGGCTCATGTCGAAGCGCAATACGGGGTATTCCGTCCATTCCGTTTCCAACTGCTCCATGGCTAAACCTTTGAACAAGTCTTTCCGCCCTTGGAAATAAGCTTCCAAGGTACTGGTCAATAGGGATTTGCCAAAACGGCGCGGGCGGCTCAAAAAGAAATAATTGGAATCGGCATGCACCATACGGTAAATGTATTCCGTCTTGTCTACATACATGTAATTCCCCGTTCGGATTTTCTCAAAAGTCTGTATCCCTATCGGATATTTTCGCCTTGTGTACTGCATAGTCGAACCCTTGCTTTTTGTATTTGTATAAGTGCAAAGTTACTGAAAATGAAAAGCCATGCAAATGTTTTATCGGAAAAACTTTTCTTTATGTCCTATTGGTGCAACCACACCGTCTGCAAGTACCTGCGCCATACGGCCAAATGGGTGGTGGCATTGATTTCCTTGCAGATGTTGATGCAAGTCGTGGCCAGTCGTTCTTTTGCACCGTCGATGTCCGGAGACGTGATGGCCAACACGTTCAGGGTTTCTTCTCCTATCTTGAGACGGGGGAGGGCTTTTACCGGAGAGTCCTTGTCAGTCAGTACGCGGTAGAGCGTAGGGGCGAAGTTCCGGAACGACTCGACGAGCTTTTCTTCCTGTGTCTTGCCGTCTTTTCCGTTTAGGCCCGTTCCTGTTACCAAGCGTTCGTTGGCCTTGCCTGTGGTTCGGAAATATTGGTCCAAGAACATGTCCCAGTTGGTAAAAAGGATGTAACCGCCTTGGGCTGTGTCGGGCATGATGCCGATATGGCTGTAGTAAGTGGTGGTTATGGATTCCTCTTCACCTTTGCTGGGGCGGTAGGCCTGTTCCGTAATGTCCGTCTTTCGGATGATTTCGGTGAATCCTGTGTGGGGCAATTCCGCTTCGTCTTTTCCGTCTTCGAAATCCACGCCCGAAGTAGGGGTGAGAAACGGGCGGATGACGTGCTTGTCCCAATGGGACCTTACATAGCCGGGATTGTCACGCTCGTAACGGGCAAGGTTCAAGAGCAGTTCTGCCTCTCGGGTGTTCAGGCGGGATGCCTTTTGGCTCAGTGCTTCGTGCCCTTTGCGGGCCAGGTCTTTGCGAAGTTCGGCGAGTGACGGTTTTACCGCCAACGAATCGACTGTTTCGTATAGCATCGGAAGCGTTTCCCTTTCATGACCGCAACTTTCCAACATGCCGACGAGCAAATCGACGGCTCGTGCTTTCTGTGTGCCGATGGTTTGGCGGTCGCCTTCGGTGTTATGCAGGCGAACCACGTGGAAGTTCCAGATGTTGGGTATGGATACGGCAAAGTGCCCTTCCGAGTCTATGGCTTTCATGTTGAACACCAACCTCCGTTCCCTGTGGAAACGGGTCAGGTAGCCTTCACGCCCCTTCAACGGGCCGTCCAAAACCTTGACAATCTCGTTCGGCTCATTGGTTTTCGGGTTGAAGGCGTAATCACTGTAAGGCTTTTCCAATACGATGACGTGTTCTGCATAGTTTTCATTGAAGTCCTTGAAGAAACGCATCTGTTCTTCGGGTATCGTCAGGAAACCTGCTTTGTGCCTGTCGTCTTTTTTGCGCTCATACAGGATGGTGCCGTCCGGGTAGTATTTGCCGATGAAGTCTGCCACGGCTTCTTGGGTGGAAAGGACGAACACGTAACCGGCAAATAACGGTTGGTGCACATCCCTGCCTTCGCTGCCTATGTCTGCCGTGGTATGGGTGGGGCAATATACTTCAAGGATATTGGGGGCTTGCGCCAGATGGGCCGAAAGTAAATCGGCAAGTTTCCTTTCCTGATGGGGAAGGGTGCGGACGACAAACCACCGGAAGTCCACCTTATTTAATTTGTCATGACGCTGTGGCTTCATGCAATCTTTATTTTCCCCTCATGCCGGACGCATAAGAGTTATGAAGTGCCTTTTTCTGGCGTAACGGTCGTATCCTGGAAGAACCTCAGCAACGAATATCCACCGTTTTTATGGGAAGAGATGAACGAAGCGTTGCACGCTTCATAAAATCCTTTTCCATATCATTCATGTTTAAAATGGTTTGTTCAACCTTTCTGAGTGGCAGTTCTCATAATGTTGTATAATATGAAACAGCCACTTTCTGCAAACAGGTTAAAATCAAAGTTATCCTATGTGGCTTTTCTTGTGGTTCGTCTAACAAATGAAGGTTTGGAAGCATGTTTTTCAAAAAATCTAAGCATAAAACGGAGTGGATTCAGTTCTTTTTACTAACTTTGCCTCCGAATGGCTGTTTCATATTATACAACTGCCATGGTTGCTAAGCATTCCTTGTAGGTTTGATTATTTCAAAATCTTGTCAATCATCTTTTTGTTGGCTTCCATCACGACAGTAGTGTCGATTGATGAAAGGTAGATTTGTGTGGTTTTCAGGCTGTCGTGTCCCAATCCTGTGCTGACAATCGAAAGGTCATAGCCCATGTCCCGCATGGTGGTGGCCCAGGTGTGGCGCGCCACGTATGTGGTCAGTGGGATGCGCAAGCCTGCCATCCGGCCTATTTTCTTCAAGTTCCGATTGATGTTATGTTCTGCTTTTTCGTATTGTCGGCGTTCTGTCCCGTCGGCATGGGTGATGATGGGCAGCAGGTACGGGCTTTCGGTTGTCAAATGAGCATACGTCTCGACGATGGCTTGCATGGAAGGCTCCCAACCGATGTTCAGGCTCTGTCGCGTCTTTTTACGGTCGTATTGCAGTACGCCGTTCCGGATGTCGGATTTTCTCAGGTAGGCTAGGTCTACGAACGATATTCCTTGCAGGTAGATGCTCAGGATGAACATGTCCCTTGCAAAAATGAGCGGAGAGCCTGCAGGCAAGCGGAGAAGCCTGATGGTCCGGATGGCTTCTAACGGGATGGCCCGTTTGGACGTTTTGGCAAAACCGGTGAACACATGCCGGAAGATACCTTTGTCCGTAGTCAGGCCCATCTCGACGGCTTTGCGGTAAAGGGTACGAAGGGTACGCAGGTAACATGAGGATGAATTGCGTTTGAGTCCACGGCTCTTCATCCATGCTTCATATAAGGTCATCATTTCCGCGTTCAGTTCGTCAAGGGCTATGTCTGTGCCTTGGCGGAAACGGGCGAAGCTGCTCAGTGCGTCACGGTAGGTCTTGGCTGTCCCAGGGCGGCCGACCTTTGCCTTCCGGTCGGCCATGTCGAGGATGAAACCGAACCATGTCGGGCAGGTGGGCAACTGTTTGTAAGCCGATACGATGTCTTCTGTGCCGTACTCCACCCTTTTCGTTTCCATGGCCGTGATGATGGCCGTAAGCTGATTGGTGTACCATTTTATTTTGGAAGCCGTAAGCCGCAGGAAATTTTGCCTTTCCGGTGTGCCGGCAATCCGGATGGAGGATGTGGCGTCGTTCCATTCTTCCTGCCGTATGTGGAAACCGGTATGAATCATTCTTACCGTTCTGCGATGAATCACTTGGAAATACAAGGTCCCTTCTTGCTCTGGCAGGGTAGAAGGACGGAATTTCAATTTGAATGAGGCCATAATGATTTTTGTTTTAGAAAATGGATATGGATTATATTCTGGATTTTCATAAAGTCCGTAAAGGAAGCAATAAGTGCCTATTTTTTTTAAGTATAATCACTTTAGAATCACTATAAAATTCGTATCTTTGCACCTTAAACGTATATAAGTAATAAGACTATGGCTGAAACGAAAAGAATCAAAACCGCATTGGTGTCGGTCTTCCACAAAGACGGGTTGGACGCTTTGTTGAAAAAGTTGCATGAAGAAGGTGTGAAGTTCCTTTCCACGGGAGGGACCCAGAAGTTTATCGAAGAGTTAGGGTATCCGTGTCAAGCCGTGGAAGAGGTGACGACTTATCCTTCCATTTTGGGCGGGCGCGTGAAAACGTTGCATCCTAAGATTTTCGGCGGTATTCTCGGGCGTCGCGGGTTGGCTGAAGACCAGGCGCAGATGCAACAATATGAAATACCCGAAATCGACTTGGTCATCGTAGACCTTTATCCGTTCGAGGATACGGTGGCGAGCGGTGCATGCGAGGCGGACATCATTGAAAAGATAGACATAGGCGGCATTTCGCTGATTCGTGCCGGAGCCAAGAACTTCAAGGATGTGGTAATCGTGCCGAGCAAGGCTGAATATGGGCCGCTGTTGGATTTGCTGAACCGGAAAGGGGCGCAGACTGACGTGGAAGACCGCCGGTGGTTTGCCACCCGTGCGTTCGGCGTGAGCAGCCATTACGATACGGCCATACATGCTTATTTCGATGGTGGCAAGTAAGACGAAGGCGTTTAAGGTAACGGATTTGGAAATATTAAAATGAAGTGAAAGGCTGATGGGATTCTTTTCTTTTACTCAGGAAATAGCAATGGACTTGGGGACGGCCAATACCATTATCACCAGTGACGGGAAGATTGTGGTGGACGAGCCTTCCGTGGTGGCGTTGGACCGGCGCACGGACAAGATGATAGCCGTGGGGGAGAAAGCCAAGTTGATGTATGAAAAGACGCATGACAACATCCGGACGGTGCGTCCCTTGCGCGAAGGGGTCATCGCTGATTTCTATGCTTGCGAACAACTGATGCGCGGACTGATAAAGATGGTGCATACGGGTAGCCGCTTGTTTTCCCCTTCCTTGCGCATGGTGATAGGCGTTCCTTCCGGTTCTACCGAGGTGGAATTGCGTGCCGTGCGCGATTCGGCTGAACATGCCGGGGGACGGGACGTGTATCTGATTTATGAGCCGATGGCGGCAGCCATCGGTATCGGAATCGACGTGGAGGCTCCTCAGGGCAACATGATAGTGGACATAGGCGGAGGTTCCACGGAAATCGCCGTCATTTCTTTGGGCGGCATCGTGTCGAATAACTCTATCCGTATTGCAGGGGACGACCTCACGGCCGATATCCAGGAGTATATGAGCCGCCAACATAATGTGAAGGTGAGTGAACGTATGGCCGAGCGTATCAAGATTCACGTGGGGGCTGCGCTGACGGAATTGGGCGAGGATGCCCCGGAGGATTATGTAGTGTATGGCCCGAACCGCATTACGGCCCTGCCGATGGAAGTCCCGGTGTGTTATCAGGAAGTGGCGCACTGCATGGAGAAGAGCATCGCCCGTATCGAGACGGCTGTCTTGAGCGCGTTGGAGAATACGCCGCCGGAATTGTATGCCGACATCGTGCATAACGGCATCTACCTGACCGGCGGAGGGGCTTTGTTGCGCGGGTTGGACAAGCGGTTGACCGACAAAATCAACATACCGTTCCACATTGCCGAAGACCCGTTGCACAGTGTGGCCAAAGGCACCGGCATCGCCCTGAAGAATGTGAACAACTTCTCTTTCCTGATGTAAGCCGTGCAGGGCTTATTGGATTTTTTGAAGAAATATAGTTATTGGCTCCTTTTCATTTTATTGGAAGGAGTCAGTTTGTTATTGCTTTTCCGTTTCAACCTTTATCAGGGTAGCGTGTGGTTCACTTCTGCCAATGCGGTATCCGGTCGCGTGTTGGAGTGGGAGTCGGACTTTTTGTCCTATATCACTTTGGGTGAACGGAACAAGGAGTTGATGCAGAAAAACTTAGTGTTGGAACAGCGGGTCAGGGCATTGACGGAGTTGTTGGACCGTGCGGGGCATGATTCCACCTATACGGAACTGCGCCAAAAGGAGTTGTTGGCGGATTTCAGTATGGTGCCGGCCGAGGTGGTGGGCAACAGCGTGAACAAGCATAACAATTATCTGACCATTAACAAGGGGGAATTGGATGGCGTGAGGCCGGAGATGGGGGTCGTATGCGGCACGGGTGTCGTGGGGATCGTCTATCAGGCTTCATCGCATTATGCGATTGTCATGCCATTGTTGAATGGAAAGTCGAATATCAGTTGCCGGGTACGGGGAACGGATTATTTCGGTTACTTGCGTTGGGAAGGCGGGCATCCTTTGTATGCTTCTTTGGGCGATATACCTCGCCATGCCCGTCTGAAAGAAGGCATGACGGTAGAGACCAGCGGTTTCTCTGCGGTTTTTCCGGCGGGCTTGTTTGTCGGCAAGGTGACAAAGGTGGAAAATTCGGAAGACGGGCTTTCCTATAAGTTACAGGTGAATTTGAGTACGGACTTTGCCCGGCTTCGGGACGTGTGTGTGCTCACGACACCTAATCGGGTGGAGATAGACAGTTTGCAGCAAAAGATAGAAACAGAAAAATAAGGCAGAGGTATGATGCAGAGTTTTTTCAGCAGGTTGTTGTGGGCATTCATCTTGTTGGTTTTTCAGGGATTGGTATTCAATCATATCCATTTTTTCGGTTATGCCACTCCTGTCATATATGTGTATATCCTTTGTCTCCAGCCGTTGAACACTTCACGGTGGGCGTGGCTGTTATGGGGATTTGCTGTCGGGTTAGGATCCGATTTCTTTTCCGAGACACCGGGTTTGGGGGCTGCATCCATGACTCTGACGGCCTTGTGCGCTCCGCAACTTTTGCGGTTGTTTACTCCCAAAGACTGTCTGGAAGACATGGTGCCGGGCTACCGGACGTTGGGAGGATGGAAATACATTGGGTATGTGACGTTGCTCGTACTGCTACAGCAGGCATCCGTTATGATGCTTGAGGTTTTTTCCTTCTTCAGTGCTTTGGACATGCTTTATACTTACTTGGGAAGCAGTGCGCTTTCCATTGTGCTGATATTGGCATTGGAGAGGATGCGCGGTAATAAATAGTTGGAAGTTTCGGATAGGATGGCTAATTATAATAGGGAAAAGCGTAAATATGTAATTGGGGCGGTGGCTACGGGCATCGTCCTCATTTATATTGTCCGGCTTTTCACTTTGCAAATCATGAGTGACGATTACAAGAAGAATGCCGACTCCAATGCTTTCCTGAAGAAAATCCAATACCCGTCGCGGGGAGTCATCACCGACCGCAACGGGAAGTTGTTGGTATACAACCAGCCATCGTATGACATCATGGTGGTCATGAACGAGCAGCAGGGGGTGGACACGTTGGATTTGTGTGCAAGCCTCGGAATAACCAAGGAGTACTATGTCAGGCGGATGGAAGAAATCAAGGACCGCCACCGCAATCCCGGTTATTCGCGCTACACCCAGCAGCTTTTCATGAGCCAGTTGTCTTCCGAGGAGTTCTGCGTGTTCCAGGAAAAGCTGTTCCGTTTTCCCGGCTTTTATGTACAACGCCGTTCCATCCGTCAATACCAGTCCCCGTATGCCGCGTTGGTCTTGGGGGACATCGGCGAGGTGTCGCCCGCGGATGTGGAAGAAGATGAATATTACCAGAACGGTGATTTCATCGGCAAGCAAGGCGTGGAACGTGCGTATGAGAAGCAGTTGAGGGGGAAAAAGGGGATACAAATTCTTTTGCGCGATGCCCGGGGGCGTATCAAGGGGCGGTATATGGACGGCAAACTGGACACCAAGACCGTGCCCGGCAAGAACCTGACTTTGGGACTCGACTTGGAATTGCAGGCACTCGGCGAGCGTCTGATGGAAGGCAAGTTGGGCAGTATCGTGGCCATAGAACCTTCTACCGGCGAGGTTTTGTGCATGGTGTCTTCGCCTACTTACGATCCCCGTATGATGGTGGGCCGGCAGCGTGGAAAGAACCATTTGGCATTGAGCCGTAATCCGTTGAAACCTTTGCTGAACCGTTCCATCATGGGGCAGTATCCCCCCGGCTCCACGTTCAAGACCACGCAGGCGTTGACTTTCCTTCAGGAAGGCATCATCACTCCCGAGACGGCTTATCCTTGTTACCACGGTTTTATCTATCGGGGTCTGAAAGTGGGATGCCACGGACATGCGGCACCGGCCAAGTTAGTCCCGGCCATAGGGACTTCCTGCAATGCTTATTTTTGTTGGGGGCTTTATTACATGTTCGGCAACCGGACCAAATACAAGAATGTGCAGGAGGCCATGACGGTGTGGAAAGACTATATGGTGTCGATGGGGTTCGGGTATAAACTCGGCATCGACTTGCCCGGAGAGAAGCGGGGATTGATTCCGAATGCTCCCTTTTATGACAAGGCCTATCGTGGTTCATGGAACGGGTTGACCGTGATCAGTATCTCCATCGGCCAGGGCGAAGTGAACGCCACTCCTTTGCAAATCGCCAATCTCGGTGCGACAATAGCCAACCGGGGGTACTTTATCACGCCCCACGTGGTGAAACAGATACAAGACGAGCAGATAGACACGCTTTACACCCGGCGGCGGTATACGATGGTGGAAGCCCGGCATTACGAAACGGTGGCGCAGGGGATGCGGAGGGCCGTGTTGGCCGGGACTTGCCGTAAGGCTAATATTCCCGGTATAGAAGTCTGCGGCAAGACGGGTACGGCACAGAACCGTGGACACGACCATTCCGTGTTTATGGGGTTCGCCCCGATGAACGAACCTAAGATTGCCATTGCCGTGTACGTGGAAAATGGTGGTTGGGGAGCAGACTATGGTGTGCCTCTCGGGGCGCTGATGATGGAACAGTATTTGAACGGCAAGCTCTCGCCCGAAAGCGAGAAATTGGCGGAGATGTATCAACAAAGACATATCGGTTATGGTACGGCGGACAGATGAAAAGGAAAAGGGTGTGTGGCGTTCATTGGATTGGTGGACCATCCTTATATATATGGCCTTGTTGGCGTTTGGATGGATCAGCATTTGCGGAGCCAGCTACGATTTTGACATGGAGGGGAACATTTTTTCATTCGATTCCCGTTCGGGGATGCAGATTGTATGGATAGGGACATCGTTGGCATTGGGCTTTATCCTTTTGATGCTTGACGGGAAGTTGTACGACACCTTTGCATACGTCATTTATGCCCTGTTGCTTGTCTTGCTGTTTGTCACGCCTTTTTTGGCACGAGATATCAAGGGCTCCCATTCGTGGATAAAGATAGGGCCTTTCAGCCTGCAGTCTGCCGAGTTTGCCAAATGTGCCACGGCATTGGCTTTGGCCAAATTCATGTCTGCTTACGGGTATAATATTTCGCGGTGGAAAGACTTTTTGGTGACGTTGGCCATCATTGTCGTGCCTATCGTCTTGATTATCTTGCAACGGGAGACCGGTTCGGCTTTGGTCTATCTGGCCTTTTTCCTGATGCTTTACCGGGAGGGGATGCCCGGAGCCGTGCTTTTTACCGGGGTGTCGGCTGTGGCTTACTTTGTAGTGGGCGTGCGTTTCGAGCACGTCATGTTAGGGCATATCCCTACCAGTGCCGGAGAGTTTCTGGTGATGATGATGGTGATTCTTTTTACGGTCGGTATGGTGCACGTCTATTGTGACAAGGTATCGGTGGAACGGAACATCCTGTTCTATGGGGTGGGCGTGATAGCATTGGCTCTTGGTTTTTCAGGCTTTGTCATACCTTTCGACATTACTTGGATTTTGGTTACGGTATGTGTGGCCATGATACTGTATTTGTGCTATGTGGCTTTGAGCGAGCGTGTCATGCGCTATTTCTATATCGCGTTGTTTGCGTTGGGTTCCATGGCGTTTTTTTATTCGGCCGATTACGTGCTGAACAGCGTGATGGAACCTCACCAGAGGGTGCGTATCAACGTGCTTTTGGGGTTGGAGGACGATCCTTCGGGAGCCGGTTATAATGTCAACCAGGCCAAAATTGCCATCGGTTCCGGAGGATTACGGGGGAAAGGCTTCCTGAACGGGACGCAAACCAAATTGAAGTACGTGCCGGAACAGGATACCGATTTCATTTTCTGTACGGTCGGGGAAGAAGAAGGTTTTTGGGGAGCCGCCGGAGTGTTGGTGTTGTTCCTGGTGCTCATTCTCCGTTTGATTCATTTGGCCGAGCGGCAACCCTTTGCCTTTGGGCGTATCTATGGCTATTGCGTGATGAGTGTTTTCCTGTTCCATGTGTTTATCAACGTGGGAATGGTGTTGGGACTTACACCGGTTATCGGTATCCCATTGCCGTTTTTCAGTTACGGGGGATCATCCCTGTGGGGCTTCACCATCTTGTTGTTCGTGTTCCTGCGCATAGATGCCGGACGCAATCTGGCCAAGAGGAATTAAGGCTTTAGCGGCAGATGAGAACTCCCACATCGTGTATGCCCGGAAGGACTTCCCGTTGCATGAGATGTATGATGCGGACTTGTCCGGTTTGTCCACGGTATAACGCCATGGGAGAAACCGGTACGTCGTATTGGTACATATAAATGCCTTTGCCCATGCGGTGGGTGACAGGATCCATCAACTGGCATTTCACCGTATCACGGCGTAGGGTGTCCGGGTGGGAAAACTCCCGTTCCACTGCCAACCAGATAACGGTGTACGGATATGAATCGGTTGAGCGCAATCCCAGTTCGAACTGATACGTAGCCTCTGCCCGCACCGTGTCGATGTCGAATGTGAGTGTGTCCCGCCTGCTCCATCCTGACCCGGGAACGTGGCGGTATGAATGGTAGGTTACATGCTCATTACAGCCCGTAAGCGACAAGAGGGCACCTATGGCTGCAATGAGCTTTGGAGTGTGGAGGATGGTCATGGTCATTCCGTCTTTTCGGCCGGTGTGCTTGGGGCGGGTTTAACGGGCTTTTCCGAACGGTTTCCCCTGTCCCTTTTGCGTTTTTCCTTGCCGGGGCGGTTTTCGCGATTGCCTCCCTGTTCCCCTTTGTATTCTTTGTTGTCCCGTCTGCGGTTACGGCGGTCTTTCCCTGCATTCTCTTCCTTGCGTTCCGTGCCCTGAGTCTCTTTGGAGGATTGTGGGCCGCGAGGATTGCCGTTGTCTCTGCGTTTGCTTTTGTTTTTCCGCCTTTTGTCGAACCGTGTCAGGCTCTCTTGTTCCACGAGGTCGGCCGTTTTGGCCGGTTCTGCTGCTTCCCCGCTTTCCAAGCGTTGGGGCTTCTCGCCCCGGCGGTTCATGTTGATGATTTCGAACACCCTTGCGGTAGTGAGGGTGACTAAGTTAGCCGCCAGATGTTTGTCGGTGGAGTAGGTGACTAATCCGGCCAGGATGTCGGCTTTGAAGAAATAATATTCCGCATCTTGGGTTTGCAATGTGATTTCCTTGCTCGGCAGGCGTTTTCCGGCCTCCACGTAAGTGTCCACCTCATAGTTCATGCAACATTTCAGTTTGGCGCATTGCCCGGCCAGTTTCTGCGGGTTCAGCGAAATGTCCTGATAGCGGGCAGCTCCGGTGGAGACGGAAACGAAGTTCTTCATCCACGTGGCACAACACAATTCCCGCCCGCATGGGCCGATACCGCCGATGCGTCCTGCTTCCTGCCGTGCACCGATTTGTTTCATCTCGATGCGTACGCGGAAAGTTTCGGCCAATACCTTGATGAGTTGCCGGAAGTCCACGCGTCCGTCCGCGATATAGTAGAAAATGGCTTTGTTTCCGTCGCCTTGGTATTCCACATCGCCGATTTTCATTTGCAGTCCCAATTCCTTGGCAATCTGGCGCGAACGTATCATGGTGTCGTGCTCACGGCTTTTGGCCTCTTCGTACTTTTCCATGTCCACCGGTTTAGCTTTGCGGTACACCCGTTTGATTTCCTGTTCCGATTTCAGGTTGGCCTTCTTGATTTGAAGGGGGACGAGCCTTCCTGTCAGGGTGACCACGCCGATGTCGTGCCCCGGAGTGGCTTCTACGGCCACGATGTCGCCTTTCTCCAGTGGCAGACGGTTGCTGTTGTGGTAATACCCCTTGCGCGTGTTCTTGAACTGTACTTCCACGAGGTCGGTAGCCTCCGCGTTACCCGGGATGTCTGCCAGGTAGTCATACGTGTTCAGCTGTTTATTTTGTCGTCCGCAGCCTTTGGCGCAAAGTCCCCGGCACGGTCCGTTCAGTTTGAATTTTTCCTCCATTCGTTGTCGGTTTTTGAAATATATTATTGTATGAGCAGCACGATCATTTTCAGGGCAAAGTCGAAAAATACGATTTTCGGGTTGACATTTTGCTCTATGTCCCGTTGTGCGTTGCTCAGTTCATCCATGATTTTAATGACGTTGCGTTCGTTGACGAAACGTGCGAAATTCTTGGCGAAGTCTCCTTCCTGCGTTGTCATGTAGTTCAGTTCCGGATTGCGGAAATTATATATGAAGTTCTCGCGAATCAGTTTCTGGCAATACGTCAGGAAGTTCTTTTGCCTTTCCCGTCCCATGCCGGCAATCTGTTCGTTCCATTTCCGCATGTCCTTGATTTTGCGTTGGTAGCTTAACCGCATCAGCATGACAAACAGGTCGAAGAAGAGCAAGTTGTCCCGGCTTGCATCCAGGCTTTTCAGTGCTGCGGTGTAGCTGCCTCTGGCATTGCGTGCGAGAGCTTCCACGTCCTCCGTGGGATGGCTTTTGCGGAGGGCTTCCACCAGACTTTCGTGGTCGATGCCCTTTACCTCGATTTGTTGGGTGCGGCTCAGGATGGTGGGCAGGATTTTCTCCGGCTCGTCGCTCACCAAAAGGAAATTCGTTTGTTCGGGCGGTTCTTCGATGAGTTTGAGCAACTTGTTGGCGCATTCCGCATTCATTTTCTCCGGCATCCAGACGATTAGGATTTTGCGTCCGCCCAAGGTTGACTTGAGGGCCAGTTTCCGCTGTATCTGGGCGGCTTCGGCAGCATAGATGAGTGCCTGTTGGTTTTCAGCCTTCATGTCGCCCAACCAGTCGTTCAGGTCAAAATAAAGCCCGGCTTGCAGCCGTTTGCGCCACGTGTCTATATACACGTCGCATACGGAGCTTTCTGCCGTTTTGTATTTGATGATGGGGAAGACGAAATGGAGGTCAGGGTGTACGAAGTGCGTGAAAGCCCGGCATGACGGGCATTCCCCGCAGGCATCGTGCGCTCCCGGGCGGTGGCATAGCAGGTATTGGGCGTACGACACGGCCAAAGCCAGTTTTCCGCATCCCGAAGGACCGCTCAGGAGCAGGGCATGCGGCACACGCCCGGCTTGCGCTTCCTGAAGGAGGCGTTCCTTGATATCTGTTTGTCCTACAACCCGGCTGAACATGGCTTTAGTAGATTTGGCGTGCGATTTCGCGGATACTGTCCACAGCCGAGACGGTGTAGAAATGGATGCTCGGCACGCCGTGGCCGATCAGTTCGCGGCATTGTTCCACCGTCCATTCTATCCCCACTTGTTTGGCTTCCTCGTCCGTTTTGCATTTTCTTATTTCCAAAGCCAGATCCTGGGGCAGGTCGCAATGGAACGTTTTAGGCACTACGCTGAGTTGTGACAGTTTGGCAAACGGCTTGATGCCCGGGATGATGGGGATGGTGATGCCGGCTCCGCGTGCACGGTCCACGAAGTCGAAATACTTTGCATTGTCGTAGAACAACTGGGTGACGGCATAGGCTGCTCCCATGTCGGCTTTTTGTTTGAGCACGGTCAAGTCGGCTTCCGGATTGGGTGCTTCCTCATGTTTTTCCGGATAGCAAGCCACACCGTATGAGAACGGTGTGCCGGGAGACTTGATGGGCGAACCGTCGACGAAGAAACCTTCATTGAAACGGTTGATGTGCCCGATAAGTTCCGTGGCATGCGAATAACCGTCGCCCGTGGGACGGAAGGCCGGGTCTTCCTTGGCCTTGTCGCCGCGCAACACCAACAAGTCGCTGATGCCCAGGAATTGCAGGTCGAGCAGCATGTACTCCGTATCCTCACGGGTATATCCGCTGCACAGGATGTGCGGCACGACGTGTATGTCATAATGCCGTTGGATGGCAGCCGCCACGGCTATGGTGCCGGGACGGCGGCGGATGCGGAGGCGTTGCATGATACCTCCCCCTAAGTCCTTGTATACATACTCGCTGCGATGGTTGGTAATGTTGATGTATGCCGGGTTGAACTCCCGGAGCGTATCTATGGTATGGAACAGCCGCTCTATGCCCGCTCCCTTTAAGGGGGGCAGTACTTCAAAAGAAAAAGCCGTTCCTTTGTGGTTCTGAATCAAATCAATGACGTTCATCCTTTCTTCGTTTGTACAAAGATACGCAAAGAATCTTAATATACAGGTAAAAAGAGGAAAGGAATGATATGTTTTTTTCAAAAGCCGATATGGGGCTGACGCGAAGGCAGGAAAAATGCGTCTTCCCCATATCGGCTTGCAAGTTAACGGGCGGTTTGCACTTCTCCGTACAAGGCGTTCACGATGGCACCTTTCTCGGCATTGAGTTTCCCGTACCGGTTGAGGTGTATGCCACCGTTGTTTTTAATGTTCAGCGTGCCTCCGGATTTCACCAATACATCGGCATTTTGGATGGTGCCGCCGTCCACCTCCAGCGTTCCGCCTTCGAGTACATAAATCCGGTATCCGTCGCGCATCTGCAAGGTCTTGCCCGACGGGATTTTGAATGTGCCGGAGCGTACGATGATATCGTTGGTGAACGCGCCACCTCCCCATTCGGTGGATGCAGTGAGTACTTTCGGGTCTTCATAATGAGGGACGTATTCTCCCGTGAATCCCGTGTCGAAACGGGAACGGCCCCATTCTATGGCCGTGGATTTGCCGTCTGTTTTCCAAGCACAAATGCTGCCGTCATTGTCTACTGCGATGATTTCGTTTTTCCCGTCACTGTCCATGTCCGACACGCAAACCCCATTGGAAATATGGGCTGGAGCTGACAAGGGGAAACCTTTCACGTCCGTGCCGTCATTGTGCAAGGCGTATATCAGGTTATCTTGGTGGAACACGATGTCGATGCTTCCGTCGCCGTCCACGTCGGCCAAAATCGGAGTGGCCATATTGATAGCCCACTGTTCGTTCGGGAACAGACCGGAGAGATTACGGTCGAATATTAGCGTTCCCGTGTGTGTCCATGCCCTTACGCATTCGTTTCCGAGAACCACTACTTCCGGTTGGCCGTCTCCGTTGATGTCCCCCACGCTGATGGGATGTTCAATGCCACTACCGGGAGCATTCGTGTAAGGAATAGAAACGGGTTGCGTCGCATCCGGAGTAAAATAGCCCACACAAGAACCGTCCGACTTAATGGCATAGATATGGCACAAGTCGGTTTCTCTTGAAGTAATGAGTATTTCTTTCTCTCCGTCCCCGTCCAAATCACAAATTGTGGGTGAGCAGTTGAATCTTTTTTTGGGGAAAATGAAGAACGGGTCTCTTATGTAAGGTTTCCCGTCATGTGTCCATATTTTCAGGTAAGCATCTTTGAATATTATTGTTTTTGTTCCATCTGGGTTGTTGATTACATCCTCAATGAATTCAGCACAAATAATTTCTTTATATCCGTCTCCGTCAAGGTCGGCCACGGCCGGTACGCCGTAGAAACTGCCACGGACATTGGGTGTCCGCATCTTTTCCTTCCCGTGCGCGTCTAAAACGATGATGGGGGCATCGCTGTTTTCTCCACGCAAAATGATTTCCTTTTCTCCTTTCCCGTCCGGTGCGTCTATGTCCGTTACCACCACGCTGCGGTAAGAGTATATTTTACCGATATGGGTTTCCCACAACTTGTCCGGCAATTTGTCCCCGTCTTTGTCCAACGAAGAATAACAGATGATGTAATTTTCTCCCTTGTCATTCCTTGTGGGCACGATGATGCACTGTTCTCCGTTTCCTAACAGGTCGGCCACTACCGGGGTAGCCTCTGCATTCCACGGTATTTTGGCATAACCGCTGTACGAAGTGGCGTTTCCATCGAGGTCGTAAGGTTCCGTGCCGTCCGGACGGAGGGCCACTACCGTTCCTTCTGTACTCTCGTCTGTATTGCCGGTAACCCATATTTCCTTCTGGCCGTCATAGTCGAAATCGAAGGTGTGCGTCTCACAGGTGTAATGCAGACTCTTTCCCATGGAAAGCGGGAACATGCCCATGGTGGGGTAGGTGGTCCATGCCTTGATGGCTTCGGATTTCTCTCCCTCTATATAGCCGGAAGTTAATGTGATAAGCTTGTAATAATATGTGGTCAAAGGGTCTAACCCCTCGTCCTTATAATAACGGGTCGATACGGGGTATTTGTTCTGTTGTACAAAGCCACCATCTTCCCGGTTGCTCCGGTATATGTTATACAGTTCTTCATTTCCCATCTTATCCCAATACAGGCTGATGGAGTTGCTTCCCAATTCTGTATGTACTTTGGACAGGTCTATGGGAACGGCTTTTTCCGCGATGTCCGTAATGACACTGTCTTGCGCCACGCCTGCCGTGTAAAGCACTATTTTTAAAGGGATGGGATTCCCCGTCTTGTAGTTGCTTGATATGTTTACCGTAGGTCTGAAAGCCGTGGCATACCTTCCGCTTACCGTGGCTACCGTAGTATCCAAAGAAGTAACGGAACATTTCATGTTTGAGGTTATACCTTCCGTACGTCTGACCAAAGATAAGGTTATCTTTTCTCCGGCTTCGGGAATCAAATCCCCATCGGGAGTTTTTCGGATAAGGACACGGTATAATTTTTGCTTGTTCTGTTTCAAATCCACCTTGAACGTATCCACATTCACGGCATCAGTTCCCCGCCTGCTGATGGTCAGGTAGAAACATACGGCATTCCATTCATAGCGTCCTATTTCCGGGGCATCCTCGGCAATCTTGAAACTGAATTGTGTTTGTCCCGGTACCGGATAATATGTTCCGCTTACTTCCCCATAATATACGGAGTCGTTAATCATCGTGATGTAAGGGGAAGATGTGGATAACTTTGCCGTCACGTCGAAAGCCCTGTCTTTTCCGTCATTCTTCAGGCAGATGTCCAAATTCGCTGTTCCTCCAGTTCTTAAAGTTCCTGAAAAGTTTCGGATTTCTGCTATCGTGATCAAGTTCTCTTCCGGTCGTGAAACCGGAATTGATTTCTCAAAGGGAATATAATTGCGTGCGGTCACCGTCACTTTCATTTCTCCCGAAGTCTTCGGGTTGAAAGTGAAGCTGTGCGGTTTTGTGTCGTTTATCGTCACCACGGTGTATGCTTCCGCGTCTTTCATGAGGCAGACTGTGGCTTCTTCTCCTGCCGGAAGGTTCGTGATTTGCACTGTGATGGTGTTTGTTCCGGCTGCTATCTGCGTGGGTGTCACGTAGACTTCTAACTTTTGGGGCACGGCAGACCATACCGGCATTTCCGGGTCGCCTAAAAGGTGGAGGCGGTAATATTCATGTATGGTGGAAAAGTCATTGTAATTAATCATTTGGTTAAGAATTGTTCCTATATGATAAATATGTTTCCTATATAGTGCCGCTAAAAAGTTATTATATTGATAAGTTTCATCAGCATAACCATCATTTGCATTTCCAATAAAAGCCACAGCACCTCCCAAAGGATTCGTTAGGAAATGCTCTGCAATACAATCTTCTGTAAATTTTGCAGGCTTACATCCTCCTGAAATCATTATTAATGGATAATCTCCATTGATCAAATTATTCACATCCTGAATGTAAATACTTTCATGTTTGTCTTTGGAAGAAGCTCCCAATGCACGGGGATGGCTGTGATCCATGTGGTAGACAATATGGAAATGATCCAGTCCGGAGTCACCTCCGTCCTGAAGGGCAGAAAGAAAATGCTCTTTATTCAGTTCCTGTCCGGAATGATACATTGTCTTATCATGATGACGGGGGCAAGTGCAATTGTAATGGTCAAAAAGATACCACTTGGTAATTTGAGGATAATGGGAAAGATAACCATTGATGCTTTCTTTTCCGTCATTATAGAGCGAATCTTTAGATTCATCCTTGCTTATATATGCGGAAATAGCCAAATGATTCATTAAATATTCTGTGCTCACATTTTCCATTTTCTCATACATAAGTACTTTGTTAATAAAAGTCTTGGCTTCCTCTATATCCTCTACAGACGCACGTCCCAAATAACAAAGCCTATCCATATTCATACCATCGCCCGTTTCCTTATAAATATGATTTTTATTGGCATTCCAATCACTTTCTAAGTCTGTATAATAAGCGTCTGATGGATATTCTACATTTGAATAGATGTAACATCTTGCCGGAATGATATTGGTATCCCCTCCTAATAATACAAAAAGTCCGGCTCCCCACTTATGATAACATTCCTGTAAATAGGTATGTATCTTCTCTGCCAAATCCGAACCTTGGTATTCTTTCCCAATGCTTTCCACATCTTTAATCAACGTAGGTACACCTTTCTGTGTTTTCCAATCTGCAAGACGTTGGAACTCACTCTTCAATTCATTATTGGTGATGATAATATAGTCTGGGATTTGCTCTTGTATTACATCTATCGGCATGGAAGATGCAGCGCGGGTTTGCACGTCCGGCATTCCACCTCCAACCAATTTCACTTTTTGGTTCGTGAAACCGTCCACATCCTCCGGATTGTCCACCATGGAGCGGATTACTTTCTTAATGTCATTCGCCCTACGTATACTCTGTTTTTGTGGTTGAATGCCGTCAACGCCTATCATATCATATCGTAAGGTAAAATCCAAATGACTGACGTATAACTTTCGTGTAACCGGATCGTATTCCACCGGATGGAGTTGCACGGTGACCAAATGGTATCCCGTTTCATTATAATCTGCCACAATTTGAGCTTTAACTTTAGGATAAACTTCCGTCCCTTGATAAATAGAGGCATCCGGTTGTGCAAACTCCACCTCATCCGTTTCATAACTTACAGGAATAAGTGGTTGTACGGGATAAGGCATAAAGTTGCCATCCACAGCCATGCGATTTGACACCGAGACCTCGACTCCAGTCAGTTTAGCCTCTAAAGGAACTACGTATGTTTTGAGAATGACAGGTAATTCAGGAGCACCAACTTGATGAATTTTATCATCACCTCCATCCCAACGGATCACATCGTAATTGTCCTGTTTGGAAAAGGACAATCCGTTCACATTCACTTCGACTTGTCCGCCAATTTGTGCCCGAACAGTCATATATCCTGCCAAAAGCAAAAATATTAAAGGTATTAATCGTTTCATAATCATTATGGTATTAGTTTCATTGTTTCGTTCGTTCCGTCCGCAAAGACAATTCGTGCGATTGCATATGGCTTTGTTATTTTTTGCCTATTGATAACCATTCTATTCTTTGCGGCAGGGGCGGTAAACAATACACGTCCTTGTATATCATATAGTTTTATGTACTCAGCTTTTTGAAAGAATGAAAGAACATAGTTTTCAGGCGACACATGTTTTTCCATTCTATGCTCCTTTGGAATCTGTATGACAGAACAGAGCAAATCGTTAAGGCTTCTAATATCTAAAAAACGTTTCCATCCTTCCGCCTTTTTATATTCTTCAAGGCTTTCCTCCGGTACATATAGATAAAAATATTCACCTATAAAAGTACCATTCCCAATCTTGCCAAAAATTGGAGGTTCTTTAGCTTCGCATACAATAGAACCTATGTTATAACTACCTCCTGGTTGATATTCCCTATTCATCACACTTCTGGTTTTAATAGCCGGGTGAATATCCGAAAAAGCGAAATCTCCAATTGAATCTATACTTTCCGGGAGTACAATATTGTTTTCTTCTAAATAAATATATTCTCCCCTTAAGGCAGAGGCACCAATAATTCTTGTCCCATCTTTTATCCTGCATTCCAGATTATTCATGACAAATCCAGGTCCTAAACGAAGAAAGTAAAGAGTTTCTCCATCCTTAGAGTATATAGACGAATTACGTTCATCCACTATATTCATGAGTTTACAATTATCATCACTGGCTTTAAATGTTGGCTTAGAACTGTAAAAACCGTAGAAAGAACCACAAAAAGGGAAGTTTCCGGTTACTTCACATTCCCCTCTAAAGGCATAGTTCCCGATACATTCTATCATTTTCGGCAAAATCAGATAGAGATACATCTCACCCAACGCACCCGCCGGGATAGTATCTATCTCCGCATCCCGCAAATCCAACGTGTCGAGTTGCTCCAACAGCCCGCCACGCAGAAAAGCATAATCTTCGTCCAATAACGTTCCCGTAACCGTCAGGTATTTCACCGATTGTTTCTGTTCCTCCGTCAACAACATTTCCAAGGCATTTTCACCGGCATGTACCGTCACATGCGTTTCTGTGTTTTGGGCTTGCAGCCTACATAGCATTGCCATGACAAACAAGGCAGACAATAATATCTTTTTCATAGCTGTTTGTTTTTGTTCTACATTTCGTTTCATAACTCTATGGTATTAGTTTAACAATCTGGGTGGTACCATCTGCGAAGCCAACAGAAGCTATGGCGTAAGGTCGTGTAAGAATGGATTTGTTTATTCTTCCTTGTTGGGCATGCACAGTTGTGGAAAACAAAAGCTGTCCGGACAGGCTATACAGTTTTATCTCCTTTATGACAACGGAGGAACAGAACATGTAACAACCATCTACGTCTTTTACGGACAATGTGGGGCTGAGAGAAACCAAATTTACAGAGACGGGATGATATTCACTGAGACCTTTTATTTTCCTGAATCGGTTCCAACCTTTAGTCGTTTTGTAAATATCCACACTTTCGTCCGGGACATAAAGGGTGGCTTCATTGACATAAAACATTCCCCAATAAGGATTTTCCATTGTATAAAAAACGTTTTGCCCCAAACAAGGGGGAATGGATGATTTGCATATCATCCGAAAATATTTGGAATCTACGGGCATGTCAGGTGTTATTATTTGGGAACTTGCAAAAGCCCGGTCGCCAATAGAATCAACAGATGGCGGAATGGTAAAAGTCCATTTGTAGTCCCAAGCTCTGTTTTCATAAGCATTTGCAGAAATAATCTTGGTTCCTTCTATAATTTGTCCTCCATTAATAGGTTCTGTACAGTTGTAATTGGGATAATGCAAAGTAGTATAGTCTGACGAATATATTGCATCTTCTATCATTGTGCAGTATTCATTGTCGGGGGATACTTCCATTCTCGGTTCCGCATAAATAAAATCTTTAGTAAAAATGTCTTGACCCAAAGTTGGATATTTTCCCGTTAGTTCAAATACGCACATGGGGTTATTGCAACAGAAAGCTTTGTCCTTAACATGTTTCAAACGCGAGGGGAGAATAATTCTTATGGAATCTGTCCCCAAATATTTGAATTCTTCAAAAGCATGTGTCGGAATAGTATCAATTTCAGCATCTTTCAAATTTAAGGTATCTAGCTGATTCAGCAATCCTTTTCGTAAGAAAGCATAATCCTCGTCCAATAACGTTCCCGTAACCGTCAGGTATTTCACCGATTGTTTCTGTTCCTCCGTCAACAACATTTCCAAGGCTTTTCCACCGGCATATACCGTCACATGTGTTTCTGTGTTTTGGGCTTGCGGCTTGCATAGCATTGCCACGACAAACAAGGCAGACAATAATATTCTTTTCATAGCTGTTTGTTTTTGTTCTACATTTCGTCTCATAATTATTATGGTATTAGTTTGACAGTTCCGGTAGTGCCGTTAGTAAAGTGCACACACACAATAGTGCATGGAGTTACCAATCGATTTCGGTCAATAGATAAAGAGGATGATTCTATGGGGTGTTTGGTGAGCAATACCCCATTTGTACTGTACATTTCCATATAGAGCGGCTTTTGGTCAAAAGTCAATTCATAAGAATCCGGTGTGGCTACGACAGATATATTCTTTTTATGGATTTGTTCAGAGGCGTGACTGGGAGGTTGCCCCATTGTTTCTATGGCACGAATATCTGATGCTATGTTCCAACCGTCTGCTTGTTTGTATTTCGCGATGCTTACTTCGTGCACGTATAAATCAGAAATTTCCAATACGCTATTTTTAAAAACATCTTTTCCTAATTTGGGCGGTTCAATAGCATAACATATTGAAGTCATCTAAACTAATGAATGCTTAAATTTTCTTAGGAGCAGAACGGCAA